>OIYG01000221.1_pt1 | contig 63508 bp, 56 predicted proteins | sample 1587861 | NCBI WGS metagenome assembly OIYG01 (sample SAMN03283272) | human gut metagenome | biome: human-associated habitat; material: feces | host: Homo sapiens | place: Peru | collected 2012
GATCGTATTGCGGTGCGTAAATAATTCATCTGCCGTGTGAAGCAGGTTGCAGTTGCTTTTTAAGTATATTTCCAATGTGGACAAAAGCTGTGTGTGGTTCTGCGCATCGTAGTCGATCAGGACACCTAATTGTTTCTTTATAAAATCTTCGTACAAAGACGTTTTACTCATATCAGAAAAAAGCTGGTAAATGCCGAGCTGGTCATAGGAACAGACCTGAGATTTCAGATTCCGTTTGCGGCAGTAATTGATACATTCCGCAGCCTGTTCATAGCTGCGTTTCAAAAGTGTGATCTGTTCTATCGGCATACCAACACCAATATTGCAGACGAGATCCGGATAGGTCTCTTTAAAAAATTGAATAACGGTTTCAAATAAGGTCTGTACTTTTTCCTGATATTCTGATGGGAAAATTCCGATAATATGGGCGCTGTAGACAGAAGTGAGCAGCGGAATACAGGCATCCATAAAGGTGCGCTGTGTGAATTCCCAGATATTCCGGTTGATGGAGCGTTCCATTTCTGCGGTCTGTCCGAAATCCGGCAGTGTAAAATTCAACAGGAAAAAGCAGTTGGCACCATTGAGATCATAGTTGTTTTCTGCCGCCTGTAATTGCAGAAGGGAATCACTCTGCTGGTTTTCAAAAATAATGTTGAAAATCACATCATTGCGATTATCCTGATGAAACGTACTGTTGGAGATGGCATGTCCGATTTCCTCAAAAAAATCCACAAGTGGAAGGTTCCATGGGATCGCAAACAGTGGAAAATTCTTTTTATCACAAAGTTCGATCACCGTTTTGGAGACCTTGTCAATATAATTGGGACCAATGAGCAGTAAAGCGCCTGACATATTCAGATCAATTGCTTCCATCAATAAAGTTTTCAGATCAAAATCGGCTTCCATGCTGACAAGTTTACTGATGATCAGAAGTTCTTCGCCATGTACCCACTGCGACAGTTTTAAGGATTCTGCTTTATAAACCCAGCGGATGCCGCGGTGAAGTCCGCCGGTTCCGGCAATTATTTTCAATTTGGATAAAGATGAGAGTGAATAAAGATCCTTGCACTGAAACATAGTTTTCCTCCGGATGATCTGCATCGTATACAAATGCCTTTTGTTATGATTGTATAACCATGTCTGTGTAAAATCAATGATATTTTGTTTTTGTTTGTGCAAAGGTGACAAATAAAGAGAATGCTCTTTGTCCATTAGGGAAAACTTGAAGGAGAATAGAATGCAGTGCTTGAATTCCGGACAATGCTATGCTATATTAACTTCAACAAAAACAAACAGCGATTAAGAACGAAGGAGTTCATGCAGTGATAACTGTGTGGGCTCCTTTTTTCAGTTAATTTTTAGAAGGAGGAAATGAATTATGATGACATGGCAGATTATGATGGGAGCACAGCTAATTTCCGTATTGGTATCCGCAGGAGTGGTTGTTTCATTTATGTTAAAGAAGGAGCCGCTGGATGCCGCAGAAAAGCAGAAAGAAACGCCGGTAATCGGAAGGGTTGCCCACACAACAGCATAGAAAATACAACGCCTTTACTGCCGGAAAAACCGGCGGTAAAGAGACAGGCGTTATTTTTTTGCACTTTTATAGGGAAAAAGTAAGAAAAAAGGGAGATGAAAAGATGAGTTTACAGCAAATTTCAGTTATATTTTTTATTGCATTTTTAGTATTTGTTGGTTTGGTCGCATTCATTTCCGGAAAGCTTGGTTCAAAACAGACGAGCGGTTCGGCGGATGTGGATTATTATCTCGGCGGAAGAAGCACTCCGACCGTGGTATTAGCTTTTTCATATGTAACTTCATCGATCAGTGCGGCATGTTTTATGGGTGATCCGGGAATTATGTCGACCGTGGGATGGCCATACTACTGGGTTGTCATTGCGGTTATTCCGGGACTGATCATTCCGGCGGTATTGCTCATGCCGAAGATGAGAATGCAGGCGGAAAAGCTTGGTTCACTGACAATTCCGGAGTATCTTGGAGACCGCTATAAGAGTGATATGTTAAGACTGATCATTGCCGGTGTGATTTCTGTATTTTATGTTTTTCCACTGGTTGCACAGTTTAAAGGGGCAGCAGTTTTGCTGGAATCTTTCACAGGAATTTCTTTTAAAGCAGGACTTGCGATCATTTCTGTAGTTATCGTATTTTATGTTATTGTCGGCGGTTTGAAATCCGTTGCATGGACAGACTTTGCACAGGGACTTCCGATGCTGGTAATATCGGTTGTATTGGTAATCCTGTCGTTAAAAGCAGTCGGTGGATTCACCGGTCTGGAAGATAAGCTGTCTGCAATCAATCCGGATATGTTAAGTATCGTACAGGCAGAGTCATCCGATGCACAGATGTCTTTATCCGGCGTGTTTGGCAACTTTGTTTTCTGGTGCATTATTTTTATCAGTCAGCCGTATCTTTGCTCCAGATTTCTGGCAATTCCGAATGTTAAGAGAAAAACAATCGGTACATTCCTGATTACAGCGTTGATCTTGAGTACGATTTACAACAGCTTTTACCTCTGCGGATTAACCGGACGTGTATTATTCCCGGATGTTGCAGCAGATTATCTGACCGTTACCATGGCAAAGGAAATGCTTCCGAAGTGGGCAGCTGCAATGATGATGATTGGTATTTTTGCCGCAATGATGTCGACAGCAACCTCCGTGCTGCTGGTTGTAGGGCAGGCGATCGGTCGTGACTTTTATTCAAAGACGATCAACAAAAACGCGACTCCGGAACAGGAAGTTCTCGTTACAAGAATTGCAGTCATTGCAGTTGCAGCTATTTGTTTCTTATTTAACTTTGTAAATCCACCGGAATTTTTAAGTGTGGTACTTTATCTGGGCTTAAGCGGAATCGGTGCATGTATCGGTGTTCCACTGTTTTCCGCAATTATTTCAAAGAAATCCACAAAGGAAGGCGCCATTGCGGCAGCAGTTACCGGTCCGGTCGCATACCTGATATTCAATTATCTGGCTGGAATCAATTACTGGTTTTCATGCCTTCTTGCAGTGGTAGTTTCCGCTATACTTATGATCGGAATTTCGTATTTTGTAAATAAAAAAGTAGCCGTTTCTTCAACGGAATGTGTACTTGAAAGTAAATAATAAACTGATGTGATAAAACCAGGAGGGATAGATATGTCATATTATATGCACGATATTACATGGCCTGAATTTCAGGCAAAAAAGGATTCCGTCGTTATTCTGCCAATCGGTGCAACCGAGCAGCATGCGCAGCATCTGCCGCTGTGTACCGATGCAAAGATCGCAGAAAAGTTTTCTTATTATCTGGCAAAGGAACTGGACGGAATTATCATGCCAACACTGTGTTATGGTTATAAATCAAAGCCGCTGAGCGGTGGCGGACCACTGTTTCCGGGAACCATTGACTTAAACGGCAAAACCGTCATTGATCTGGTGTATGATGTGCTCATGGAGCTGGTAAGAGATGGATTTACAAAGATTTTTATCATGAACGCCCATTTTGAAAATGAAGCGTTTGTTGTGGAGGCAATGGATCTTGTCAACCGTGAAACAAACGGGGCTGCCACCATCGTAGAGTCGAACTGGTGGGATCCGATGCCGGAGGATGTCATTGATAAAGTATTTGATGAGGTTCCGTTCCCGGGATGGGCATTTGAACATGCAGCAGTTACAGAAACTTCCCTTATGATGTATTTTGCACCGGAACTTGTGCATTTTGAACGTGCAGTAGAAGCACCACCAACCGTTGCACTGCCGTATTTCCGTTATCCACTGAAAAAGGATGATGTTCCGGAAAGCGGGGCACTGGCAAGCAGTGTATCTTCAAGCGCAGCGCGGGGAAAAATCATTGTGGACAACGTCATTCCGGAGCTGGTTAAAATTTGCCAGAAGGAATTTCATTTATCATAGAAGTAGTGGAGGCATCATATGAAAATATTTCGTAATGCACGGTTAAAGGGCGATAAAACAGTAAAGAATATTTATGTAGAAGATGGAAAGATCGTAAAGATCAGCGATAAACCGGATATACCAGAAGGAGTGGAGAGTGTTGATGTGGAAGGCAAACTGGTGATTCCGCCATATGTCGATCCGCACCTGCATCTGGACTATGTGTTTACGGCAAGTATGGGCGAACAGAACGGGACCGGCACGCTGTTTGAGGGAATCCAGAGATGGAGCGAGTCCAAAGGAAACAGGACTGTGGAGCAGATGAAAGAGCGCATTTACAGCGGTATCCGCAAGGAAATGCTCCACGGTGTACAGGCAATCCGGACGCATATTGATGTGACCGATCCGACCTTTACCGGTTTAAAGGCGGCGCTCGAAGTCCGGGAAGAAGTGAAAGATATTCTGGATCTGCAGATTGTCGCATTCCCGCAGGAAGGAATGTATGCCTATAAAGGTGGAGATGAGCTGGTTGAAGAAGGGTTAAAAATGGGTGCCGACTGCGTTGGCGCGATACCGCATTTTGAGCTGGCAAGGGAATTTGGTGAAAAGTCCATTCACAAAGTAGTGGAACTGGCTGTGAAATACGATAAGCTCATTGATGTGCACTGTGATGAGACCGATGATACACAGAGCCGTTTTCTGGAACTTTTGAATGCGCTTGCGCTGATGGAAGGCATTGGAACGAAAACAACAGCAAGCCACACCTGTTCGTTTGGTTCCGCAGACAACAGCTATGCATTCCGGATGATGAGCCTGTTTAAAAAATCCGGCATCAACTTTATTTCCTGTCCGACCGAAAATATTTATCTGGAGGGGCGGCAGGACAGCTATCCGAAACGCCGCGGGCTTACAAGGGTTAAGGAGTTAAATGACAATGGCATCAATGTCTGCTTTGCACAGGATTCCATGTCAGATCCATGGTATCCGCTTGGAAATGGAAACATGATGATGATCCTCGATCATGGGATTCATATTGCACAGATGATGTCACCGGAAGAGATCGTCAATGATCTGGATCTTGTGACGACAAATGGTGCCATTACCATGAATATTACAGACCATTACGGAATCGAGGAAGGAAAGCCTGCAAACTTCATCGTGCTGGATGCAAAGTCTGAGTTTGAAGCAATTTGTGAGAGAGCCGGAATAGTGGCATCTGTCAGGAACGGGGAGTTTCTGTTCCGGAAAGTTCCTGCACAGGTTACAGGCGCGATTGACCTGTTAAAGTAAAATGAATTTGTAAAAGGTGCTGCAAGTTTTTTGCAGTGCCTTTTTAATGTCTTTTAAAAAATACCACAAAACCGATTGACATACTAGGAATATAGGGATATAATACAAAACATAAAAATGAAAGGAGACATGACAAGATGAGAAACGTAACGACTTTAAACAACATGTGTATGTGCTGTCGAATGCTGCACTCCCAGGCAGATCATATGGCCGGGTGTCTGGCTCGTTTGTCATGCACCTGTATGCAATAATTTGTTAAGACAGATTAGTGTAAGCCATCGCCTGGGAGTAACATCCGGGCTTTTTCTTTGCAAGAGGAAAGGAACCCCGAAGAAAAGTGAGCTTACAATATACAAAAAAAAGAAAATGAGGATTAGGAATATGAAAAAGAATTTTTTGAAAAAGTTAGTAACAGGTATTCTGGCGGCAACTCTGGGAGTTACAGCTCTGGCAGGTTGCGGATCAGCCAAGACAGCTGATAAGGGCGATAAAGTTTATCGTACACTTGATGAAATCAAAGACAGTGGCGAGATCAACATCGGTGTTTTCTCCGACAAAAACCCATTCGGTTATGTAGATGATAACGGTGATTATCAGGGATATGATGTTTACTTTGCAGACCGGATCGGAAAAGATCTTGGGGTAAAAATCAACTATGTATCCACCGAGGCAGCAAACCGTGTCGAGTATTTACAGACCGGAAAGGTGGATATCATTCTTGCAAACTTTACCGTAACCGATGAGCGTGCAGAAAAAGTAGATTTCGCGCTTCCATATATGAATGTAGGACTCGGTGTAGTATCCCATAAAGATCATGTGATCAAAAGTCTCGATGAGATCGGGGCAGATGATCAGGTAATTGTAATTTCCGGAACTACAGCGGAAACTTATCTGGAAAAGAATAATCCGGATATCAAACTTCAGAAGTTTGATACCTATGCCGCAGCTAAAACGGCTTTTGAGAACGGAACCGGAGTTGCATGGGCAAACGACAACACAGAGGTTATCGCTTATGCACAGGAGAATGAAGGTTATGTGGTAGGAATTCCTTCTCTTGGCAGTCAGGACAGCATTGCGCCGGCAGTTTCCAAAGGAAACAGCACATTGCTTGACTGGCTTAACAGCGAGATCAAAAGTCTTGGCAAGGAGAATTTCTTCCATGCAGATTATGAAGCAACATTGCTTGACACATATGGTGCAGACTATGAAGATACTCTGGTAATCGAAGGCGGCGGAGATGCAGCAGACAAAACAGATACAGAAGCAACCACAGAGGAAGGAAAATTAGACATTACACCGGGAAACGGAGAGACCATTAAAGTAGCAGCATCCCCGATTCCGCATGCAGAGATTTTAGCAAAAGCAGCAGATATTTTAAAGGATTACGGATATGATCTTGAAGTAACGGAATTTGATGATTATGTACAGCCAAACCTTGTTGTAGAGTCCGGCGAATTTGATGCAAATTATATGGAGCATTTACCATACTTAAAGAGCTTTAACAAAGAGCAGGGAACCCATCTCGTAGATGCGGGTGACATCCACTATGAGCCGTTTGGCATTTATCCGGGAACCAAAAGCAAACTTGAGGACGTTGCAGACGGAGACCGTATTGCGATTCCAAACGATACCACAAATGAAGCGAGAGCACTCCTGTTACTGCAGGACAACGGCCTGATCAAATTAAAGGACGAAACAAGTCTTACCGCAACCGTGAATGACATTGCAGAAAACCCGCACAACCTTGAGTTTGTAGAGCTTGAGGCAGCACAGGTCGCAAGAGTTGTAAACGAAGTCCAGTATGTAGTATTAAACGGAAACTACGCACTTGAGGCAGGATATTCTGTAGGAAAAGATGCCATCGCATATGAGGCAAACGATTCCCTTGCAGCAAAGACTTATGTAAACATCATCGCTGTAAAGGAAGGAAACGAAAACAGCGACAAGATCAAAGCGCTTGTTACCGTACTCAGATCTGACGAGATCAGGAAATTTATTGATGATACTTATGACGGTGCAGTTATTTTCTACGAAAAATAAACATGGAAAGGGAAGGAGGGTGAAATTCCCTCCTTTGTCACTGGTGAAAACATGAGCGAAATTGAAATCAGAAATCTGACAAAAACATTTGACATAAAAGGACGCAGGGTTCATGCGTTAAAAAATATCAGCCTTTCCATCGAACAGGGAGATATTTTCGGAATCATCGGAATGTCCGGAGCCGGAAAAAGTACGCTGGTGAGGTCCATTAACTATCTCGAAAAACCGACAGAAGGACAGGTACTGATCAATGGTGTGGATCTGGCAGATCTGACCGAAAAGCAGCTTCGTAAAAAGCGGAGCGAGATCGGCATGATCTTTCAGAATTTTAATCTTCTGGAGCAGAAAAATGTTCGGGACAATATCTGCTTTCCTCTTGAGATTGCAGGCGTAAAGAAGAGAGAGGCAAGAAAGCGTGCCGCGGAACTTTTAAAAACGGTTAATCTTGAAGAAAAAGCGAAGGCATACCCATCACAGCTGTCCGGTGGTCAGAAGCAGCGTGTAGCCATTGCAAGAGCGCTGGCAACCAATCCGAAGATTCTGTTGTGTGATGAGGCAACCAGTGCGCTGGACCCACAGACCACTGCAGCAATTTTAAAACTGTTGAAAGAGATTAACGAAACACTTGGAATTACCATTATTATCATTACACACCAGATGTCGGTTGTGACGGAGATCTGTAAGCGTGTTGCGATTATAGACAGCGGAAATCTGGTGGAAGAAGGGCTGGTCGGAAAAATCTTTGAAAATCCGCAGTCCGATGCGGCAAAGGAACTGATATCCGGTAAAGAGATCCGTTATACACCAGTACAGAATCTGGATGCCGAGCGGAAGATAAGGATTGTATTTCAGGAGAATTCCGCATTTGAGCCGGTGATTTCGAATATAATTTTAAAATACCAGGTTCCGGTCAATATTTTAAAAGCAGACACCCAAAATGTGAGCGGCAAAGCGGTCGGGGAAATGATTCTTGGTCTGCCGACAGGAAAAGAAACACAGGATGAAATCATTGCGCATCTGAAGGAGCGCGGACTGACTGTGACGGAGGTGACAGAAAATGTTGGATGAGAAAGTAATACAAATGATTGCAGAAGGTATCAGAGATACCTTGTATATGACTCTGCTTTCGACTATTATAGGATATGTGATCGGATTGCCGTTTGGAATTCTGCTTCATGTCACAAGCGAAAAGGGACTGCATCCGAACCGGATTATTTACCGGATCGGAGATTTTATCTGTAATATCATCCGCAGCATCCCGTTTCTGATTCTGCTGATCCTGCTCATTCCGTTTACACGGATTATTGTAGGAAAAAGCTATGGATCAACCGCAACCATCGTACCTCTTGTTATCTGTGCAGCACCATACATTGCCAGAGTGGTGGAATCGTCTTTAAATGAGGTGGATGCAGGAGTCATCGAGGCGGCAAAAGCCATGGGTGCAAGCAATACCCAGATTATCTTTAAAGTGCTTCTTGTCGAGGCAAGAACATCTCTTATAAACGGGGCAACGATCACGACGGGACTGCTCCTTGGATATTCCGCAATGTCAGGAACCGTTGGCGGCGGCGGACTCGGAGATATCGCCGTACGGTACGGTTATTACCGCTGGCAGACCGATATTATGGTTGTCACGGTTGTGCTGCTGATTATTATTTTCCAGATTATCCAGAATCTCGGAACAAGGTTGTCCGTTCGGTTAGATCATAGAAAGCGTTAGGATATAGCATGAATTTTAATGTAATATTTGATTATATGCCGATGTATACAAAGGCATTTTTGCTGACAATAAAGATAGGATGGATCGGAATTGCATTGTCCGTAGGAATTGGAATTGTTGCAGCATTTATTCTGCATTTTAAGATTCCGGTTCTCTCACCGATTATCAAAGCGTATGTGGAACTGTTTCGTAACACGCCGCTTCTGGTGCAGCTGTTTTTTATCTATTTCGGACTTCCGAAAATCGGAATTTCCATATCCGCGGATGTGTGCGGAGCGGTGGGACTTGGACTTCTGGGCGGAAGTTATATGGCAGAAAGCTTTCGAAGCGGTCTGGAGGCGGTTGCGCCTTCGCAGACAGAATCTGCACTGGCGCTGGGAATGAACCGGCTGCAGTTGTTCCGGTTTGTGATTCTTCCACAGGCATTGTCCATCAGTGTACCGGCAATTGTGGCAAATATCATCTTTTTACTGAAAGAAACCAGTGTATTTTCCGCGATCAGCCTGATGGATCTGATGTTTACCGCAAAAGACCTGATCGGACTGTATTACAATACCACGGAATGTCTGGTTCTGCTTGTTGTATTTTATATCATCATGCTGCTTCCGGTATCCGTTTTGGGAAGTTTGATTGAACATAAAGTAAGATATCGCATGTTTGGAGATTAAAGATGGGATTTGAAATTTTACTAAAAGGAAATAATATGCTTCGGCTTTTGCAGGGACTCTGGGTAGCACTCCGGATCAGTCTGATTTCCGTTGTGATCAGCATTGTGCTTGGAATTCTGGTCGGAATGTTGATGACATCGAAAAATAAAGTAATTCAGGTGATTACAAGAGTTTATCTTGAGATCGTGCGTATGATGCCGCAGCTGGTGCTTTTGTTTATCGTATATTTCGGTGCGACAAAAGCAATGGGCATCAATCTTTCAGCGGAGGCTGCCGCCATCATCGTTTTTGTCTTCTGGGGCGTTGCAGAGATGGCAGATCTGGTCCGGGGGTCTTTGATCAGCATCCCGAAAATTCAGTATGAAAGCAGTGAATCGCTTGGTCTCAGCCGCGGACAGACCTACCGGTATGTCATCATTCCGCAGATTATACGCAGGCTGATTCCCCTTTCGATCAATCTGATTACCCGAATGATCAAAACAACAAGTCTTGTTATGATGATTGGAATCGTGGAAGTACTTAAAGTAGGACAGCAGATTATAGAGGCAAACCGCAAGACCAGTCCAAACGCAGCATTTGCTATATTTGCAACAATCCTTCTTTTGTATTTTATCGCCTGCTGGCCGATAAGCTGCCTTTCAAAATATCTTGAGAAACGATGGGAGAACTGATATGGACGAAATATTGAGCATCAAAAATTTAAGCAAACGATATGACGATATAAGTGTTTTGGAAAACATCAATCTTTCCGTGGAAAAAGGGGAAGTGGTCGTGATTGTCGGACCGTCCGGTTGTGGAAAAAGCACATTGCTCCGATGCCTGAATGGATTAGAGGAGATCCAGGAGGGAGAGGTTTTACTGGATGACGAGGTTGTAAATCCAAACAAAAAAAATCTCAGTAAAAACAGGGAAAAGATCGGCATGGTATTTCAGAGTTATGATCTGTTTCCACATCTGACGATTCTGCAGAATGTGACGCTTGCTCCCATCAAAGTAAAAAAAAGAGACCGTGCAGAAGTAGAACAGGAGGCACTCGCTCTGCTGGAGAGGGTAGGATTGCTTTCCAAAAAAGACAATTATCCGAGACAGCTTTCCGGAGGACAGAAGCAGAGGGTGGCGATTGTGCGCGCACTTATTATGCATCCGGAAGTTCTGCTTTTAGATGAGATTACCGCGGCTCTGGACCCGGAGATGGTAAGAGAAGTCCTCGATGTTGTGCTGGCTTTAGCCAGAGAGGGAAGAACCATGGTCATTGTCACACATGAGATGCAGTTTGCAAAGGCAGTAGCAGACCGCATGATTTTTCTTGAGGGTGGAAAAATCGTGGAAGAAGGAAACCCGAAAGAATTTTTCGAGAATCCGAAGACAGACCGGTTACGGAAGTTTTTACAAACCTTTACTTACGGGAGTGGAGAGGATAAAGAACGGACATACTAACAAAAAAGTTGGAGGTATGTCATGAAAACAAAAAATTACACGGATAAATCAGCGATGCTTGTAGGAACGGATGCAGATCCGGTTACCGCAGGACCAAAACATTTTGCGGAGAACACACCGGAACAGGAAAAAGAAAATGCTGAAATCCGGCAGAGCAGTATGTACAACGACAAAAACCGCGCACGCATAGATAACAACCAGTTTTTTGAAACAAGAAGTAATCCTTTGAGCAGCAAGGGGAATTGAGGATTTGCTTGACAAAGGTTCTGTCCGAACATCATAATGAATGATAGAGATATCATGTAAAACAGGACGGAGCATAGTATGAATCAGATTTGCAGGGACGTTTTCCGGGCGATTCATGAGGGAAAGTGGCTGAAAATCGAATATCGGAACAAAGCGGATCAGATTACAAAATACTGGATTGGAATCCGTGATCTCGATCCGGCAAAACGTACCCTCAAAGTAGATGGTCTGCACCTCGGAATGTATACACTGGGGGAATATGACAAAATTTTTGTGGATTCCATCCTGTCCACGGAAGTCATTGAAGGAACGTACTGTCCGGAAAACAGGCAGCTGATCGAAGATATCGAGATGCATCCGGAGCGCTATAAAACTATTTTTTCCAGCTCTGCAAATCTGAAAATACTAAATTATCTGGAACTGTGTAACCGCATGGATACGACACCTTACATCACCGATTATGATCTGATCCATTATATCGATGGGGATCGTGTGAAAAACGGACGGTATGCACTTAACGATCAGCAGTTTCAGGAGGTCGTGTCAAATTTCCAGTATTCCCTGTCTCACGAAAAGAAAAAGAGCACCAATTTAAGAATTAAGAAACTGGCACTCAATGTATTGAGTATTCACACGGCGAAGGGGCTGTACGTTCTGGCATACCGGAACCTGAACCTTGATGTGAAAAACAGAGTGTTTCAGCCGGATGAAGATATCACAGTCTGCACACAGTTTGGCATTGACGGACAGACGGAAAATGCGCGTAAATTTCTGGATGCGGACGAGTACGAACTGCTGGAAGATTTTGAAAACAATCTGGAAAAAATCAAAGATGCGATTACCGGTCATGGCGGGCAAAAGCCGGTCGTAGATGATATGCCGTATGTGCTGGGGCTTGGGATGGATGTAGTGCTGAATCTGCATGACGAGTATAAAGCGATACTTGATATGTTTGAAAAGCAGCAGGTTACTTATCCGATCAAAGCCTTCTTCGGGGAATTGTTAGAACGACCGCGCCGCACCAAGGCGTATCCGATTGCACTGATCAATCAGAACATCAATCTGGATCAGCTGCTGGCGATCAACAACGCCATGAAATATCCGCTTGCCTACATACAGGGGCCACCGGGCACGGGAAAAACAAATACGATTATTAACACAATAGTAACGGCGTTTTTTAACAATACGGCCGTTTTATTTGCGTCCTACAATAACGTTCCAATCGACAATGTATTTGAAAAACTGACACATCTTGAGTACCATGGACAGACCATTCCGTTTCCGGTACTGCGGCTTGGGAATATAGACAAAGTTAAAGCTGCAATCAGCTACATCAACCGCCTGCGAAATCAGGTGCAGACCGTAAAAATATTTACGTCCACGCTCGATAAGCGCAAGGATGACCGGGTTGACCGTGCAAAACGTCTTTCTGCGAGACTGAAAGAGTATGAGGAAATTCTGGATTTAAAGGAGCGGAAAGAGACACTTTCGCATCTGATGGAATATCAGGAACATATTAAAAATGCCATGAACCTGCTCCCGTTTCAGATGGACCTGCAGGGATACCAGATGCAGAAGCTCGATCATAGAATCCACCAGATTGGCGAAATTTCCGATTCGGATGCCCTGCAGCTTCTCGACCGCAACGAAGAAGAATTTTATCAGTATTTATTTTATACGTCTGCGCGTTATATCAAGACACTCGAAGAACCCAAATATCAGGAACTGCGGGAGATTTTAGATTCCGGAGAAAATCCAGAGACACAGGCGCGGGCATTCAACAAATACATGCAGAAATCCGAAAATGTAAAGAAGCTGCAGCGTGTTTTTCCGGTTATTATCACTACCTGCATATCGGCACATAAGATCGGGGAACCGGAGCCGCTGTTTGACATGACCATTATGGACGAGGCCAGCCAGTGCAATGTTGCGATCTCTCTTGTCCCGATTATCCGTGGAGAGAAACTGATGCTTGTGGGAGATCCGCAGCAGCTGAATCCGGTTATTCTGCTCGGAGAACTGATCAACCGCAAGCTGCGACGGCGGTATCATGTGGCAGAGGAATATGATTACAGAAAGAATTCGATTTACAAAACGTATCTGGCATGTGATGCGGTGAGTGATGAAGTGCTTTTGCGTAGCCATTACCGCTGCAACAGAGAAATTATTGGATTTAACAATAAAAAATATTACAATTCCAAACTGCAGATCTGTTCAAAAAGCAAAGAGCCGGAGCCACTTGTCTATGTAGATGTAAAAAGTGACCGTGCCGAGATCAAAAATACATCTCCGGCGGAAGCAGACGAGGTCATTGCATACGCGAAGCAGAACACGGACAAAAGCATCGCGGTGATCACACCGTTTGTAAACCAGCGGGCACTGATCGAGCAGGCGATCAAAGAAAACCACCTCGAAAATTTAGTCTGTGGAACGGTGCATGCTTTTCAGGGAGATGAAAAGGATGTGGTGCTTTTTTCCACGGCACTGTCCGACCGCACCAATGCCGGTACCTATCAGTGGTTGAAAAACAATAAGGAACTGATCAATGTTGCAACCTCACGGGCGAAAGACAAACTTGTTCTGCTCGCAGACAGCAAAGAACTGGAGCGTCTGCATGCAGGACAGGCAGACGATGATCTTTATGAACTTGCGCAGTACATCAAAACCAACGGGAAGTCAGAGATTACGGAAAAACATATCAGTTCCCGTGCACTTGGCATCCAGCCGTTTTCTACCGCTACCGAAAATGCATTTCTCGAAAACCTGACGCATGCGCTCGAAAATATCTGGCTTTCCCAGAGTAAGTATGTGATCCACAAAGAAGTTGCCATATCGCAGGTGTTTCAGGACAACATGACATATGATGATCTGTTTTATATGGGGCGCTTTGATTTTGTTGTGTACGAAAAACAGGGAAAAAAGGAACTTCCGGTTCTGGCAATCGAACTTGACGGGAAAGAGCATTTTGAGGATGCGGTGGTGCAGGAGCGCGACCGGAAGAAAAATGCCATCTGTCAGGCACACAATATGGAGATTATACGGGTGGAGAATTCTTATGCCAGAAGGTATAATCATATTAAGGGAATTCTGATGGATTATTTTTCGAGGGTGCATTAAAAATGATTTATGTTAATGCTTTGTGGAATATTCATATATGGAAAATGTGTGTAGTTCTGGAGCTTAAAAGTTAATTTATGCTATACTTAAAAAGATGCGGATATTAGGAGAATAGTATGTTTTTTATTTTGGGAATCACAGATGGCAGGAAAGATTTTGAATTTACCCAGACCATGATCTGTAATATATGCGGAAAATATGGAAGGTATCAGGTTTTTATGACCTATACAGTGCTTTCGCTTTTTTTCATACCTTGTTTCAAATGGAATAAGCATTATTATGTGCAGACGAGCTGTTGTGGCACTTTATACGAACTTGATCCGAAAATTGGAAAACAGATTGCGAGAGGTGAGCAGGTGGAGATTCTGCCACAACATCTGTCGCAGGTGCGTAAGGGTGGCAGTTGGAATCGATACAAACGCTGTGCACAGTGCGGGTATGAGACGGCAGAAGATTTTGAATTCTGTCCGAAGTGTGGAAAACGATTTTAGACGAATAAAAGAAAGTATGGAAAATTCCAAAAATCAGTGCTAAAATATACACAGTTCATCCGTGCAGAAATGCGGCCTTCGGGCTTTCACATGACACTTTTTTCGATAGCGTAGGCTTAGCGGTGTTATCATGTTGAAGCGGATGAATTTTTTATGTTTACAGAAAAAGAAAACGTGTCAGTAAGGAGAAACTGGTGAAAAAACAAAAAGGAATGATCATCACTGCGGCTGTGTTACTTGCAGCCGCAGCAGTCGTAACCGGAAGCCGTCTGATCCGGCATCCGGAAAAATCAAACACAAAAAAGTCTGAGGTTGCGGATCAGGAGAACAGTGAAAAAGAACAGGATCACAGGACTTCAGGGACAGAACTGAGTGAGAAAAAACAAAACATGAACGAACCGGATCATACGCAGAAAGAACAAAGTGTTGAAAATGCGGACCGTACCGGGAAAAGTTTCACAGAGGAAGCGTTCTATATTTCCGAAATTCCGGACGATATTTTTGAGAAGATGCAGGGAAAATCATACAAGGCAGACTGTACCGTACCGCGGGAAGATCTCCGCTATCTTCATGTGCTCCACATGGGTTTTGACGGTCAGACAAAAGAGGGAGAACTTGTGGTAAACAAAGCCATTGCAGAGGATGTACTTGCCATTTTCAGGCAGTTGTATGAGGCAGAATATCCCATTGAAAAAGTCCGGCTGGTGGATGAATACGATGCGGATGATGAGGCATCCATGAGCGATAACAATTCCTCTGCGTTTAATTTCCGTTTCATTTCCCATACGACAACAATCTCAAAACACGGTCTGGGCATGGCAGTTGACATCAATACACTTTATAACCCCTATGTAAAAACCGTCAACGGAAAGCTGTCGATTGAGCCTGCAAACGCGGAAGCATATGTTGACCGGAGTGGGGATTTTCCGCACAAGATTGATCACAATGATCTGTGTTACAAGCTTTTTACCCGATATGGATTTACCTGGGGTGGGGACTGGACACATTCGAAGGATTACCAGCATTTTGAAAAAGACTGATGGAAAGTTGTGGGGACATATAGAGAAAAAGATGTAATGTATGTCCCATAAGAGCAAACGGAGAGGTCAATCAGAAAAGCGTTGGTGGAAAAATTTTTCCTTGACATATCTGTACAGGGGAATATAATAATCATCGAAAAGAAAATATTGTTCACCGAAATTCGTTGACGAGAACAGCATCGTATCTTATCGTTATTTTCAGAGAGCCTGTGGGTGGTGTGAACAGGTAGTAGCCGGATATGGATGATCCTCTCTAAGAAGCGGGCTGAAAGCAGACAACTGTGAGTAAACTTCGCCGGTTTCCTCCGTTATGGGATAGCATATGTTGGTATGTGAAGTGTCACAGAGTTTTTCTGTGGAATCAGGGTGGTAACGCGGATTTTATTCGTCCCTTTCCAGAGTCGTATCTGGGAAGGGACTTTTTTAATGTCTGAATTCGTTTTTCAGTGAACAGACCAAGGAGGAAAAGTTTATGAAAGCACTACAAAAACTCAGCAAATGGTTATCGGACTACACATCAATTGTGGTAATTGCAATTGCGGTAGTAACATTTATCGTTCCGGGAATGATGGGATGGGTAAACCATCAGTTATTTACCGATCCGGTTTCCAATAAGTTTACAAGTCAGTCGATCATCATCGGTATTATTATGTTCAGTATGGGTCTGACACTGACAACGCAGGATTTTAAGATTCTGGCACAGAGACCATTCGATATCTGTGTTGGTGCACTGGCACAGTATCTGATTATGCCGTTTCTGGCATTCGCACTGACGAAAGTGCTGCATCTTCCAGCAGGCATTGCACTGGGACTCATTCTGGTAGGTTGTTGTCCGGGTGGTGTGTCATCCAACATCATGTCGTATCTCTGTGGTGGAGATGTGGCATTTTCCGTGGGAATGACAACCGTATCCACGATTCTTTCCCCGATCATGACACCACTTATGGTTTCTCTTCTGGCAAGCGGAACCAATATTTCCATCAAGGCACTGCCAATGCTTGTTTCCATTGTGGAAACGGTTATTCTTCCGGTAGCATTGGGCTTCCTTTTAAACTATCTGCTGGGGAAAAAGAAAATGTTCAGTGAGTTACAGAAAATTATGCCGGGTGTGGCAGTACTGGGGCTGGCGTGTGTTGTCGGTGGTGTGGTATCTTCCCAGGGCGCGAAGTTCTTCCAGTCCGGAGCTGTAATCTTTGTAGCTGTTTTTCTTCACAATGGACTTGGTTATCTGCTTGGTTATGGAGCAGGAAAACTTGTTGGCATGAATACCGCCAAAAAGAGAACCATTGCCATCGAAGTTGGTATGCAGAATGCGGGACTGGCAACAAACCTTGCCACAGCGACCGCACAGTTTTCCGCAACACCGGAGTCTGCGATCATCTGCGCTGTTTCCTGCACCTGGCATTCTATTTCAGGAACACTGCTTGCCGGCATGTTTGCAGCTTATGATAAACACAAACAGAAAAATGCATAAGTTTTTCTATTGACATAGACATGGGAATGATGTAACATAACGGTGTTATCTAACATAACAACGTTATGTTACATTTTTATTTACAGGGAGCGTACCATGGCAGGAAAGAAAATACATGACAGCGAGACGAAGATACACCTGATCCAATGTGCCAAAAAAGAATTTATGGAAAAAGGGTTTGTGGGGGCGTCTCTCCGCGGAATCTGCCAGAAGGCGGGTGTGACCACAGGAGCACTGTATTTTTTCTTTCAGGATAAGGACGATCTGTTCTGTGAAGTAGTGGGAAATTTTATGGATCGGCTCAATGAGATTCTGCGAGAGCATTTTTCTTTTGAAGTCAGGGAGATGGAGAGCGGCAAAGCAAAAGAGCATGATGACAGCAGCGATTTTGAAGCAGTCGCACAGGTTGTTCATGAACTGTACACCTACCGGGAGGAAGTGCTTCTAGTGCTGACAAAAGCGCAGGGATCAAGCATGGAACGTATGCCGGATCGGTTGGTCGATCAGATGGATGAGCACAATGCATTTATCTGTGAAGCGATGTGCAAAGCTTACCATGTGCCGATGGTGGAACAAAGCGTTGTACACTGGATGTCCCATTCACAGATCGATATGTTTATATTTATGGTAACGCACATTGATGACGAGGAAGAAGCACTGCGGTTTGCGGAAAAAGGCGTAAAATATCTGCTGGCAGGCTGGTACGGACTCGTCAGACCGTAGGCTGTCCGCATGTTTTGACGGAAGGTCGGGAAAAGAAGCACAGATCGTCCGCGTTTGGACAAAAGGTTTAGAAAAGAAGCACAGGTCTTTCGCTTTTTGCGGGAGACCTAAAAAAAGAACCAGAGGTTAGATAAAACTAATATTAGTATGAAAAGTAAAACCAAAAAGAAAGGGAGTTTCTATGTCAGAAGAAGAAAAGAAGTTTTTGGAAATTGTAGATTTAAAGAAAGGATTCGGAAGCGGACAGACACGTCAGGAAGTACTCCGCGGCATGAATTTTTCCGTTGCAAAAGGGGAGTTCTGTGTGTTGTTAGGACCATCCGGTTCCGGAAAATCCACACTGCTCAATATCATCGGAGGCATTGATAACGCCGATTCCGGTTACATCAATATCAACGGCGATAAGTTAGAGGATATGAGTGAGAAAAAGCTGACACAGTACCGCAGAAAGCATCTCGGCTATGTATTCCAGATGTACAATCTGATTGGAAATCTAAACGTGAAGGAAAACATCGAAGTGGGAGCGTATCTGTCAGACAATGCGCTTGATATTGATGATCTGTTACATACGCTTGGACTTTACGAGCACCGCTACAAACTGCCGAACCAGTTGTCCGGAGGCCAGCAGCAGCGTGTTTCCATCGGCCGTGCGATTGTAAAAAATCCGGATATTCTGCTCTGCGATGAGCCAACGGGAGCACTTGACTACAATACCTCCAAGGAGATCTTAAAGCTGATTGAGGAGGTCAACAAAAAATACGGAAATACCATCATTATGGTTACACATAACGAGGCGATCAAAAATATGGCAGACCATGTGATCAAGCTCCGTGACGGTGCGGTGCGCCACAACGACATCAATACAAACAAGGTATCCGCGGAAGATCTGGAATGGTAAGGGGGCTGCTATGAAAAAAATCAAAAATCCCCTGATCAGGAGAATACCGAAAGAACTGATCGGGGACTGGAAAAAATATCTGGTTGTATTCCTGTTTCTTGTGCTCACGATCGGCTTTGTGTCCGGTATGTATGTGGCAAACGAGAGTATGATTACTTCGGCAAACGAAGGCGTGACAAAATACAAACAGGAAGACGGTCATTTTGAGCTAAAAAAACAGGCAGATGCCACCTTGCTTTCGGCAATTGAGACCGGTGAAAAAGCGGATGTCAAACAGTATTATCTGGATGAAGCAAAAAAGAAACTGGATAAAAAACTGCCGAAAAAATTTAAGGAAAAATTTGACGAAAAGTTTCCGGATAAATTTAAGAAAGAATTCGATAAAAAATTTCCGGAACAGTTTAAGAAATCCTTTGACAAAGAATTTAAAAAGCAGTTTGAGCAATCGTTTCCGGCAAAATTTGCGTCATCTTTTAAGAAGGAGTTTGATCCGAAATTTAAACAGAGTTTCGATGCAACATTTGTCAAACAGTTTGATGCACAGTTTGCAGCGCAGGTAAAACAATCCCTGCTGGCACAGGGGATGGATGCACAGACAGCGGGGCGGATGCTGGATACTGCGGTAGCACAGGCAAAAAAAGACGGAAGCTACAAAAAAGCTTACGACAGTGCATACAGTAAGGCTTATGCTCCGGCATATAAAAAAGCGTATAACAGTGCATACAGCAGTGCATATAACGAGGCACATGACAAAGCCTACAGCGAAGCGTATGACAAGGCGTATGATGAGGCCTACGACAAGGCATATAAAAAAGCTTACGACAAAGCATATAAAAAAGCCTACAAAAAGGCGTATGATAAGGCCTACAAAAAAGCCTACGACAAAGCCTGGAAAAAGGCACAGGACAAGATCGAAGACAAATATGCGGATGCGGAAGAAAAATATAAATTAAACGATCCAGATTTTAAGGCAACAAAGACAACATTGTATGAAAACTTTTTCCGAAATGAGGAAGAAGATTATAATAACGATGGGAAAAAGGATGGAACGATCCGCGTATTTGCAAAGACAAAGGATATCAACCTGGCATGTATGCTGCAGGGAAGTTTTCCACAGAAGGCGGATGAAATTGCCATTGACCGTATGCACGCCGACAACGTCGGAATAAAGGTGGGAGATACCGTCACAGTTTCCGGAGAGACTTATAAAGTTGTGGGACTGCTTGCGTATGTCAATTACTCCACCTTACATGAAAAGACCACAGATCTGATGTTTGATGCACTGAAATTTGATGTGGCAATGGTGACACAGGACGGTTTCGACCGGCTGCACAAGAGTATTCACTATACTTATGCATGGAAATATGAAACGGAGCCTGCGGATGAGGCCGGGGAAAAAACACGCTCTGATAATTTTATGCGTGCATTGCTCACACAGGTGGTTGTTGCGGACAATGAGCTCGAAGATTACACACCGAAATATGGAAATCCGGCGATTAATTTTGCAACCGATGATATGGGATCGGACAAAGCCATGGGCGGTGTGCTGCTGGATATCCTTGTGGTAATCATCGCATTTATCTTTGCCGTGACGATCAGCAATACGATTGCAAAAGAGTCCTCCGCGATCGGAACACTGCGCGCGTCCGGTTACACGAAAAGAGAGCTGGTGCAGCACTATCTGTCCATGCCGGTTATTGTAACACTGCTGGCTGCGATTGTCGGAAATATACTCGGCTATACGGTGTTTAAAAATATTGTTGTGTCGATGTATTACAACAGTTACAGTCTGCCAACGTATTACACGATCTGGAATCCGGATGCATTCTTTAAGACCACGGTGGTTCCGGTTATCCTCATGCTGGTGGTCAACCTGATCGTGATTGTGCGCATGATGCAGCATACACCACTGCAGTTTTTACGTCATGATTTAAAAAAGGCAAAGAACAAAAAAGCCATGCGTCTGCCGAGATGGAGCTTTTTAAGCCGTTTCCGTCTGCGTATCATGTTCCAGAATGTTGCAAACTATCTGATCTTGTTTGTCGGTATTTTCTTTATCATGGTCATGCTGGCCATGGCAGTGGGCATGCCGGATACGCTTGATTATTATAAGAGCAACACGGATGGCATGATGTTTGCAAAATACCAGTATGTGCTCAAATCCTATGAGGATGACGATAATAAACTGATTACGACAGAAAATAAAGATGCGGAGAAGTTTGACATGACCTCACTCGTAAAAAAGAGTGATGTGCTTGATGAGGAGATCTCGGTATATGGAATCGCGGACAACAGCAACTATGTAAAGATCAAAAAGTTAAGTTCGCTCAAGAAAAATGAAGTTTATATTTCCACTTCGTTTGCTGACAAGTATGGACTTACCGTTGGCGATACGGTATCGCTGGATGAAAAGTATGAGAACAAATCTTATAAGTTTAAAGTAGCAGGACTGTATCATAAATCCCAGAGCCTTGCGGTCTTTATGTCCATTGACAATTACGGAAAAGTATTTGAACTGAAGGAAAATGAATTCAGCGGATTCTTATCCGACAGTAAAATTACCGATATTGATGAGGATAACATTGCAACAACCATTACAATCCATGATATTACAAAAATGGCAGATCAGCTGGATCATTCCATGGGTTCTTACATGACATATTTCCAGGTACTGTGTATCCTTTTGGCAGCTGTTATGATTTATCTTCTGACAAAGCTGATCATTGAAAAGAATGAGAATGCAATTTCCATGACCAAAATCCTTGGGTACGAAAACAAAGAGATCGCGAGTCTGTATCTGCTTTCGACGAGTATTGTGGTTGTAATCGCGGATCTCATCAGTGTGATTCTTGGAACACTTGTTATGGCCGCGGCATGGCGGATGATGCTCTTTTCCTACAGCGGCTGGTTCACTTTTCGCGTAACACCGATTGGTTATGCAAAAATGTTTGGATTTGTGCTGATCGGATATCTGATTGTTATGGTATTTGATTTCCAGAGAATCAAGAAGATTCCGATGGATCAGGCTTTGAAAAATGTAGAGTAAACAAAGAAAATAAAAAGAACTGGTACTTTGGAGAGGTACATAAAACGCCCCGGTAGTTGTAGCTGCCGGGGCGTTAATTTATGTAATGTGGGATTACGCCTGCTCACCAAGAGAGGTATTACGCAGTACCGCAAGAATGATGATAGCATATACCCCGCCGATCAGAGCGGTAATTAACTGTGTGATAGAAAATTGAAGCTGCAGGACATGTAACATTGGCTGCATTTTTGCCGGGAGCATATTCGGCAGAATGATAAGAGAAATCAAAATTCCCATAAACAGAGCCTTTAATACAGCGCCAATTACAATGGATACGGGCAAACCGGCTTTTTTACCGAATTTACTGCGGAGCAGGGCAACTGCCAGAACGAGAATGATATTTCCAATCATAATACATGGGAACATTGCAGGAATGGCTGCCATAATCGGGCTTCCGGTGATGAAAAAGGAAGTGATTGGAGTGATCACGCTTAAAATGATGCCACAGGCCAGACCAGCGTATACCGTGGTTAAAATCAGAGCGGCATTGATGATCGGGCCTGTGATGTATACATTCAGGTTTTTGAAAAACTGGCTTACAATGCAGATTGCGAGTAAAATTGCTGTAACAGTGATTTGTCTTGTTTTTAATTTCATAAATTTATCCTCCTAAAATTCGTATCATGGTAATGATACTCTTAAAGGCACCGAAATGCAACGACACGGGGATTTTATCTTGTGTTACCATAAAAAATGAGGTAGAGTAAAGACAGTGAAAAGATATTTTGCTCCTACAGGGGGATAAAAACTGTCGAATGTTTAGAAAGAGGAGTGTATATGAAAAAGGGGATAGTATTTCTAATTGTATTTTTGATGGTCATCAGTTTCCCGATATGCGGATATGCGAAGGGGAAGGAGAAAATTTATCTGGACTCTTCCTGGAAATATGCGGATCATGCCAGAATTACATCGGGCTATGCCGTTATGTACAAGGCGAAAAAGAACCGGAAGGACATTGTGATTGCAGTCAATGCGGGACATGGGACGAAAGGCGGTTCATCGGTAAAAACGCTGTGTCATCCGGATGGCTCTGCAAAAGTAACGGGAGGAACGACAGCGGCAGGCTCTGTGAAAGCAGTGGCGGTTTCAGATGGAATGGCATTTCGGGACGGAACGGCAGAACGTGATGTGACGCTTCGTATGGCACGGATTCTGAAAAAGAAACTGCTGGCAGAGGGGTATGATGTGCTCATGGTCCGGGATGGAAAGGATGTGCAATTGGATAATGTGGCGCGCACGGTTATATGTAATAATGTAGCAGATTGTCATATTGCACTGCATTGGGACAGTGACGGACTTTCCTATGACAAAGGATGTTTTTATGCTTCTGTTCCGAAACAGCTGAAAAACCGAAAACCGGTTGCTTCTTATTGGAAAGAACATGATGCTCTGGGAAAAGCTTTGATTAAGGGATTGCGTTCTAAAAAAGTGAAAATAAGCGGGACAGGAGCTGCGGAGATTGACCTGACGCAGACTTCATACAGTACAATTCCTTCTGTTGATATTGAACTGGGCAACCAGTGCTCGGATCACAGTGACAAAAAAATGGAAAAATTAGCAGACGGATTACTGCGGGGAATCAATAGCTATGCGAAAAAATACATTCATGTAGCGCCTTTAAGCAGTCTGTGAGATTTATATGAAATAAAAAATGGAGGTAGCATATGGAAACATGGTATTATGAGGTGGTCAGCATTGATGGAGATTATGCAAATTTAAAGCGGACAGATATCGAAAGTGATGATTTAAAACTTGTGGCGCGGGCATTGCTTCCACCGGAAATTATGGAGGGAAGCAGACTCAAATATGAGCTGATGCAGTATGAAATCATAGCGTAGCTATTTGGAAAAGAGGTTTACACAATGGACGTAAGAAAAATGAGAAATGAAAAACTGGGAGCGCGTGTTGTGGCGGCACTGGAATCCCGAAACATGGAAGCATACTATGTAGAGACAAAAGAGGAAGCGGTAAAGAAAGCACTCGAACTGATTCCGAAGGGCAGCAGTATCAACATGGGCGGGGCCGCTTCAGTAAAGGAGTGTGGTCTTTACGATGCCATTTCCAACGGGGAGTATGAATTTTATGATCGGGATAAAGTAAAAACCCCGGAGGAAAAAGAGGAGATTGCGCGGAAAGCATTCAGCTCGGATTATTTTTTGGGCAGTGTCAATGCCATGAGCGAGGATGGCGTGTTTATCAATATTGACGGAAACGCCAATCGCGTGGCTGCGTATGCTTATGGACCAAAGCATGTTCTGCTGATTGTGGGTATGAATAAGGTTGTAAAATCGGAAGAGGATGCCCTGCACCGTGCGCGGAATGAGGCGGCACCGATTAATGCACAGCGATTTGGCATTGACACACCATGTTCCAAAAACGGAAGCTGTTTTGACTGTAAAAGTCCACAGTGCATCTGCTGTCAGATTCTGACCACCCGTTTCAGCAGGGTCAAAGGACGGTTTCAGATTATTCTGGTGGATGAAAATCTGGGCTTTTAAGAAGAAAGACGGGTTTTCTTGTGATGATTACGGGCATATAGCATTGGCAGTGGTGGCACTGATTCAGCTGATCCGGCAGGTTTGTAAGAAAAATAAATAATAAAGGATAAAAAGTTCTGGGAAACAGATGTTTTCCAGAGCTTTTTTATTTCCGGAAATATTACCTCGCAAAATTTTCAAAGGCCTTTATGAAACCCAAGAAATGGCATTTCTGGAAATCAGTATTGCGGTCACGTATGCGTGATAGTTTATGCTGAAAAGTACGGGGAAAGGTAAAGGCCGTAATGAAAAAAGTAAACGAAGTGAGCCGGCTGGCAGGAGTGAGCAAGAGAACTTTGCAGTTTTATGATGATGAAGGACTATTGCCTGCCCAGCGGTCGAAAGACAATTATCGACTGTACGATGACGCTGCACTGGAACGTCTCTGGGAGATTCTGGTGTATCGGGCAATGGGGCTTGATCTGAAGGAAATCAAAGATCTTCTGACGCTTTCGGAGAAACAAAAAAATCAGTATCTGGAAAAGAAAATCCGAGGGCTCAGGCAACAGATCAGACAGCTGAACGGGCAGATGGAATTTATTTCATATGTGCAGCAAAATGGAATGTTACCGGTTCCGACAGAGGAAAACACTGTGGAAAAGACCTATATGGATCATATAGCAGTGTTGAGAAAAATGAAGCAGGATCAAAAAAGGGAGGACAAAGAGAAATGAAAAAAAGATTAATGATGGTAATGGTAGCAATGGGAATGGCATGTTCTTTGATGGCATGCGGATTATTAGGAAATACGCAAGATTCAGAAAAAACTTTAACATCAAAAAAAGATAATTTTGGATTTACATTAGGAAAGTTTTCTAAGAAAGCGACAATTGAAGAAAAAGTTTTGTATGACAAGGATAATGTAAAAATTACAGCAACAAATTTGGAATATGGGGAGGAAGCAGCAAATCTTAAGCTGAAAATTGAAAATAACAGTAAAAAGAAATTAACATTTAGTGCCGGAACAATGGGATATGGCGTAAATGCGATTAACGGATTTATGGTAAGTGGTGGTTATTTAAATTGTGAGGCTGATGCCGGAGAGAGTATAGACGAGGAAATGTCATTTGACTATGAAGAACTTATTTTGTTGGGGATGAAAGAAATCGCAGATATCAGAGTTGGTTTTACGATTAGTGATGAGGATTTTAACAATATATACACAAAACCGGTACAAATAAAAACGAGCCTCGCAAATTCTTATGATTATTCTAAGAACAGTAAAAAGTATCATAAAGCAATTACAAGTAAAGCGTTGAAATATACGTATGATATTGATATTCCGTATTTTGAGACCGATGAAATTTATTCTTCAAATGGAATTAAAGTTGTATCAGAGGGATATATGAAAAACGCGGATGGAGATCGGGTTTTGTTTTTGGAAGTACAGAACAATTCGGAAAATATGATCTATTTTCAGACAAGTGATCTGAAAGTTAATGAGAAAAAATTATATGATGGTACATGGAGCTATGATTGTATTTTGGCTGGCTGCACAACGCTTGTGAATATTGATGTTGATTATGGAATTGAGAGTTATGCGGAAAATACAAAAGATTTTGAACAGGTAGAAACTATCGGATTTACAGCACAGGCAGAAAATGAGGCTCAGTATGTAGTGGCAGAACCAAAAGAGGTAGTAGTGGCTGTTCCGGTGATTGAGAAAAAACAGGAAAATGATACGGAGTAAGAAGAGAATATAGAAGCATAGAAAGTAGATGCAGAATTGGAAGGTAAAGTTAGTACAGACTTTAAAAAGGTGCTGAGTAGTTATGAAAAAATAGCAAATATATAGACTAATAAATTGGAGCTAAAGAGGTGAAAAATAAATCTTTAGTGGCGAAGCACCAGTTCCGGCAAATGCCGGTTTTGGTGCTTCTTTAGTTATTAGCGCAGGATTTTATTAAGAGAATTCTAATGCAAAAGAAGAAAAATAGGACAGTATTGTGAATTTTTGACGGTATATTTTGAATGGCAACATTATTATAATTTGATTGTAAGTAGTCTACTGTGTAATATAATTCATATTTTCAACGAAATATAATTGTTTGATTTCGATTACGATTTGAAATATAATTAAAATGTAATATTTATTAATTTCGCAAATAACTAAAATTGAAGAATAGTAGAAAAAGTCATATTATATGTTCTAAAGAAAGAATATTGGCGCGACAAAAATTGTTTGCTACTTGGAAATTAGAAAAATTTTGAAAAATGAAAGATGAGGGAATAAAGGCTGAAAGAAACTTAAAGAAAAGGAGCTGGAATCGAAATGATAAGTGTAGAGTTACAGAATAATCCGTATTTGTTAGAAACACATGTTAGGTTTAATGGACAGAGACCTAAAATTAACTGTCAAATTGAAAAATATGAGAATCAGTTATTATCTGATTGGGTGAGCAATGTTCCACAAATATTTTATGATGAGATGAATGGATATGATTTTGACTTAATCTTTTCAGGAACAGAATATGATTTTCAAAAATTAAAGCAGGCGTTTGCAGCGAACGATGTTACACCAGAGCAGGTAAGACTTATTATGCGTAATGAGTTAGAAGATGCAGAAGTAAAAAGCGATGAAATTAACAAGATGCTGGAATGGCTTAGAAGTGAAAGGAATAGACAGTTTGATTTTGAGGTTTTTTATAATGCCAATAAAGAATTGTTTGAAGAAACATTCTCTTGCGTGTTAATTAGAGGAATAGATGAATTGACAGAAGGATTAACATTTACTCTTGAAAATGTAAATAGTATAGAGGAAATAGCAGGTACAAATCTTACTTATATTCCAGTTGTATTTGTTGTGGAAAATAATATGCTCAAAAAATTTAGAAGAGAATTGACAGAATTATTAGTTAGAAAAGATGTTGAGCAAAAGCAGTTGTTTTTCTATATTTCACCTTCGATGGATCAAGAATATGTAATTCGCTTTATTCAAGATCTGGGAGTGAAAAATCCACATGTGATTTCAAGACTTGATGATGGAAATATTGCAACATACATAAAGAATTATCCTATGATTGTGTATGTTAGAGAAGTGATTCAAACTATTGAAAAAGAAATAAAGATTATGGATGCTCAATTAAAAGAAAAGAATGAACAGAGTGCCATTGAGAATGCAGAAGTTCACTATCAGATTTCTGCACTTGAAGAAATTGTTGATAAGATAAAGGAAGTAGATAGGAATTTTGTGGATTTAGATAACTATTCAGGTGGAGCTAAATTTAGCAATTTAAAAGATGAACTAGAAGGCTTAATAAAAAAATGGAAGATTCGTAAAACAAAAGTTGTTGGAGAATCGGATATTGACAAAAATGCAGCTGAGTATGAACAATATTTAATTAAATATATGTCAGAATTTTATAAAAATGCAACTGCGTATTATCAGTATGAAAGGGGAAGAATTGAAAAAGAATTTAAAGACATATATTTAAAGCAGCCATTAGATCCAGAATATGAGCCAGAGGGTGTAGTTTTGTCTATGCCAAGTAAAACAGTAATCATGGGAATAAAAGAAGTATTAGTTGAATTAAAAGAAGAGCGGTTTGAAGAAAAACCGGATCTTTTCGATTTTTTTAAGGTTTCTTCAGAGACTAAAGAGTTGGTTTTAGTAGTTACTAGTTATTATGAGAAATGGAGAGAAAAGGCCGTTGAATTAATTATTCCTAATGTAGAAAATTATATAGAAGAAAGTCAGAAAAATTTACAAAATTATTATAATGAGTTGGCAAAGAAGTATCATGAGAAGTTATCAAATTTACATGATTGTAAAGTGAAGGAGAAAAATAATATAGCGTCTAAGTTATCAGAGGATGAGAGATTATTACAAGCTGATAATGAATGGTTGACTAAGTTTAAAGATCAACTTATAAGAATTGAAAGGGGATAGTTTATGACATCGGAATTGATTAATGCAGAACAAAAAAGTCTGAAAGAAAAGCCTCAAATTGCAATAGAGGACCGTTTAGAAATAATTGATGAATATGTCAGAAGAAAATATCTTACACGTCTTTCGGACATGCAGATTATGCCATTAGGGGAAATAACGCCATTAGAAGAAGATATAATTGATAATGTGAGGTTATATCGTATTACTGAAATGGTTTATCAGAAAGATGAATCAGTTATGGATAAGTTTACCACAGTGTTTAATACATTGGCAACTTATAATGTATCCGTATTTTTGCTGATTGATTCGGATGGAGAACAGGCAAAGTATTATCTTGGTGTAAGGAATAATGAAGCAAATAATTCCTCGAAAAAGAGATCAACCGTTACCTTGGGAGATACTTTGAAACAGACATTAAAAGGTCATTTTCCTGGTATAAAGATTGAAAATGAAGATCGAAAAAAGATAACAGAGCTTTCGGAGAAAATTATGTCACTTAATAATGTTTCATCTGTTAGTGTAGTAGGAAGTAGTAGATGTCAAAAAGATCAGTCACAAAACGAATTTGCGCAGGGTATGGAGAAATTATGTCTTGCTATGAGTGGACGACCATATACAGCAGTTATTATAGCCGACAATAAGAACGCATGGGATGTACAACAAATGAGAAAACATTATCAGGAGTTGTATACAGCATTATCACCTCTTCAAAAAATTCAAATTTCAGATACAACGAGTCAAACAGAGTCAAGAAGTCAGTCGTTTGCAGAAATGGATGGTAAACAGAAGGCTGCAATGATTACAAATGCTGTAATTTCTATTGCAGGAACAGCAACAGGTGTAGCATTGGGAGCAAAACTGGGAGTGGGGGCAATGGCGGGGACAGCTGCTATGTTAGGTGGTCAGATAGGAGGACAGGCAGGTGGACAAATTAGTAACTTTATTTCTTCACTTGCACCTACAAAGCAAATAACTAAGGCAACAACGACAGGCATAACAATTACAGAAGAAAATAAAGCAGTTACAGATATGCTTGTTATGCTCGATGAAGCATTAAAAAAGATGAATGAGTATGATAGTTATGGCTTGTGGAATGTTGCTGGATATTTCTTGTCAGATGATATGTCTGCTTCTGAAATAGCAGCTAGTAACTATCGTTCTTTAATGAATGGAGATAATTATGGGAGAGAAGTATCTGCAATTAATTCTTGGAGAAGTAATGACCACGAAATAGTTGGAGAATATAGAGATCTTACAACTTACTTATCAAGATTCGTGCATCCATTATTTAATTATGGTGGAAACATTATGGTTACTCCATCAACAAATATTAGTGGAAAAGAATTAGGTTTGCATTTGGGATTACCGCGTTCAACGGTGCCAGGACTTCCAGTCATTGAACATGCTGAATTTGGAAAGGAAGTTAATACATACCAGTTGTTTGAAAAGGAAACAAGTAATCGTCCAGAAGATAAAGTGACATTAGGCCGAGTATTTGATATGGGGTTAATAACAAATAAGAGTGTTGAATTAAATAACAATAGTCTCAATATGCATACGTTTATTACAGGGTCCACAGGATCTGGAAAGAGTAATACAGTATATCAAATTTTAATGGAATTAAGACAGGATCGTGTACCTTTTCTTGTAATTGAGCCAGCTAAAGGAGAATATAAAGATGTGTTTGGACATTTACCAGATGTAAATGTATTTTCGACAAACCCCCAAATTGCTCAACTGATTAATATCAATCCGTTTATGTTTCCTGATTCAATTCATGTATTAGAACATATTGATGGATTGGTAGAAATCTTTAGTGTTTGTTGGCCAATGTATGATGCTATGCCAGCATTCTTCAAAGATGCGATTCTTAAATCGTATGAAGAAGTAGGATGGGACTTGGGATCTTCAACTTTTGAAGATGATAATATAGTATATCCGGATTTTGAAGTACTTGCTGAACAGTTGGATAAATTAATTACAAATTCTGATTATGCAGCGGAAATCAAATCAAACTACAGAGGAGCTTTGCTTACAAGGGTAAAATCACTCGCAGTAGGCTTAAACAAATATATTTTTACGGAGGAACAGACTCCATATAAAAAGCTGTTTGATGAAAATTGTATTTTGGATATTAGCAGAGTGAAATCTTCTGAGACAAAAGCACTTCTTATGGGATTGATGGTATATATCTTAAATGAGTATCGTGTAGATCAGAAAACGGAGAATAATAATGGTTTACGGCATGTTACTGTTTTGGAAGAAGCTCACAATCTGTTAAAGAATACATCTGGTAGAGATACCGAATTGGTTGGAAAATCTGTTGAAATGATTACAAATACAATTGCTGAGATTCGTACATTTGGAGAGGGATTTATTATTGTAGATCAGTCGCCTTCATCTGTGGATATCGTGGCAATAAAGAACACTAACACAAAGATTGTTCTTAGGACACCGGAAGCTAATGATAGAGAGGCTGTTGGACGTTCTATGGGATTATCAAATGCTCAGGTAAATGAGATTGCAAAATTGCCAAGTGGTGTGGCAGTTGTATACCAGAATAACTGGATTAGTCCAGTTCTTACATTAGTAAAAAAAGCAGGGGTCAGGGAAGTAACATACTGTTATGAAAATCCAATTATAATCAAGACTGCAAGAAAAGCAAGAACGGAATTACTCTGCATGTTGTTACAGCCATGGATTAGTAGAGAGCAATACAGAGAGAAAGTGTTGAAAAATGATTTGAAAGCTTTGGATATTTCTAAGAAAGTAAAAGATCATATATCAACATGTATTGAGCAATATCTGTTCTTCCAGGGTAATATGATCTGGGAAAAAGAAGAAATTGCATATCTTCAAGAATTGGTCAAAGCGTTGCTTGGAATTACTGATAGTGAATTTGAAAACATTGTTACAGGAGGGAAACCAGATGAACTTAGAAAAGCAATCAGTTTGAAAACAAATGGATTGAGTTATCAGGAAATTGAAGAAGTGTGTTGCGTTCTTACAATGGAAAACGGAGGGGAGAGTAAGTAAGCATGGATGTAATGGAACAAAATGCGTTTATATCAGAGGGAACTAATGTCCGTGAAAAACTTTTAGACTTTCGCAGGAATTTTACAAGTACTGTGGCACCAGAAAATGGAGGCTATGGTATTAAAAGAATAGACAAAGGCAATGGATTAGAAGCAGTTAGAGGAAAAACTTCGACAGGGCATCCTTACATAGAGTATTACCAAGATGGAAAACTTACGACGCGACGAGAAAGTCTTGGCAATCATCAGTTGATAAAAACAAGTTATGATGATGTGGGTACAGCTTATCTTAAAACAATTATAGAGAGTGGAAAGAATACCAATTATGAATTGGCTGCTAATGCTAATATTACAAAGGGCAGTTTCACAGCAACAACTGATGCGTACGGAAGAACGGTATCGACAAAGATGACAGATATAACGCTTAAAGATGGCGGTTATCATTCAGTTGCAAGATTAAAAGATAAATTTTATCGGAAAGGAGACGAAGTTGGTCATGGAATTCCTGATCAGTTTGGAGGTCCTGCAAGCAAGGAAAATACATTTGCACAGGCAATGGAAGTGAATAGAGGAACTGGAAGTAAAATTCGTCAGGTTGAGCGGCTTGCAGCTCAGGTGAAAAAAGAAGGACATACAGTAGATTATGAGATGAGAGCTAACTATAGTGGAACGAGGAATTCAAGACCAACATCGTTTGAACCACATATTACAGTTGACGGTCAAGAGTATGAGTTGCCGGAAAAATTGAAGAAAATATATAATATTTCAAAGGAAACCACAGTACAGAAGGCTGTAGTGAACGCAAAAGAACAATTTGGAACAACAAATGAAATTGGGTTAAAATCAGGTATTATTGCGGCTGGACTTACTTGTGCAATGTCAAGTGTGGATAATATTTCTGCCTGTGTAAATGGAGAAATATCCGGTGAGGAAGTCGCTGTTGAAATTGTAAAAGATACAGCAGTTGCAGGTGGTGTTGCTTATGGGACTACATTTGTAAGTACAGCAGTAGCAGAAACAATGAAGGATTCATCTAAAGTGTTGATTCAGCGTATTGGAAATAGCTGTTTGCCAGCAGCAGCGGCGACTTTTGCGGTTAGTTCAGCAGATTCAATTATTAATTTTGCTAAAGGAGAAATTGATGGGGGTGAGTTGATTTATGAGTTGGGGGATAGTGCATCTTCTGTAGCGGGGGGACTTGCAGGCGGTTCTGCAGGTGCTAAGTTTGGTGCTGCTGTAGGAACTGTAATTGCTCCTGGTGTTGGCAGTATAGCAGGCACAGTTGTTGGAGGCGTGGTTGGTGGTGTTGTTGGAACTGTAGTCGCATCAGAAGCTTATGCTACCGCAGTGGAAAATGGAACTGAAGGAGCAAAATTCTTGGCAGAGAAGGCTGAAACAATGGCTAAAGATACAGTCGAACTTATAAAAGAGAATCTGCCAGAAAAATTAGATAGTGTAAAGTTGGCATTTAATGATTTTTCAAAGAGTTGTAACTTATCTTTTAGTGTTTGATTCAGTAGTTTAATGATCAAATGTGAGACTGCAAAATAAGACAGAACATTTGAGGATTTTGATTTTGACTAGTCTCACAGAAAAAAGACCGTATGTTCGGTAGTATAGATGTAAAAAAAGTATAATAAATAGAATGGTTCGATTTCCATTTTGCTTGATTATTGATGAGATAGAACGATGTGTTTTTGATAGAGAAAATATGTGGATATTTTATTTCGTCGGTTGACGCTGCAATAAAGACTCCGCGTTCTTATGTGTTCTGGTTGGATATTTGATAATGCTACAGAGGTCATTATCAAGGGTAACGGTTATCAAAAGCATTGTCATATACCATCGGTATTGCCGAAAGTACAACATTTTAATACTGGCGATGCACATGAGCATGGTATTACAGTATCGTTTGCAGATTAATTCCAGAAAGGTACAGCTGAAACGGGATGAGAGATTTTTTGACTAGATGTGAGGGTTAATTTTATGTGGTGAAAAAGTGTGGTATTTTGAACCAAAATCCTCATAAAAATGTAAAAAATAAATATAATTAGCTCATAAAAATGTAATATTGAAGAAAAAAATCACTCATAAAAATGTAAATCCTTATAAAAGTTTGCATGAAAAGGTGTATAATAGATACACTTAAACTGTGGAGGTACACAATATGGGATATTTAGTTCGAAAAGCAGACGCATTTTTGAGGGAGTGGAAGAAAAATCCAGATCGAAAACCTCTGATAATAAAGGGCGCAAGACAGGTCGGAAAAACAGAGACGATCAGAACATTTGCGCGGGAAAATTATAAAAATGTAATTGAGATCAACTTTATTACAGAGTCATCTTATAAAGTTATTGTTGAGGAAGGGTTTTCAGCAGAACATATTATCAAGCTGATCAGCAGGATTGATCCGACGAAACATTTTGAAGAAAACGAAACACTGATTTTTTTTGATGAAATTCAGGATTTCCCGGAGATTGCAACCGCGCTTAAATTTTTTAAAGAAAATGGAAAATACGACGTTATATGTTCTGGATCATTACTTGGGGTGCAGTATCAGCGAATTGCAAGTATCAGTGTGGGGTATAAAACAGATTATCAGATGTACTCCATGGATTTTGAAGAGTTTTTGTGGGCAAAAGGGTATTCGGAAGAAGCAATATCGGATATGCTTTGTCATATGCTTGAAGGAGTTGCTTTTTCCGAAGCAGAGCAAATGATTTTTTCAAACCTTTTTCTGGAATACTGTATCTTAGGGGGCATGCCTGCGATTGTATCAAGTTATATTGAAAGAGAAACTTTTGAGGGTTCGCTTGATTTGCAGCATCAATTATTGGTAGATTATGAAAATGATATTGTAAAGTATGCACAAGGGCTGGATAAGGCGAAAATTCTGAGTGTATACCGGTCAATTCCAGCACAGCTTGCTAAAGAAAATAAAAAATTTCAATATTCGAAAGTCTCTAAGGGCGGAAGATCTAAGGATTATATGGGATGTGTAGAGTGGTTGAAAGATGCCGGGCTTATTAATGTATGTGAATGTTTGCAATTTCCGGAATTGCCATTAAAAGGAAATGTGGATGAAAGCAAATATAAAGTATATATTTCGGATACCGGATTATTGGTGGCAAGTCTGGACGATGAATCACAAATTGACTTGCGTGCAAATAAAAATCTTGGCATTTATAAAGGTGCGCTTTATGAAAATTTTGTAGCAGAGGCATTGGTAAAGCAGGGATATGGGCTTTATTATTATTCGAAGGATAATTCTACATTAGAAGAAGATTTCTTTATTCGAAGCGCAAATGAACTGATTCCAGTAGAAGTAAAAGCAAATACGAATCGTGCCAAATCTATGCGCCAACTAATAAAAAGTGATACTTATACAGATATTAAGCATGGAATTAAACTCATGGCGGGGAATGTGGAAATCAGTGAGAATATAGTCACGTTTCCGTATTTTTGTACTTTTTTATTAAAAAGGTATATGGGGAAACAAAACCTGTTTCAATAAAGCAAGTGAAAGTCATCTATGGTGAAAACCAGATGAAGCTGGTTACCGAAGAGATTACAAAAATAGGAGCCCGGTCAGACGTTCTTCAAAATAAAGTTCCGGCTGGGAATGGATCTGACCCCAGTCCTGCCTGTGGTCAATCCATTTTTTCGTGATATCCATGGCTGCCAGATAACCATTTTTAAAAGGCTGTCATCCGACGGTAAAACCGTTTTGCTTTTGGTCACTTTCCGGAGCTGACGGTTGAATCCTTCAATTGCATTGGTGGAATAAATCAACCGTCTTACAGCTTTCAAATCAGCCATCAGTTTTTTGATGTCTTTGTATGAAAAAAACTTCATCGAATTACGGATCTGATAAATGATACACTGCTGTATGCTGTAAAAAGAAAAGTGGAGATAACATTATGATTAAAAACATCGTAAAAGGCAAACAGATTTTTTCAAAAAAAGCAACCCCTGCCACAGAAGCCGACAGGCAGGTAATCACCGATCTCTTAGACACTCTGCGTGCCAACCGGGAAATCTGTGTCGGCATGGCTGCAAATATGATTGGCGTAAACAAAGCAATTATCGTTGTAGCGGCCGGACCGTTTCAGTTTGCAATGGTAAATCCCGTGATAACAAAGAAATCCGGGGAGTATCAGACCGAGGAAAGCTGCCTGTCACTCGACGGAGCCAGAAACTGTACCAGATATAAGGAGATCGAAGTAGATTATCTGGATCAGAATTTTAAACCACAGCACGGAAAATATTCCGGCTGGACGGCGCAGATCATCCAGCATGAAATTGATCATTGCAACGGAATTATTATTTAATCAGGAAAGGAAAACGATGAACGAGGAAAAGAACGAGACAAGATGGGACAGGCTTCTTGCGGTTCGCACCACTGGCAGAGACGATACAAATGCGGATCAGTATCGTTATCCTTATGAACCTACGCCTTATTCAGTTTTGGAACGTCTGGCAAACAGCGGACTGATTCGAAAGGAAAACACATTGCTCGACTACGGCTGCGGAAAAGGAAGAGTTGATTTTTTTATGTCATATCAAACCAGATGTCAGTCTATCGGTGTCGAATATAACGAGCGAATTTATGAAAAGGCTATGAATAACAAAGAGTCTGCCGTGGCTTCCGGCAGGGTATTATTTGCACTTGCAAATGCGGAGCGGTATACAGTTCCGGAAACGGTGGACCGGATTTATTTTTTTAATCCTTTTTCGCTGGAACTGCTGAAAAAAGTAATTGCCCGGATTTTGAATTCTTATTATGAAAACAGGAGAACAGTAAAGTTGTTTTTCTATTATCCGTCCGATGAATACATAGCTTATCTGATGACCGTAGAGGAATTGTTGTTTTCCGATGAAATTGATTGCAGAGATCTGTTTGACGGAAACAATGTACGGGAAAAAATAGTGATATTTGAAATTGCTGTTTAACTGCGTGGTCTGTTCAGAGGGATGGATTTGCGGGGGAGACTGTTCTAAATATAAGGTTTCTCGATGTGACGGAAAAAGGGGACATTCTCTTTCTACAGAAAAATTTACAAGTTAGCTCTGGCGTTGGTTTCAGGTACGTGGAGTAAAGTTGTTCGGTTTACGCAATTCGCTGTGGGTTGTGAGTGCCAGAGCATAAAGGCACCAGAACCTGCAGTTAAAGGCGCTCCCGGAAGAAAATTCATGTAAAAGATACCATTGTGGTATCTATGCCAATAAAATTCATGTAAAAGATACCATTGCGGTACCTATATATTGAAAATTTAACATTCAGATACCGAAAAGTCTCTATAGATCAAAAATTGCTTTTCCAGGTACCACTTTCTCGAAAAAAGCGGTACCTGGAAAAGCAATTTTTACTATATAGGTGACATTTTCTGATTTCAAACACTAAAATTTCGAAAAAACGTTACCTGAGCCTTTAATTTTTTATCTATAGATACCAGTCCTTATCATCAAGTGATTTAACCGGGTGTTTTTAAGTTTATTTCAGTTTATGGGATTCGCATATCCTTTCCAGGCGCCCCTTAACTGCAAGTTCTATTATGGAAATTTCTATTTGTCGTTAATTAAGTATGCTTGAAAAATAAAACGGAGATATTTTTGATAATTCAGGATATTATTATAGTATAAATAAAACCTTTTTGCCAGTTCAGGACAATATAAAAGTGTAAGGGCAAACCCCTTAAATCGATTTAAGAGAGAAAAAGGATCAGGGATGGATAAGCACGAATTTGAGCAGTTTGTCACCGAACATGGAAAAGATATTCTGCGGTTCTGCAGGATGAATGCCGGGAGTACAGAGCGTGGAAACGAACTGTATCAGGACACCATGGTAAAGCTGTTGGAAAAGCAAAAAAAGCTTGATGTGGCGCAGAATATAAAAAGTTATGCCATGCAGACAGCAATCCTGCTGTGGAAAAACAAAAAGAAAAAATACGCCGTGCGAAACCGCATTCTTCCGGAGAGCAGTCTTGAAGAATACATGGAACAGGGCGGTTTGTCCGGCGCGTGTGAGGACGAAAAAACGCCCGAGCAGCAGATGCTAAATCAGGCGGAAATCGAGGAAGTTCAGGCAGTTGTGGCGGCACTTCCGGAGAAGTACCGGATGCCGGTTTACCTGAATTTTTCCGCCGGAATGACCATGCAGGAGATTGCGGTATGCTTACATATCCCGTTAAGTACCGTAAAAACCCGGATGCGCAAAGCAAAAGCATTGTTAAAAGAACAATTGGAGGCGATCGGATATGACGGATGAACGACTGGATCAGATCTTAAAACAGGCCCTTGCACCGGAAATTGCAGATACAGAGATTGCAGTGAAACAGGCAGGGAGGAACTATTATATGAAAAAAATATGGAAAATAGGAGTTGCAGCAGTTGCATGTGCTGCACTTCTTGTGGCAGGAACTATCGCAGCAGGACACCAGACGGTACAAAAAGAACCGGGAGCAGTCAGCATTTCCAAAAATCCGTTTGTCATCTGTGCACAGGCGGCGGAACTGACAAAGGATAAACCGGTTTACATCAGAGAATCGGTGAGCAATACATTTGGATATGCTGCATGGGATGATGGCAAAACCGGAAAGATGGGATTTGTTATGGAAATGCCGCTCTCTGTCAAGGGCGATGACATTAAAACTATCAGCTATCATATGGAAAATGGATTTTTTCAGGTGACAGATACCGGAGAAACGGACGATATGATCGTTGATTCCGAAGCCTATGAAGGGGATACAGCAGAAGCAGGGATTACAGAGCGTGGGGAAACGGAAGCAACGCTGGATATTTACCAGAAACATGCAGATGATTATATGGTAAAAGAAGTACCATCGGGCGCAAAAGAGCGGGCACTTTCTTCCTACACGGTGGCATATGATAGACAAAGCAGCGAGAATACCACGATCAATATATGCGGAACGCAGGAGTTATCACAGGACGAAATTACTGCAATGCACAGCAGTACCATAGATCCCGGGGAACTTGCAAAACTCTATGACAAGGTGTTCAAAGACACCGTGATCACCTGCACCGTAACGTTTACCGACGGCACAAGCCAGAAGAGGCAGATCGGCATTGGCGGTGCGGTCATGACCTACGAAGAACTGGGAACACAGACGGATGAACCGGTGGAAAGCCCGGAAGATCCGTCGCAGAAGCAGGCATTTTTAAAGCTGCAGATAAAATAAAAAGATCCTTATAAATTCCTTAGAATTCTCCTTTATACTGATTTTACAAATCAAGAGGAGGATGAAACATGGAACAGAATATGATCACGATCAGAAATCTGTCAAAAGAATTTAAAGGACAAAACGTTCTGAAAAACATTACAATGGAAATCCCCAAAAACTGTGTATACGGACTTTTGGGGGCAAACGGCGCGGGAAAATCCACGCTGTTGAAAACAATCACCGGATTGTTAAACCCTACGTCCGGTGAAATTTATTTTGAGGGGCATAAGTGGACGCGGGCAGATCTGGCGGATATTGGCGCGCTGATCGAGACACCGCCCATTTATGAAAACCTGACGGCGTGGGAGAACATGAAAGTGCGCGCGCTTCTTCTCGGAATTCCGGATGAAAAAATTCAGAAAGTACTTAAAACCGTCGACCTGACGGATACGGGAAAGAAAAAAGCAGGGGCTTTTTCCCTCGGAATGAAGCAGCGGCTTGGCATCGGTCTGGCACTTTTGAATGATCCGAAACTGCTGGTACTTGACGAACCGGTCAACGGGTTAGATCCACTTGGAATTCAGGAGCTGCGTGCACTGATCCGGAGTTTCCCGCAAAAAGGCATTACGGTGATCATTTCAAGCCACATTTTAAGTGAAATCCAGCAGACTGCCGATTACATCGGGATCATTGCAAAGGGAACGGTGGGATTTGAAGGAAAACTGCAGGAACAGCAGGATCTGGAGGCATTGTTTATGAAGGTTGTTGCAAAAGGAGGGAATGAATCATGAAACATTATTTTCAGGCGGAACAGTTAAAATACCGTCATACCTCCGTGGCAGCAATTACGTTCGGCATGCCGGTGTTTACGGCGTTGCTGGCATTCTGGCTGACCTCTTCCTATTTTTCCATTGATGTGTACAACTGGTGGTACATCGGGCTGTATCCGGGGTTTCTGGGCATTTTGTGCAGCATCATCGGGAAAAAGGACAAACAGAAAAAGAATTACACGATATGGTCACTGCCCTGCGGCATGGAACAGATCTGGGACGCAAAAATCCTTGTCGGAATAAAGATGTCGGCGGTTGCAGTTGCTGGACTTACGCTGTTTTCCATGATGGGGCAGATGCTGCTGGAATCTGTGGGGAATCTGAAGATGAGGCAGGCAATCCCGATTCCGGCACAGATACTGGCAGGAATTGTGTTGTGGCTTACCACACTCTGGGAGATTCCGTTCTGCCTGCTTCTTGCACAGAAAATAAGCACATTTCTGATGCTTGTGATCCATGTTGGAATCTATAGTATTTTGTCTACGTCGGTATCGTTAAAACCGTGGTTTGCGTTGTTTCCGGGAGCGATCACATCGCGGCTGATGTGTGTCGTGATCAAAGTGATGCCAAACGGACTGCCGTTTGAGCCGGGGCAGGTGACCTATTCTCCGGAACTCGGCAGAGTGAGTGGTCTGTTGATTGGAATTCCTGCCGCACTTCTGTGGTTTCTGGTATTCTGGCTGGCAGGCAGAACATGGTTTCGAAAGCAGGTGGCAGAATGACAAAACGTGTGATGGGGAGTGTCCGGGCAGAACTTTTGAAAATGAAGCATACTTTTTTAATTCCGTTTCATGTGGCGGTGCCGGTTATCATCGCTGGTTTCATGCTGTTTTATTATCGCGGAACCATAGGAAATCCCATGGGACAGACCATGGCATATTTTGAACTGATCGGTATCGGGCTTCCGTTTGTGGTGAGCATTGTGTGTGCGGGAAATATCGGACTTGAGGAGCAGAATCATTTTCAGGTATTTCTCGGGAACTACAAAGTAAAGGGCAAAGGGTTTGTTGTAAAGGGCGTGGTTCTTTTTGGCATGGGGGTTCTTGCAATTTTCGGGGCAGCAGTTCTTTTTGCTGCCGGGTATCATTTTTTACTGGGAAAAGAGGGGATTGGCATGCGGTATGTGCGGCTGACGGGGACACTGATTTTCGGAAGTGTGCCGTTGTATCTGGAGCATTTGTTCCTGAATCTGATCTTTCCAAAGACCGTATCCCAGTGCGTGGGCGTGGTGCAGTCGGTGGTGTCCGCCCTGTTTCTCACCGGGCTTGGGGAGGGCAGATGGCAGTTTTTTCCGGCTACGTGGAGTGCAAGGGGCATTCGGTACTGCAATGATCCCGTAAACGGGAAACGTGTGTTGTTTTGTCTGTTGCTCTTGTTTCTGATGTGTGTCATAATCGGAGTATGGTTTCATAAATATGAAGGAAGGCAGTGCAATGACTGAGATATTGGCAATTGATGATGACCGGGAAATTTTAGCTGTGATCAAAAAAGCACTTTTGCGGGAAGGGTATCAGGTGACGGCACTTGAAGATCCGCTGCAACTGGAGGAAGACAAACTGGGCAGATACCAGCTCATTCTTTTAGATGTGATGATGCCGGGCATAGACGGGTTTGATCTGTGCCGCAGAATCCGCGAAAAAGTGGATTGTCCGATTCTGTTTCTCACGGCAAAAACCGAAGAGAAAGACGTAATGACCGGGCTTGGCGCGGGTGGGGATGACTATATCACAAAACCGTTCGGGATCGGGGAACTGCGGGCGAGAGTTGCTGCACATATCCGGCGGGAAAACAGGGAAAAAACGCATACGATCTGTATCGGGGAGGTGCGTTTTTCCATGCAGGAGAGAAAAATCTATGTGCAGGAACATGAACTTGTTTTTACAAAGGCGGAATATACGATCTGCGAATTTCTGGCATTAAACCACGGACAGGTATTTTCGAAAGAACGGATTTTAGAGCATGTATTCGGATTTGACGGGGACAGCAACAGTTCCGCAATTACGGAGCATGTAAAAAATATCCGTGCAAAATTCCAGAAATTCGGGATCAACCCGATTGAAACGGTTTGGGGGATCGGCTATCGATGGAAATGAAAAAAAGAAGACAAAAAACACTGACCGGGCTGTTTTTGAAATTTGCGGCGTTATTCTGTCTGGATACGTTCGGAATCGGAATGTTCTGTCTGGTGCTTCTGGTATTAAGTCCCATGACAGGATTTACGCTGCCTGCCAATTATGCGGAGCTGCAACTGACGGACCATACGGAAGAAATTAAGGCTGCGGGGACAGATGTGGAAGCCCTGATTCCGGATGGATGCAGATACGGGATTTACGATGCGGCGGGGCGGTTTAAGACCGGAACTTTTTCGGCAGACGCGCAGAAAATGGCATGGCAGGGGTATAAAAACGGCAGTAAATATGCATCCATGGGAAAGTATTACCGCTATATTAAGCAGAACAGCGGCGATATCTGTATTGTAAAATACGATTTGCATATGAGGTATGCGTACGATAAATTAAACGGCATCGTTCCATCTCTGGAGATACTGACACCGGTGCTTGGCGTGGTGCTGTTTTTCCTGCATGCCACATTGTTGTCCGGCCATTTTGCAAAAAAATTAAAACGGGAGCTTAGGCAGCTACGCGAAGTTACGGAAAAAATTGGACAAAATGATCTGGAGTTTGAAACCGGACCATCGCAGATTAAGGAGATTGACGATGTGATGTCCTCACTTTCCGGCATGAAAGAAGCATTAAAAGATTCGCTGACCAGACAGTGGGACGCACAGCAGCAGAAAAAAGAGCAGCTTGCGGCACTGACACACGATATCAAGACACCGCTTACTGTCATCAAAGGAAATGCCGAGCTTTTGGCGGAGACGGATTTGTCTGCGGAAAACCGGGAGTGTACGGATGCTATTTTGGCGAATGTGGGCAGCATGGAGCAGTATTTGGAGCATATGCGGCAACTGCTGTATGGACGTGACCGCGCAGAGGAGACAGAAGTAGTCACCTGTGCGCGTTTGAAAGAGCAGTTCAAAGAAGCAGCCATGCAGATTGCGGCAGCGGAAAAAGTTCCGGTTGTTTTTCAGGAGGATTCCCTGTGTGGGAATGTATGCTGCAAGCCAGGACCGGTTGGCAGAGCGTGGAAAAATGTGGTCAGCAATGCGGTGGAACACACAGACCGGGCGCGCGGGATCGTGGTGCGCCTGCAGATGGAAGTGTATGAGGGGCAGGAGTATCTGACTGCAACCGTCCGCGATTTTGGAAAGGGTTTTTCGGAGCAGGATCTCATCTATGCAGATCAGGAATTTTACAGCGGGGATGCCAGCCGGCATGACCGGACGCATCAGGGGCTTGGTCTTGCGATCACAAAAAAATTCTTAAAAGAGCAGGGCGGCATGCTTTGTTTTTACAACCACGCGGAGTCTGGAGCGGAAGTGGTGTGCCGGATCAAAACGGAAAAGACGTAATTTTCGCATTGTAAATAAACGCGCAATATGCTAATATGTAGAAAGTTTCATAAAGAAGATCGTTGGTGCCTGTCATATAAAGCCACTTTGCATGGGATATATGGGCTTGTATGAGCAGGGTAAAAGGGAAACAGGTGCAAATCCTGTACGAACTCGTCACTGTGATTAGGGAGTAACTGCAAGAAGCATACCGCATGAGAAATCCGCCAAGGCGGATGCGGTGTACGTAGGAAATGCAGCTTAGGCTGCATTTCAAGAAGGAGCACATCGCATGAGAAATCCGCTGACGCGGATGCGATGTACGTAGGAAATGCAGCTTAGGCTGCATTTCAGGTGCCACTGATGCAACTGCATTGGGAAGGCGAAGCATGTTATGATGATCTATGAGCCAGGAAACCTGCCAATGATCTGGTACAGAAAGTTTTTACTTTCAGATCACGAGTCATTGATCGTACTGCATGTTACAGAAAACTGTGTGGGACAGCCGTCCACAGACAGTTCCTTTTTGCATGGGTTGATTGCTCCTTTCGGAATGTTCCGGGTGGGGCTTTTCTTTTGGCACTTTGGATGATGCGTGATCTTATGAGATGAAGCAACCCGTCAACCCAAAGAATACATCGCATGAGAAATCCGTCAGGGTGGATGTGGTGTATGCAGGAAATGCAGCCTATGCTGTATTTCAAAAAGGAGAGAATTATGAGAAAGAAAACACTTGCATTGTTTCTGACATGTGTACTGGCTGCAGGCATGCTTGCCGGATGCGGAAACAAAGACAGCAAAGACAACAATCAGGTAGAAAATTCGCAGGGCACAGAGTCTGCAAAAGACGATCAGGCAGCTGCAGATGAGGTAGCAGAATTAATTGATGCTATTTATGTACAGGAGAGAACCGATAAAACAGATGAGCAGTGTGCTGCTGCAAAAGAAGCATGGGACAAGCTGACAGATGCACAGAAAGCACTTGTTTCCGGTGAAAATGCAGATCCGGATTATTTCGGCAGAGATACCGGTGATGCTTCCAAGGATGATCCGTTAAATCAGGATAATATCGGAGATAATGAAATCCTTGTCGTAAGCTTTGGTACATCTTTTAATGACAGCCGTGTCGCAGATATCAGTGGTGTGGAAAAAGTCATTCAGGCAGCAAATCCGGACTGGGCAGTCCGCAGGGCATTTACCGCACAGATCATTATCAATCACGTACAGGCAAGAGATGGCGAGAAGATCGACAACGTAGACCAGGCATTACAGAGAGCGGTCGATAACGGGGTAAAGAATCTGGTGATCCAGCCGACACACCTGATGCATGGGGCAGAGTATGATGAACTTGTCGGAGAGCTGGATGCATATAAGGATAAGTTTGAAAAAGTTGTCGTTGCGGAACCGCTGCTTGGCGAAGTTGGTGATGATGCAACCGTGATCAACGATGACAAGAAGGCAGTTGCAGAAGACATTACAGCAGAAGCCGTAAAAACCGCAGGATACGATTCACTGGATGCTGCCAAGAAGGACGGTACTGCATTTGTATTCATGGGACACGGTACTTCTCATTCTGCAAAGGTAAGTTACAGCCAGATGTCTACACAGATGGATAAGCTTGGTTATGACAATGTCTTTATCGGAACCGTAGAGGGGGAGCCGGAAGAGACTTCCTGTGAAAATGTAATCAAGGCAGTTAAGGACGCAGGTTACAAGAAAGTTATTCTTCGTCCACTCATGGTTGTTGCCGGAGATCATGCAAACAATGACATGGCAGGAGACGATGACGATTCCTGGAAGAGCCAGTTCACTGCAAGCGGCAATTTCGACAGTGTTGACACACAGATTGCAGGACTTGGTGAGATTGAAGCTGTCCAGAAACTTTATGTAGAGCATACAAAAAAAGCAATTGAGTCACTTGGAAAAGTTTCCAAGTCTGCTTCTTCCAGCGCGGTATCCGCGCTGGAGGACGGCACTTATACCGCAAAGTTTAATACCGACAGTGGGATGTTTCATGTCAACGAGGCAGATAACGGATGTGGAACACTTACGGTGAAAAATGGAAAAATGACCATTCACATCCGTCTGGTGTCTAAGAAAATCATCAATCTGTTTGTTGGAACAGCAGCTGATGCAGCAAAAGATGGTGCTAAACTGTTACAGCCAACCAACGATACCGTAAAGTACAGTGATGGAACCACAGAAGAAGTCTATGGATTTGATGTACCAGTAGAAGCACTCGACAAAGAGTTTGATCTGGCAATTCTCGGAACAAAGGGAACCTGGTATGACCATAAAGTAAGTGTATCGGACGCACAGAAAAATTAGTGGATAGAAAGTATGAAAAGTAAGAAATTAACCACAATTATGTTATCCTTTTGTATATGTCTGTCGATTCTGACCGGCTGCGGTTCTTCCCTAAAAAACGATCAGACACAGCAGAAAGCCACTGAAACACAGATGGCGGAAACAGAACAGGATACGTCGCTGGAGGACGGGGAGTATACCGCAAATGTAAAGCTCGAAGGCGGAAGCGGCAGAGCTTCTGTAGATTCCGAGGCAAAAATAAAAGTGACAGACGGACAGGCATATGCAACGATTGTCTGGAGCAGTTCCCACTATGATTATATGCTGGTGGACGGACAGAAATATGAAAATGAAAACGAAGGGGGCAATTCCACGTTTACCTTCCCGATTGCGGGAGTGCCGTGCCAGATGGATGTCGTGGGAGATACCACGGCCATGAGTGTCCCACATGAAATTGACTATATATTGACATTTTCCTTTCCGGAAGATGTCAGTTTTGGGGATTTGAAACAAACCGGACGTCTGGAACTGGTCTATGCGGATCAGTTTCAGGTCGATATATATGGAAATTATAAATTGATAACGATCGTGGATAACGGTCGTTTTTTACTTATTCCAAAGGGTGTGCCTGTACCGAAAGATCTGCCGGCGGATGTAATTGCATTGCAGCAGCCCTTAAATCATGTATATCTGGTATCGAGTGCCGTTATGGATCTGGTCTGTCAGGTGGATGGGCTTTCCCACGTCACATACACGGCATTGAAAGCAAATGACTGGTATGTCCAGAAAGCAAAAGAAGCCATGGAAGATGGAACATTGGTTTATGCGGGGAAATACAGTGCCCCGGACTACGAACAGCTGTTACAGGGCGGCTGTACATTTGCAATCGAAAATACGATGATTACACACAATCCGGAAGTGAAAGAAAAATTAGAGGAACTTGGGATTCATGTCATGGTTGAGCGTTCCAGCTATGAAAAACATCCGCTTGGAAGGCTGGAATGGATTCGGCTTTTTGGCATTCTGTTTGGAAAAGAGCAGCAGGCAGATGACTATTTTAATAAACAGGTAAAACGTGTGAAACCGATTATGGAAAAAAAGAGTACCGGGAAAAAGGTGGCATTTTTTGCAGTTTCCTCGGACGGGACGATCACTGTGCGCAAGCCAAACGACTATGTCTCTGCGATGATCGGACTTGCAGGCGGTACCTATTCACTCGGAAATTATACGGATGAAGAAAAAAATGCACTTTCCACGATGAAAATGCAGATGGAAGATTTTTATTCTGCGGAGATTGATGCGGATGTGCTGATCTACAACGGAACCATTGAGGGGGAATTGACGTCCATCGATGAGCTGGTAAAGAAAAACAGCTTGTTTGCGGATTTTCAGGCTGTAAAAAGCGGACAGGTGTACACAACGGGAAGCAATTTTTACCAGCAGTCTACCGGAACCTGTGATTTTATCGAGGATCTGAATCAGATTCTGACGGGAGAAGGGGATGGAACATACCGGTTTCTGAAGAAATTGCAGTGAGCCGGAGCGTACGGATGTACAAATAATAACAATTGTCGTAATGCATGAGGAGCAGAACATGAGATCACAAATAAAAGAAAAAAAGAATAATTCCGGGACAGAAACAAACAGAACGCTCCGCTATCTGGTTTCTTTTCTTGTGATCATGGGATTGCTGGTCGTTCTGTTTTTCTGGAATATCGGTGTCGGAAGTGTGGAAATGTCTTTTTTTGATTTCCTGCGTGTGCTGACAAAACATCAGCCGGATTCCACATTATATCAGATTGTCTGGAAAATCCGTCTGCCCCGTATCATTGCGGCAGTTCTGCTCGGAGGGGCACTTTCCGTATCCGGTTTCCTGCTGCAGAGTTTTTTCCAGAATCCGATTGCAGGACCGTATGTGCTTGGGATTTCCTCCGGAGCCAAACTTGTCGTGGCACTGACCATGATCTTTCTTCTGGAAAAAGGGATTATGGTCAGTTCCCTTGGAATGGTGGTAGCTGCATTTGCCGGTTCACTGCTTGCCATGGGATTTGTCCTTCTGATTTCGTTTCGGGTATCGAATATGTCGCTTCTTGTAGTGTGCGGTATCCTGATTGGTTATATCTGTTCGGCGATTACGGATTTTTGTGTGACGTTTGCGGACGATTCCAATATTGTCAATCTTCACAACTGGTCGATGGGAAGTTTTTCCGGTATGAGCTGGGAGCACATCCGCATCATGGTCATAATTGTTGGAATCACGGTTGTGATTACCTTCGGGCTTGCAAAACCAATCAGTGCTTATCAGATGGGAGAATCTTATGCCAGAAATATGGGCGTAAATGTAAAAGTGCTGCGCATTGCACTGATTTTACTGTCAAGTCTGCTGTCGGCATGTGTGACCGCGTTTGCCGGACCGATTTCGTTTGTCGGGATTGCGGTACCACATCTGATCAAACTGGCAACCCGCACGGCCAAACCCATTATTCTGATTCCGGGATGTTTTCTGGGCGGGGCAGCAATTACCCTGTTCTGTGACGGAATCGCGCGAACGGTGTTTGCACCGACAGAGATCAGTATCAGTTCGGTGACTGCGGTATTTTTAGTGCCGGTGGTAATTGCGGCAATGTTGCGAAAGCAGCGGATGTGATGGATCGTGGAAGAAAAATAACGTGCAGACAGAAAGCCAAAACGGATAAGGACGCAAAGGCAGGAAGAAAGTTACTATGAGCAGACACAAAAATGCAGATGGAAAATAATTGGAAAGTGATGAAAGAAGAAAACGGAAAACAACATAACGGGCAGAATATGCTAAAAGAGCCAGGGCAGTTTCCTGCGCAAGATATACCAAACGATGCCGAGCAGCTTACGATGCGTGATCTGACTGTGGGATACGACCGGATTCCCCTGATTAAAAATATCAATCTGGGTGTCCGGCCAGGGGAAATCCTCACACTGATCGGACCAAACGGCTCCGGAAAATCGACAATTTTAAAGACCATCACCAAACAGCTTAAAACCATTGGCGGCAGTGTTTTTCTGGGAAAAGAATCCATGCGGGAACTTACGGACCGTGAAATTTCCAGACATCTTTCGATGGTCATGACAGAGCGCATCCACACGGAACTGTTAAGCGGCAGGGATGTGGTGGCAACCGGGCGCTACCCGTACACGGGGAGGCTTGGTATCCTCTCACAACAGGACTGGAAAAAGGTGGACGAGGCGATTGCCCTGGTGCATGCCGGGGAAGTGCAGCAGCAGGATTTCCGGAGAATCAGTGATGGGCAGAGGCAGAGACTTATGCTGGCACGGGCGATCTGCCAGGACACACAGGTTCTGATTCTTGATGAACCGACTTCCTATCTGGATATGGGATTTAAACTGGACATTCTTACAACCATCCGCATGCTGGCACGGAAGAAAAACCTGGCAGTTATCATGTCATTGCATGAACTGGATCTGGCACAGAAAATTTCGGACACCATTGCGTGTGTGAAAGGGGACCGTATTGACCGGGTCGGGACACCGGAGGAAATCTTTTCCGGGAACTACGTGCAGCAGTTGTACGGGGTAAAGCCACAGCAGTTTGAACCGCAGACCGGACAGGTTTTTATGGAAAGACCGGAAGGAATTCCGGAGGTATTTGTGATTGGCGGTGGTGGAACAGGGCTTGCGGTTTACAACCGCCTGCAGCGGCAGAATATTCCGTTTGCAGCAGGCATTCTGCAGGAAAATGATGTGGAGTACGCAGCGGCATCTGCACTTGCCGCTTGTGTTTTTTCGGAAAAAGCATTCTTTCCGGTTTCGGAAGAAACCTTTTTGCGGGCAAAACAAATGCTGGGCAGTTGCAAAACCTGTATTTGTGCATTGACAGAATTTGGCCCTTATAATGAGAAAAACCGGCAGCTTTTTGAATATGCAAAAAAACTTGGCAAAATCTAAAATAATTCTAAACAGAATCTAAAAAAAACAGGACGTGTCCTTGACGTTTTTACAAAATCGAGGTATAGTACGCTACGTTTCTGCGGCAGACAGTCAGCAGGAACGCAGCGTATTTTATATTGGAAAGAAAAGAGGAAAAGCAAAAATGACTTTTTACCAGGAATTACAGCTGAGTTCCGTCGGCTCAAAACAGCTGATCAAAAACACAACAGACAAAAAAGAAAAACGCAGACATATTCTGATCTACAATTTTAAAGTGTATCTGGTCATGGCGTTTTGTGTGGTGCTTGTCACGCTTTTTAGTAAAATATTCGGTGCAGACAACAGTGTACCGGGAGTGGTTGTGCTGTTGGCGGTACTGGTACTCCGCCAGGCAGATTTCGGTGTGCGCACCAGCCATGGATTACTATGCATTGCAGGGATTTTTGGCATTTTGATTGCTGGGCCGAGAATTACCAATATGCTGCATCCGGTTCCGGCATTTTTTGTGAATGTGGCATGTATTCTGATTCTTATGATTTTTGGATGCCACAATGTCATTATGTCCAATCAGTCAACGTTTGTTCTTGGATATCTGCTTTTGCAGGGATATGATGTGAGCGGCCATGCTTATGTACTGCGTGTCATCAGTCTGCTGATCGGAATGGGGATCTGTATGGCTGTATTTTATAAAAACCAGAAAAATCGTCCGTATCGCCGGACCTTCCTGGATCTGTTCCGGGAATTCGATGTGCGTTCTGCACGGAACTGGTGGTATATTAAGCTGACGCTGATCGTTTCTTCTGCGCTGCTGATCGTATCTCTGCTGGGGTGGCCGCGTGCGATGTGGGCAGGAATTGCATGTATGTCAGTATGTCTTCCGTTTCACAAGGACAGCGTGGAGCGTGCAAAACGCAGGGGACCGTTTAATATTGTGGGGTGCATGATCTTTCTTGTTTTGTATCATGTGTTACCAGAATCCATGTATCCGTACATCGGGATGATCGGTGGAATTGGTGTGGGATATTCTGCGGGATATGCATGGCAGACCGTATTTAATACGTTTGGCGCACTGTCGATCGCATCGGGGTTATTCGGTGCAGGTACGGCAGTGGCACTGCGAATGATATTTAATGTGATGGGCTCTGTATATACCGTCGTATGTGACAGATTTTTGGACTTCCTCAGAAAAAGAACGGAAACCCACCGGGTGGGTGAGATGGCATAAAATCAGTAGATCACCCGGTTCCGTCCACTCTCTTTGCCGAGATAAAGCTTGCGGTCGGCTTCCTGAATGACAGATTCCATGGTGTGATTCCTGTCAAATTTTTCGACTCCGAATGTCATGGTTACACGAATCAGTTTGCGTTCGTATAATACAGGGGTGTGCCGGATATCATCCAGAAGGTCAGACATCAAAAGCTGAACCTCGTCCATATCCATGTCGGGAAATAAAAACAGGAATTCTTCTCCGCCCCAGCGGCAGACGTACCCTTTTTCGTCCATAATCGTGCGAAACAGCCGGGAGAGTGTGCGAAGGACTTCATCCCCGGCGTCATGTCCGTAAGTATCATTTACATGTTTGAAAAAGTCAATATCACCCATGGCAACCGTAAGAGACTGTATTTTGTGCTGGGAATATTGAGAAATGGATTTTTCAAGATATTTACACATTTGCCAGCGGTTAAAAAGTCCGGTCAGAGGATCAGTGGATGCAATATGTTCCAGTTCCAGATTGTAACGTATAAGCTTGTGTTCCATCTGCTGGGAATTCTGGGTGAAAATAATCATAACGGTGATCAGTTCTGCAAAAATAAACAAAGTGTCTATGGTCTGTATGCAGATACTGGCATCTGTGGGAAGCTGGATGACCGGCAGATGATACCGTGTATAGGAATACAAAAGCAGGCGGTAAGCACATGTGCAGATTCCAACAAAGATTTTAGTGCGTATGCGGTGGAAACTGACTGCAAAATTTAATACGAGAAGTACAAACAGGAAGTGCTGTACACCGCAGTCCCACCCAAATCTCTGTATAAATACAGTAATCCACAATAACGTCAGCAATTGTGAAAAAATGGAAGCAAAATGTGTGTGGTTCAGATAGGTAATCCGGAAAGCAAATACATATAAAATGCCACAGATGAGTGTCAGCAGGGAGGAAGGAACATCCCGAAGAAAGCAGCAGACACAAAAAAGGACAAGAAAATAAACGCTGAGAATCAGTGCATACAGACGCAGGGTCACAGCAGTGGTTTTTGTCTCATTTGGATTTTGTACATCCTGAAATATAAACGCCCCTATTTTTTTATGAATCATATGTAATCCCCCAATAAACATATGCCGTTCCAAAACATCTATAAGAATTATATCACAGTATAAGAAAAAGAAAAGCGCATTTTTCACATACTATCCATACTTGAATTCATGGAAATTACATTGTATAATCAGTAAGGTTGAGGAATAAAATAACAAAGAACATATAGGAGGAATCTATTATGGTTACTTGGGACAACTTGGATACCCTTGCTTCTTTTCAGAACCTTTCAAAAACAGGTCGCATAGATCTGAAAAAAGTAATGTCTGGCGAGAACGGGGCAGAGCGTGTGAAAAATTACAGTATTCCAATGGCAGAGGGATTGGTGTACAACTATGCTGCAAAGCAGGTGGATGATGATGTACTGGAAGCTTTGGTTAAGCTTGCAGAAGAAGCACAGCTTTCCGAAAAATTTGAGGAGCTTTACAACGGTGCAGTGATTAACACCGGAGAGAACCGTCTGGTTCTTCATCAGCTGACCCGTGGACAGCTTGGAAAAGCCGTTGTAGCAGATGGTGTGGATAAGCGTAAATTCTATGTGGAGCAGCAGCAGAGAATTGCTGATTTTGCCAATAAGGTACACGCTGGTGAGATTACAAACGCTGCAGGTGAGAAATTCACAACAGTTGTCCAGATCGGTATCGGCGGAAGTGACCTGGGTCCTCGCGCTATGTATTTAGCACTTGAGAATTGGGCAAAGAAAAACAACACATTCAAGATGGAAGCAAAATTCATCAGTAATGTAGATCCGGATGATGCAGCCGCTGTATTGAATTCTGTAGATGTTGCCCATTCTATTTTCGTACTTGTTTCCAAATCAGGTACTACACTTGAGACACTGACCAATGAGTCTTTCGTTAAGGATGCATTAAAGAAAGCAGGCCTCGATGCTTCTAAGCATATGATCGCAGTTACCAGTGAGACTTCTCCGCTGGCAAAGAGTGATGATTATCTGGCAGCATTCTTCATGGATGATTACATCGGAGGACGTTATTCTTCTACATCAGCCGTTGGTGGAGCTGTATTATCCCTGGCATTTGGACCGGATGTATTTGCACAGTTTCTGGATGGTGCTGCAGCAGAGGATAAACTCTCCGCAGAAAAAGACGTATTGAAGAACCCTGAGATGCTGGATGCACTGATCGGTGTGTATGAGCGTAACGTACTGGGATATCCGAGCACCGCAGTGCTTCCATATTCACAGGCACTCAATCGTTTCCCGGCACATTTACAGCAGGTAGATATGGAGTCCAATGGTAAATCCGTAAACCGTTTTGGAGAGCCTGTAAATTACCCGACAGGTCCTGTCATTTTCGGTGAGCCTGGAACAAACGGACAGCATTCCTTCTATCAGTTACTGCATCAGGGAACCGATATTGTACCACTGCAGTTTGTTGGATTTAAGAATAACCAGCTTGACACAGATGTTGTCATTCAGGACAGCACAAGCCAGCAGAAGCTTTGCGCAAACGTAGCAGCACAGATCGTTGCTTTTGCATGCGGCAAGGAAGATGAAAACCGCAACAAGAATTTCGAGGGTGGACGCCCATCTTCTATTATTATCGGAGAGCAGGTTAATCCGAAGACACTCGGTGCATTGCTTGCACACTTTGAGAACAAGATCATGTTCCAGGGATTCTTATGGAATGTCAACAGCTTCGATCAGGAAGGTGTTCAGCTTGGTAAAGTCCTTGCAAAGCGCGTACTTGCACATGAGACAGACGGAGCACTTAAAGTATTCAGTGATCTGTTAAACATCTAATCGGATTTTTGTCTGAAGCAGGTCAAAGATATAAGACATATATAATAAGAAAAAGGAGTATGGAAAACAACTGTGTTTTTCATACTCTTTTTTTGTTCTTGAAAAAATATGGGATGATTGACAGGAAAGAAGCCATTAGAGTATCATAGGCTTAGCAATGGATTAGGGAGTAGAAAAACGTGACAACATTTGAAATGCTGCAGGAACTGCTTGCGCAAAATGAATTTGAACTTTTGTTGCCGGAGGATTATACAGCGAATACAACAGAGCAGGATATCCGGTTGGTTTATCAAATGAATGATACCGTGGAGAGTTTTCTTGTTTTTCGGAAAGCAATCTTCACAGGCACATACAAAAAGGATTATGAAGGGAAACTGGATGCCTCTTATGACTGGGATCAGAACCGGTATGTGCTTGGGGTGCGGCAGGGAGACAGTGTTATTACCCTGTTTTATCAGAAGCTGGAGCTGGAAGTAAATCTATATAACTACGGAGAGATTGCACATTTTTGGGTTCCGCGGTATGAAAATCTGCGTCAGCTGGAATTTCGGATTGCAGTGCTGTGGGACAAGTATACCTATTTGGGGGAAAATTACTGCAGTGAGGGGGAAAAGCGCCTGGTCCATCTGGCGGATGTCCCGGCGCTTAATTTCTGCTCTTACTGTGCTGCACCGGAGCCGTATATGGTGCCACATGAGATGCCGAAAGGGTCTTTCCTGCAGGGTCTGGATGTGATGGGGCAGTTGGCGAAGCAGGCGAAAGACTGGCTGCTGGTTGGCTGGATTCGCTTTTATCGCAGACATCCGTCAACAATTGTAACCAGGTGGGTGGCACACGTCCTGCACCATAGCATTCATTTTGGCTTTGTGAAAACACTTACGGAAACGATCAAAAAGGAGACGGCCATCTATCCGCGACGCCTGTTCGGCAAAAGCGGAGAGGAACGGCTGGCACTGTGTCTGAAAAAAGCAAACGCACGGAAGGAAGAACTGGAAAAGACGGGCGCATATGTAGAAATTGTGCGGCAGGAGCCATTTACAATTGCAAAAGATCAGCTGGATTTAAAGGTGTATCTGCTGGTCAGCCGCCAGGGGATGGTAAACCAGAAGATTCAGGTGGAGGAAATAGAGTTGTAATTTGGCGGCTATTTTTGTGGCTTATTGTTATCTTTGCCAAAGGTATATCCACGACCAAAGCAGGTTAGGCCGAAACTTACCACTGCTATAAAGTCGACAATACTCATGGCTTAGCCCTCCTTTCCAGCGGATTTCTATGTAATCAGAGAGTAACAATAACGAATAAAAAGACAATCAGGTTAGAATTTGATTGAAAGACTTTTTCTAAAATGATAGTATAGATACATGGGAAACTAGAGAGCCGGGTGGCTTACCCTCTTTTTCGGAGGGGCTAACCCTCCAGACGAAAGAAAGGAGGGCGTTGCCAATGTATGTTACATATTCTGATTTGATTCAGATAGGGATATTCATTTGCGCCCTTGTTGGATTGTGTTACACGATTTTCAAGGGAAAACGAAAATAGCCGCCATTACTCGCAATAATGACGGCTGTTGTTAAAACAGATTTTTAATTATTGGGGTAAGCCGCTTCTCTAGCTTTCCCTTTTTCTATACATAGAATAACATATCTTTTGAATCTCTGCAAGGAAAAGTGTGAATCGATTCATAATTTGTTACTGTTCACTCAGCACCTGAACACCATGCTGTTCAGGTACACATTTTCCCCCTTTTTGCGAAATGAGTTGACTTCATCACACAGGTGTAATATATTGAAGAAAACATATCATTTTCGGAGAGGGGGAATTTTTATGTGGATGTTACTGGGGATTCTTGTAGTTGGTGCGCTTGGAGGCGTATGTATGGCTGCACTCCGCAATGTGAGCGGGGATGTCGGTGGAGGCATGGGCAGAGATTATATGGAAAAAGAGTGGGGAATTACAGAAAATAAAAAAGAGTAGAAAGACAAGATGGGATTATTAGAACAGATCAAAAAACCGAATGCAAAAGCATTTACACATAGCGGAAAATTTCATGCGGATGATGTATTTTCATCCGCATTATTGTTGTATCTGAATCCGCAGATTACAATCACAAGAGGAAACCGTGTGCCAGAAGAATATGATGGGATTGTATTTGATATTGGCAGAGGGAGGTATGATCATCACCAGAGAGACAGTCGTGTGCGTGAAAATGGAGTACCGTATGCCGCCTTTGGTCTGCTCTGGGAAGAACTCGGAGGCGAAATCTTAGGCGGGACATTAGCGCAGCGGTTTGATGAAGAATTTGTGCAGCCACTGGATAACAATGATAATACCGGGGAAAAGAATGAGCTTGCATCACTGATTGGCAATTTTAATCCGGTGTGGGATGAAACGGAAGCGGCCGATGGAGTGACAGAGGAAGAAAGAGATCGCGGTTTGTCCGTCGGATTTTTGAGGGCCGTGCAGGTGGCAGGGATGGTCCTCGAAAACAAGTTTGCACGCTATCGCGCAGATGCGCGCGCGGATGAGAAAATCAATCAGGTGCTTGCCATGCAGGAGACACAGGGCGGTGATGCGCGTATTCTGGTGCTGCCGGAATTTGTTCCGTGTCAGAAACGGCTGAAGGAGACAGATATCGCGTTTGTTATTTTTCCGTCGAATCGTGGCGGATATTGTATCCAGCCACAGAAGAAACCGGATTCCATGAATTACAAATGCAGTTTTCCAAAGCAATGGCTGGGACTGGAAAATGAAGAACTGCAAGCGGCTACCGGGCTTGCCAGCGCAGGGTTCTGCCACAAGGGCGGATTTCTTATGACGGTTGGAGACGAGGCGGATGCCATCAGGGCATGCGAGATCAGTCTGGAAGAATATGAGCAAAAGCCGGTGATCGTGTGTCTGTGGGATGCCGGAGAGGCACAGGAGACAAAAAATTGCGAGAGAGAAGAAACAGAGCATATGCTCAGGCAGATTCCGGATATGACCGATGCACAGATCTGTCACATGACACTTCCGCATCTTCCGGATCTGGAAGAACAGGGCATGTATGCGGAAGTTGCGATGGAAAAAGAAGACTGGAAAAAGTATATGAAAGAGTTTGTAAAACAAATACTCGAATGTAAACCGGAAGCGGTTTATGTTACGGCAGATCTGTTTGCAGCTTATCCGGTGGTGCATGCACTCCGCAAAAAACACATGCCGGTACTGATGCGCGCAAAGAAGGAAGGAAAGACCCGCATCGTGCGGCTTCCTTCGGGATCGTAGACCAGAAAGAGAGGAAGAACAATGGACGAGTCAGGAAACCACAAACAGGCAGAACAGAGGGAGAGAATCCGGTGGATCGTATCGATTTTGATTCCCCTTTTGTGTGCACTTCTGTCATTTTGTGTGATTGCAAAATACACCGCATCTCCAACTATGAAGATAAATGCACACGCGATTCAGTCACTGGATGACAAAAAGACAACTGCATTGGAACTGACGGCAGCGGCAACAGCTGCTTCTGCCGCAATTACGCTTATTCCGGGAGATGCCGGTACTCCGATTGCGGATAAACTGGCCGATCTGAGTTCGTATTTTCTGATTGTTGTCTGTGCAATCTATCTTGAAAAATATCTGGTTACCATTACGGGGCTGGCAGCATTTAAACTGTTGATTCCGATTGGATGTATTTTGTTGTCGCTTTGTTTTGGATTCAAAAAAGATCTGGGCAGAACCATTGCCTGTAAGCTGGTTTTGTTTGGGCTGGCTGTTTATCTGGTAGTTCCGGTAAGTGTCAGGGTTGCGGATCTGATTGATGCGACATATGGAGCTTCCATGGAAAATACCATTGCATCAGCAAAACAGGCAACGGATGAGATCAAAGGAGAGGCGGATACACAGAGTCAGGGGAGCAGCAGTTCCGATGACGGTGGGAAAAGTAGTTTCTGGTCGGGACTAGTGGACAAAGTTGAGAATACCGTGACCGGAGCAAAAGTAAATCTGGAAAATACACTGAACCGGTTTATAGAAGCGATTGCGGTAATGCTTGTGACTTCCTGTGTAATACCGATTCTTGTTCTGTTGTTTTTTGTCTGGCTTGTGAAACTGGTACTTGGGGTAAATATTACGTTGCCACAGATCGGAAAAAAGAAGAAAGAGGGAAAAAGAATATGAAATTACTGATGAAACAGCGTGTTTTTTCATGGACGGATACCTATGATGTCTATGATGAGGCGGGAAATAAAAAGTATTTTGTAAAAGCAGAATTGTTTCGGCTGGGGCACCAGATCCATGTATTTGATGTTTCCGGAAATGAAATTGGTATGATCAAGCAGCGTCTTTTTACGCTTCTTCCTTCGTTTGATATTGTAATCGGTGGACGTGAATTTGGAAATATTCAAAAGGAATTTACGTTTTTTAAACCGCGTTATGAAATTGATTATAACGGATGGCGTTGCGAGGGAGATTTCCTCGCCTGGGACTATGATGTGTATGCGGGCTGCAGTTCGGTCGTACATATTTCAAAGGAACTGTTCCACTGGGGAGATACCTATACGATTAATATTTTAAATTCCGAAGATGAGATTCCGGCATTGATGCTTGTCATTGCCATTGATGCAGCGAATTGTACACAGGGAAAATAAAAAAGTTGGAATAACGAATCGGTCGTTATTCCAGCTTTTTCATTTCTTTCATTTATTTGCAGGCTTTCGGAAGTGAAAATTTAGTTGCCTTGTTGAAGTTTTTGTATGTAACAGATGTCTTAATCTTGGAGTAGGACATATCGGAATCCGCTACAAGAGAACTAAGATACTCGTTCATGAAGTCTTTCATGTCGATCGTCTGTTTTACCGGATAATAGGTCTTCTTATCAATCCAGAGAGAGATGGTGATCGGTGAAAGAGAACTGTAATCAGAAGATGTTCCCTGCGTGTTATCTCCGTTAAGTCCAAGTTGTGCAAGAAGACCGGCAATATCTTCGCCCTTCAGCCGTGCCTGAATCTGTACGGTTGATTTTCCGTTGACGGTTACGCTGTTTTTGACAATTTTTAAATCCGAATACATATCTGTGGTCTGTACAGAACTGAGCATATCGGAGTAGTCAGACAAATCCAGTGTTGATTTTTCATAGGTTTTGTTATCCGTAGAGGTGTACTGCAACAGTTTGTTGCCTTTTTGTTTTGTGTAGGAGATTACTTTTATTTTTGTGTCCTTACCGTTGGAAGGGATTGTCATCGTCATAACGGTTTTGGTTTTCAGCGGACTGGCAAAAGCAATCGTTGTTGACGTGGTTTTGGTGGATGTGGTTTTTCCCTGAACCGACATGTCCATATCCATGTTCATTTTCATCTCATAGGATTTCAATTTTTCTGTGGCTTTCGCCATTTTGTTAATGTACTGCTTGGCAGAAAGGGTTGCTGCCGCTACAGGAGTAGTGCCGGCAAAAGCGCATACTGCCATAACTGCGGTAAGCACAGCTGCCAGAAATTGTTTCTTTAACTTTTTCATAAAATAAAACCTCCATATTTTTTATTGATATGGAGGTATCGTATCATCTAAGGATGTTTTTCGTCAATAAGACCTTTTTCCTACATTTGCTTTATTTGGAATCCATTCGTGTCACAATCATGTGAATGATATATGGAACAAGGATCACCGGAATGGCAAGGTAAGCCAGAAAACTGTAAGCTTTCTGGATCAGTGTCAGAAGCCCGAACTGTGCGATGCCAAAATCAATCAGACAGCAGATCAGTGCGATGATAATCTCACGGGAGGAGATGCGTTTTCTGGTGTTTATGTCCGGAGTTTCTGCTTTTGGTGTCCCGGCAGATACATCATTTTTGTCGGACAGGGTCCGTTTTTTAAGTCCGTCGGATACACGTTTCACCATGGCGGCAACCATATTTACGGCGGTGGATACGGCACCGAGGATAATAAGAATGGAAATTAACGGTGTCATAAATCCTTTTCCAATACCGTTTTGCACCATAAGCAGTGTCGGTACGCTGGTACCTGCCATATCCGGGCTTGTGGAAACGGTCATAATTCCAAGACAGACCATCGTCATCATCAGCGCGTTGATGAGAAAGCCAAGCCCCATGCTTTTGACGGCATCGCCCGGTTTTTTGAATACTTTGGCATGCTGGACAAATACCGCAATGTTTGCCAGCTGGAACGTTCCGTAAAGGAATGCGGAGTAAAGTGCCTTCCCGAATGGTTGTGTGGATGTTGTCATCTGCTGTGCGGTTGCACGGATGGCAGACCAGCCGTGGATGATATTCGGAATGTATACAATCAGAAGCCCGGCAATGATGCAGATAGAAAGCACGGAGGCTACCCGGCGCACCAGATCGGTGCCGAAAATGGCAACGATAAAGATGAAAATGCCGATGATCAGTGTACACAGCAGATACGGAAGTCCTGTCAGTGTACTTAATGTTGCACCGCCGGTTGCAAAGGCAACAGCGGGAGCGACACACATGACGCAGATATAGAGCACTTCAAACAGGTTGGAAAAAACTGGGGCGAATTTTCCGTAAAAAGCATTGTTGTACGAGCGGTAATCGTATACTTCGTGTTTTCTGGCAAAGCGCATGCCGTAGGCAAAAAAGATACCGTTGTAGAGCATAGCAAGCGCAGGCATGAGCAGACACCAGATGCCGAAACGCACATAGTAACTGTAAATCTGGGCGCCGGAGGCAAATCCGCCACCAAAATGTGTGGTAAACCAGACAAAGGCAACACCAAAAATGACGGAGCCAGTGCCGGCGGTTGTTTTTTTATTCATTTATCCTTTGGCCTCCCGTTCTTTTAATTGTTGCATGGCGCGTGTCAGCATTTCCGGTGTTACTTTATATGGGTAATGCCGGATATCGGACATTTCCGGAATACGGTTTATGCTTTCGGCCCACTGTTCTTCTGTAATCTCAATCTGGGAAAGAGAGGTTGGAAGCTGTAATTTTTTATTTAAGCAATAGATTTTTTCAAATTCTTCGTATTGTTCATCGACCAACAGTGCAAACAGTACCCCAAATCCTACGACTTCTCCGTGCAGGTGTTTTTCTTCGATCACCGGGTAACTGGTCAGTGCATAAAAAATCGCATGTGCCAGACCGCTGTTGTAATCCGGAGTGAAATCTTTCGTCAAGAAAATGGAGGCAATTCCAGTTGTCACGACAATGGCCAGGACAACCTGCTCGACATCGTAGGTACACAGTCCTTTTTTGTGATCTTCGAGTGCTTTCGCACCATATTCCAAAAGTGGATTGCGGCACATTACACTTAAAGCCACACCCAGAGAAGTAAAATGCTCCAGACGCTCGCCGCGGGAAGAAATCGTTGCCTCGTAGTATTTGGCATAGGTATCGCCAATGCCCGCCCACATATACTGTGCAGGGGCTTTGGCAATAATTTCTGTGTCGATAAATGCGTGCATGGCAGGCCGTATAAAAAAGTTCGGTTTTAAGAATGTGCCGTCCTCGTTGTACATGATGGATACCGAAGTACATGCTGCACAGTTGGAGGCGATGGTCGGGAACGTAAAGACCGGCTTATCGTCAGTGATACACAGACATTTTACGGTGTCTAGTGCTTTTCCACCGCCCACACCAAAGACCATATCGGCTTTGTGATAGACGGGAAGCTGCCGCAGTTTTTCCACGGTTTCGTAGGTACAGTCACTGCCGTACAGTTCGACACCGATGATTTCTAAGTTTGTTTTTGCTACATAAGTGCGGATCTTTCCTTCCGCTGCTTTAAGTGCGCGTCTGCCACCGATCAGAAGCACGGTTTTTCCGTAGGATTCACAGACCGATCCGATTTTATCGTAGATGTGATCGCCGATGGAATAGCTTGGCAGATGCACTTCGTAATTTTCTAATTTCATAGGTTCTCCTTTATTTTCGATATATACACAGTTTATACCAATTGCCTGTTACTGTTCAATAAAAACTTTCAAAGTTTTGCTTCGTTCTGAAATGAAAATGTAAAATACACTTGACATACAATGTAAAGTGCACTATACTTTGTGGCGTAAAGCAAACTTGACAAAAATTTCCGTGAGGAGGGGAAGCATGAAAACAAGAATTCAGGATCTGCGCAAGGAGCTGGGAGTGACCCAGAGCGAGCTTGCAGATGCTGTGGATGTGACCAGACAGACGATCATATCCCTGGAGGGAGGCAGATACAAAGCTTCTTTAGTGCTGGCACACAAACTTGCACAGTTTTTTCACGTAACCATTGAAGAATTATTTATATTTGATCAGGAGGATGAAAACATATGAAGGGATTTTGTTTATTTTCAGGAAGTAAAGCGACAAACAATGAGGAATTCCGCAAGCAGCTGCAGGCGAAAAATAAATGCCTGCTGGGATTGATTCTGCTTGGCATAATCAGTGCGGCAGCCGCTTATTATATGGAATTTTTGGGAAAGATGAAAGTAGACGATTATATGCTGGGTGTATATTGTGGGATCGGTGTGGGGCTTATATGTTCTGGAATTGTTTTTTTGATCCGCAATAAGCGTCTGATGAAAGACGAAGAGAAATTAAAGGAAGCAAGACTGCAGGTAACGGACGAGAGAAATATTGAGATTGGGTCGCGTGCGTTAAGGATGGCAGCGTTTGTGCTTCTGATTGTAATGTATTTTGCCTTTCTTTTTGGAGGACTGTATGATCCGATGATCAGTAAGCTGATGTCGTGTATGATCTGTCTGTTTCTTATTGTCTATGCAATTGCATGGAGAGTACTGAACAAGCATATGTAGAAATGAGGATATATGAAAACAGAACGAAAGAAAATTCGTCCGGATTATTATGATGAATTCAGCTGCATTGCCGGCCAGTGTCCGATTACCTGCTGTCAGGAGTGGAAGATTGCGGTGGATGTGGATACGAACCGCAGATGGAAGAAAGTCCCTCCGCCGGATACGATACCGGGATGCGCAAAAAGCCAGTCGTTGGATCAGGTATCTGGAGATGTAAAAAATTGTGGGAAAAATCTCAGCACTTATACTTGTATGAAAGATGGAATCCGGGTTATCCGGCTGGACGAGGAGCATCGATGCCCATTTCTTGCCAAAGACAAACTGTGCCGTCTGGTTTTGGCGTATGGGGATTCGATTCTCTCGGAAACCTGCACGACATTTCCACGGGAAGTGCATCGGTTTGCAGATCATGAAGAAGATACATTGATGCCGGGGTGTCCGGCGGTGATTGATCTGTGGCGGCATAAAGAGATTACGTTTCCATCGGTCGTGCACAGCAATGCAGACATTTCAAGTGAAAACACGTGGACAAATGTGTCGGGACATACCATGTGTGTGGAAAAAGACGAAAAAAAAATGATGTTTCTGATTCGGGAACATATTCTGGCGTTACTGGGGGACCATACGGTTTCTATCGAGGAGGCTCTGCTGGAAAGTTTTTATATTCTGCTGGAGTTGTATAAAAATCAGCCCATCACACCGGAACTGGTGGAAGAATATTTTTCTCCGGAGACGCTGCAGCAACTGCGCACCGCAATCACACAGGCAAAGAGCACAATCTCTTCGCTGGAAACCTGGGAAGAATGCAATGAACTTCTGCAGGATCTGGCGGTCAATTACCGGAAAGAGGGACTGTATGAGAAGTTTTTGACACCTGTGATTACACAGGCAGAATATTATTCCCAAATTTTCGGAAGGCAGGGAATCCATGTGGGAGAAGATATGGATGCCACTAAGGGGGAAAATGAGGCAGGACAGCTTTGGGATCGGTGGAGACAGTTCCGGAATGCATTTGCATCGTATGAACTGTTGCTTCGTAATTTCCTCAGAAACGAAGTGTTTTCGGATCTGATTTTGCCGGAGAATTTTGAGACGGAACCGGAAGAAGCTGATAATCTGGAGCACATGGTGCTGCAGATGCAGTGGATTGCGATTGCGTATGCGGCAATCCGGCAGAGTCTGTTTTTGAAATGGTGTCTGGATGCAGATGGGATACCAGCAGAGGAGGCACTCGATTATGAGATGGTGCGGGAGTATATGGTGGTGATTTCTCGTATGACCGGGTATGAGGATGAGGATATCCGCGAGTATCTGGAGAATAGTTTTGCGGAACTTATATGGGATTGGGGATATTTTGCATTGATCATTTAAATTGCTGTTTAACTGCGTGGTCTGGGGCCTTTTGTTTTTCAGAGGGAC
>OIYG01000223.1_pt1 | contig 62964 bp, 98 predicted proteins | sample 1587861 | NCBI WGS metagenome assembly OIYG01 (sample SAMN03283272) | human gut metagenome | biome: human-associated habitat; material: feces | host: Homo sapiens | place: Peru | collected 2012
CCTTGATATTTCTCCGGCGGGATTTTTTGGAAAAACAGTCTGAGTTATATTTTCACAGAGTGCATAATAGAGCGTCCGGGCCAGTCGTTTCACCATTCCAAATTGGGGATTTCTCATCATGGAACCCCTCCATGTTACCTCCAAAGGTCTTGCCCTCACCTCCTCTAAATTATGTTCGATTGTGCTTTGCTCCTTTCAGCGTCGAATTGTCCGCATCTTGCTCGGACGTTCTGGTATGCACTCTGTGATTTTTGCAAAAACTACAGGAGGTATTTACTGTGGCTAGCGGAACGTATAATCTCAATTTACTTCCGCATCGGTTTTCAATTGGTCGACAAGGCGAGAACCGTTATCGCAAAGTATCGTTCGACGTCTACAAGTTCGTAGAGCCTGTCCTTCGGGATTCGGTAGATGGTGTGATTTTCTTGGTCGGTGTTTTTCGTCGACCGGATGGCGCCGTCTATAATGCGATTGTCGAAAAGATTGATCGAAACGATTTCGATAACGTGATCGATTGGTATCCGACCATTACTGAGACATACTATGCTGGAGAGGGATCTCTTCAGTTTGTAATCTCAAAGATGCCGGTGACCGGGGATACGACAGTTCCCGAAGAGTATATTTTGGGCAAGTCAAATGTCGCCCAAGTGACGATTGAAGAATCGTCTACTGAATCTGGTCCGCTCCCGCCCACTCCCGATTCCCCGATCCAGGTGACTGTGACCGCGGACGTCGATGCCGCTAAGCAGGCGGCTACTATGGCGGAGAGTTATGCGACGCATCCTGCGCTTCCGGATGAGTCCGGATATTACAAAGTGTGGAATGCCGAGACAAAAGAGTATGACATCACAAAGATTCCGGTTGCGCCGGGACCTACTGGATTGATGGCGCTCTTTGTTCCCATTCAGAAGCTCGATAGTCAGCCGATTGTGGGCCAGCTCTACAACGTGACGAATGCGAACTTCAATCGTGAGCCTCTCGAAGGAGAGGAATCTGTTTGTTACATTGTCCCGACAGACGCAGAAGCGGCTAAGGGTGCGAATTGGTTGTGTGTATGTTTCGTACGGGTCGATGTAATTCCTGTTCCTAATCGTGAGAAGAAGTATGCCCTCATGATCGAGGACATGTATTCCCTTACGAGTGGGGGCGGTAGCGGTGATGGAAATCTGAAGAGCGATGACTTCGATCGAATCAAGGTCATGGACCGTGGTGAATACGAAGCCCTCGAGACGAAGGATCCCCGTACCGCATATTTCATTCGGGGGTAATCGGTTATGATTACTGTCGATGAAAAGGAAATTACCGAGATGTTTATCGGTACGCAAGGCATTAAAACTGTCATTGTGGGAGAAGATCCAGTGTACGAGCGGAAAGGTGGATATTTCTACCTGGTGCTCGATACCAAAAGTTAAATCTATGATGAAGGGAAAGATGCTATATGGCTAGTTTCTTTAATCTTATTCTCGATACCACTGCGCCTGCTGGCGTAACCCTGTCTCTGAACGATGATGCCCGTTATACCACCAGTGCTTCCATTACGGCCAAGATCGGCTGCGAGGATGCTGAGACCACCGGTTATCAGATGAAGATCTGGGGTGGCGTTGATGGCGCCGCTACCGAAGCCGATGCCGCTTGGGTCAACTTTGCTGCGACCAAGGCGATCACCCTCGCCACTGGCGATGGTAAGAAGACCGTCAACCTGAAGGTTCGTGATGATGTCGGCAACGAGTCCGCTGTTGTTACGAAGGAGATCATCCTCGATACCGCTGTTCCTGTGGTTACCATCACCGGCCCCGACAAGAGCAAGATCTCGAAGGTCGAGACCTTCAACGTTGCTGCGATCAGCTTCACCTGCGATGTCGATTTCGTCGAGTACAAGGTCAAGGTCGTTCCCACTACCGCTTCCCTGCAGGATGCGGGCGTCGTGATCGGTACGACCAACGGCTCCACCAACATGAGCGGTACCGGCGAGTATCCTGATGCTCAGGCTATCGACTGCACCATCAACGCTGCCGACCTCGAGGCTGCTTCTGCCGGTGACGGCGAAAAGATCATCAAGGTCTTCGTCCGTAACGCCGCTGGCACCTGGAGCGTGGCGTAATCGCCAGGAGGTAACACTCTATGGCTGTACCGACTTTAACGTTCAGTACGACGGGATCTAAGATTTCGTCTGTAGAAGGACACGACCACATTACCGTGACTTTCACGGCGAATGGAGCCTATAAGTCCTTCGAGTGTCGAGCAACGAAGAGCGGTGAATCCTGGGGGGTTGGTATTGGGACGCTCATTGCCTCGTTTTCCCAGACGCCTGCGAACACATCGCGATCCTTTGACATCTATGATGACTATTTGGTGAACGGTGATGGAGAGTACCGCATTTCGCTGTTTGCACAGGGGACGGACGGAAGTTGGTACACTTTAACTCCTCTCTTTGAGTTCGTCTTCTCGAATGAAAGTTTGAGCGAGAATCTCATTGAGTTCGGGGTACTCTCCTATTGATTTCGCACCGTCAATTGGATACACGGGAGGGGTCCTATGAGTATAGCTACATATTTGTAGGGCCTCTCCTTTGTTAAAAATTTTAGAAGGAGGAACATCAGCAATGAAAATTATCGAATGTCTGAACGATAAGATTAGTGAAGAACTTAGCGATAGCGAGTCCTATGCTAATCTCGCCCTTAAGTATAAGGAAAGCGATAAAGAGACAGCGAAGCTTTTCTATGATCTTTCTCTGGAAGAAACCAAACATTACAACAAACTCCATGACCGTGTTGTTGCGTTGATCAACGACTATAAGGCAAAGAATGGTGCGCCTCCGGCTGATATGCTCGCAGTTTATAATTACGTGCATGGCCAAATGATCAAGCGTGCCAAAGAGAACAAGATCCTTCAGGATATGTTCAACTCCTAAGGAGCGTAAATATGGCTGATAAAGTAGATGACCTGATGATTAAGACACTTAACAAGGTGTCTGAGACAGGTAACATTACGACCGGCGATATTTTCGTTCTTAAATATTGTAAACACGAACGTGCGAAACAGTCTCAGTCTCCGGCTTACAAGCAACTCCTAACAGGAGCGGGAGAGGTTCTAACCTTTCTAAGAACTGCTTTTGGAGGTGAATGAGAATGCCTGGTCCAATGTTTAACCCCGGAATGGGGAATCGTTGTGGGATGATGAAAAGCCCTGAGCAGATTCAGCAAGAGATGAATCAACTGATGCAACAGTATAACAGCATGTATCAGAACATGAGCAATCGAATGCCAATGAATGAACCTGCTCAGATCGTTAATGACACGTTCGCCAATCGCCGTAGAGGCGAATACAGCGAAGTGCATGATCCGAGCGAAGTAGAGCAAGCTTCTGTCCCGATGGATGGCACTCCTCGTTTGTTCTTCGATTTTAAGAATAAGCGATTCTGGGCTAAGAAGTATGAGAATGGTCAGACATACATCACACCATACTCATTTGGCTCTCTTATGCAAAACTCTTCGGATGCCGTATCCTTTAATCCTTCGAGTGAATCCTCTGTGGACTATACGAAGGAACTTTCCACTCAAAATGAGCCCAAAGAGGAATCCTCTGACGCTCGACTCGATCGCTTAGAAGCGATGATGGGTCAGATCTTGGAAAGGATGACTTTAAATGAGTCTAATGGATCTGGTGAAACTTGCGAACGCGGTAAGCAATCCGCAGGAAGCGCAAGGAATGGCACTAAACGCTCTGGCAAAGAGATCCCCGGAGACAGCAGCAATGTTGTCAACGATGATCAAGCGGGGTGACGATCCCGCGAAAGCAATTCGGCAGTTTGCCCAAGAAGGAAAGATAAGTTCAAAGCAGTTAGACGAGCTTCAGCAAGTTTACAAAATGGCCCGAAAGATGGGCCTACGTAACTTCAACATTCCTGACCGTGTCTGGAATGAAGCTCGACAGGCAATTGGTGGGGTAGCTTCCAGTCAATTGCAGCCCAAAAGTGGTTCCGATTGGTTTTAATATTGGTTTTAACTCAGTAGGGTGGCCAACTATTGAGTTGAAATAATATTTTTATTAGGAGGACACTAACAATGGCAGAACTGAGCGATGTTCTTATGATGAAGGCTCTCGAGGATGACAATGGTCATGATACGTGGGGTAGCGCTGGCTTCCTCTGGGTTATCCTGATCTTCCTGTTCTTCCTGGCTTTCAATGGCGGTGGTCTCTTCGGCAATCGCGGTTTCGGTAATGGCGCCGCGGTCGTTGCGAATGATCTTTCTCAGGTTGAGCGTGATGTCCTCACGGGCAATTGCGCGACCCAGAAGGAGGTTCTTGAGAACCGTTATGCTAACCAGCTTTCCTTCAATCAGCTGGGTGCTGAGATGCAGTCTTGCTGCTGCGACATCAAGACGACCATCATTGAGCAGAATCAGCTGACACGTGATCTGATCCAGTCCCAGTATCTGGATGAGCTTCGTACCAAGCTGTCTGACGCGAAGACGCAGATCAGCAATATGGAGCAGAACCAGTATATCCTGGGTCAGCTTGGTAATTTCTATTCCAAGCCGAGCGTGAATCCCAATACCTGCTACAATAACTACGGTTGCGGCTGCAACGGTTGCGGTTGCAACTGAGTCACCTCGTAGTGCTTTGACAAGCAAGGAGGGAATTCAAAATGGCAAGTAACTGCTATCGCAAATCTACTTTAACAGCGCTCAACACCACGGCCCAGACATTCGTCACGGCTGGCACCATTCTGTCTCCTGGAGGACAGTTGGAGAAGACGGGTTGTTCGCTGACCACGAGTCTCCAGGGTATCCGAATTCTTTCGGATGGTCTTTATACGGCTAGTGGCGCCGTTGCATTTACGCCCTCTACTGCTGGCGTTGTCATTGTTGCACTTTATAAGGACGGCAATTTGCTTCCTTGTTCTGTGCGTACGATGAACGTCAACAGCGGAGTGTTGTATATGCTCGACGCCGTTGCTCCGGCGTTTGAAGGCGAGGCTTGCCGGGTGATCCACCCCGAAATCACTGTTCAAATCAGTGGTGTTGATGGTACGGTCAGCCGTGTTTGCCTCAATGTCACGCGCCTTGCGTGAGTTGTGTTGAGGGGTTTGGGGGTCTATTTCGGGCCCCCGCCCTTCTATTTTTAGTTTTGAGCATTGACTAGAATTCGTGGTATGGCCACGATTACGAGTTCTATTAAGTGCTCAACTCTAAAATAGAAAGGGTGAAGTGTATGCCTGTAACTATTTCCTGGCAAACCATAGTTTCATTTGCAGCCGTTCTCGGTGCCGGTGCAGTCGTATGGAATTATATCACTCGAGTTGTCCACAAATTGGAATATGATCGGGAACAAGACGAACGAATTACTCGTTTAGAAGAAGCTCATGCTCGTGACATTGCCGATTTGCGAAGACATCACGATGAAGACATGGCTGCAACTCGGAAAGAGATGGCAATCATATGCAGAGGTATCCTGGCGTCATTGAAAGACGACGAGAAAGCAAAACAGTCCTCTATCAAGGAGATGGAGGACTATTTAAATAGCTCTGCGCACCACATTGTCAATCAAAATGGCAAACGGAAAACGAATTAAGAAGTTAAAGACTCGAAATCGAATTCTTCGAGCTTTTTACATCTTTATCGGTATCTTTATCATATATACCGTCGGATTCTATTCGTACAAAGGTTGGCAATGGGATAACTTGTTCCAATATGTGTTAGGTGTTGGCGGAATCACATCAATTGCCAGCGCTGCTTTGGGACTAGCCGACAAACTTGTCGGTATTAAGCACAAGAAGGAGGATGAAAACGATGAAGTTCGAGATGAACAACAAGGTATATGACGTCCTCAAATGGCTCGTTGTTGTTGTTCTCCCCGCTTGTTCTGTATTGTATGCAGGACTTGCAAAAGCTTGGGGCTTCGGTTATGTAACAGAAGTCGTAACAACAATCACCGCGGTTGAACTGTTTATCGGCTCTTTGATCGGCGTTTCAACCGCCAGTTACAATAAGTCTCTTGAAGAGTCGACAAGTAAGTCGAAGGTGAAGTAAGATGATGCATTCTCGTGATCTGAAGTACTTGCGCCCCGACGTTCGTGTAAATTGTGAAACATTTCTCCAACTCTGCAAAGATGCTGGTCTGAATGTTCTTGTGACGGAGACGGTCCGTGATGAGGAGTATCAGCGTGATCTTGTGAAGAAGGGTTACGCTTCTAAGAGAGCAACAAAGCCGACTTTTCATTCTGTAAAAGCTGGTTTGGCATTCGACATTTGCAAGAATGTAAGAGGACACGAGTATGACGACCCAAATTTCTTCATGAAGTGCGGGCAGATCGGTAAACAAGTCGGATTCAGTTGGGGTGGCGATTGGAAGTCTTTCGTCGACCGCCCTCACTTTCAGTGGGACGCCCATAAGAAATGGACCGGCTCGATGATTTTAGCGGGGAAACTTCCCCCAGAAATGGATGAGTATATGGATCAGAGTACTTTTAACAAAATGATGGATAACTATCTGGCGCAGCGGTCTACAAAGCCCGTTGGCAATATTTTTCAGAATGCCTGGAACAGAGCCAAACAGCGTAAAATCCTGGATGGCTCAAATCCGAATGGTTTCCTGACAAGAGAGCAGTTGGCCATCGTTTTGGATCGACTTGGCTTGATCAAGTAAAATTCAAAATGGATGAAAGGAGACTGTGAGACATGGCTATCAGTCGTAAACCGCCGTTGACGGAAGAAGCTCAAGAGAAGCATATGATTGCTCTTGCCATGGATCTTGCTGAAAAGCAGTTAAGAGAGGGCACTGCGTCTTCGCAAGTCATCACTCATTATCTGAAGTTGGCTTCTACCAAGGAGCAGAAGGAACTTGAGCTTCTGGAAACTCAGAAAAAGTTGATGGACGCGAAGGCAGAGGCGATTACATCGATGAAGAGTCAGGAGGAGCTCTTCAAAAGTGCAATCAAGGCGTTTAAAACCTACAGTGGACAAGGGAGCGAAGATGATGAGCCGGAATATTAAATGTTATTCCGAACTGATTACTTTGCCCACCTTGGTTGAACGATATGAGTATCTTCGAATTGGTGGAAATGTTGGAGAGGATACCTTCGGTTACGATCGATGGATTAATCAGACATTTTACAATTCTGAAGAATGGAAACGAGTACGAAGAGAAGTTATTCTACGCGATACGATAGGACGTGAGTGTTGCGATCTAGGAATTGAAAAGTTCCCCATATATGGACGAATCCTCGTTCATCATATGGTCCCTTTGCTGGTAGATGACATTGCTCAATCGAGTGAGTTCTTACTCAATCCAGAGTATCTCATATGCTGTTCTGACAACACACATCGGGCAATTCATTATGGTGATGCGAAGTTACTCCCTCGGGACTATACTCCGCGTTCGCTATTTGATACTTGCCCTTGGAAGCATTAGGAGGAAATATGGCTAAGAAGGCAAAAGCACCGGAAGTCCAGACTGAAGAAGTTAAGGCTGGTCAGGGTGTCGTGGTCGGTACCGACCTCCTCAACATTCGTAAGGGTCCGAGTGTCAATGATCGAGTCCTTTATGTAATCCAGAAGGATACGACTGTTGAGATCATTTCCGAACCGAATTCCGAGTGGTACGAAGTGATCACTCCTTCGGGTCACGGTTACTGTATGCAGATCTTCGTTAAGCGTACGTAAGGAGGATCCACATGACCGACAGCATCCTCAATACGATCAAGAAAAAGATCGGAATCTCTGAGGACGATACTTGTTTCGACGAGGATGTTCTTACGGAGATTAACACAGCAGGCTCTTTCTTGTCCCAATTAGGCGTAACGAGTTTCGATAATTTCACAGTGTGTGATTCGAGTAACACGTGGGATGAATGTATCTCTGATCGAGCTAAGTTAGCAGACATCAAGACTTATATTTACCTCTACACGAAGCTCAACTTCGATCCACCGGCAAATGCATTTCTCGTTCAGCTTTTGAAGGACCAGTTGAAAGAATGCGAATGGCGAATAAACGTCGCCGTTGATCCTTAAGGAAGGAGAGAATTCAAAATGGTTGTTTATAGTGACGAACTTTGCCATTATGGAATTCGCGGCATGAGATGGGGCATCCGTCGATATCAGAATTCCGACGGCAGTCTCACTACAGCTGGCCGAAATCGCTATTCTACGGGCAAACATCATTCGATTTTTACTCGTAAGAAAACGACTTCCAAGGTTACAACCAAGCCAGCCGAAGAGAAACCGAAACAGAAGTCCGTAAGCGAGATGAGTGACACTGAACTGAATGCATTTCTGAATCGAAAGCGTTTGGAACAGCAGTACTATCAGCTTATGGCGACGCCTCAGAAGAAATCTGCGGTTACCAAGGGTAAGGAAATGGTTGGGAAAGCACTGGAAAATGCTGCCCAGGATACCCTTACCCAAATTGCTAAGTATGCAATGGCAAAAGGTGTTAACAAGGTGCTTGGCGACAATGTGGTCAATGCAAAGGTAACCGACAAGGAAAAAGAGGCCAAGAATAAGTAGGTGACCTAAATGGCATTATCGAACATAGCGGTACCACGGTATTACGGTATGTTCCGTGATGCCGTAGTTAGAGGGGAAATACCGGTAAATCGAGAAGTTTCTTTACAGATGAACCTCATCGACGATCTTATCGATGATCCGGGATGCTACTACGATGACGAAGCCGTGGAGGGCTTTCTTGCTTTCTGTGAAAATGAGCTGACCCTGACCGATGGTGGGGATTTAGATCTTCTTGACACATTCAAACTCTGGGCCGAGGATGTCTTTGGCTGGTTTTACTTTACGGAAAAGAGTATACCAGTTCCCAGTCCCGATGGTCGCGGCGTTCGTTTTGTTCGAAAGCGAATTAAGAAAAGGCTTCGTAATAAGCAGTACTTGATCGTTGGTCGAGGTGCTGCGAAATCACTATACGATGCATGCGTGCAGAGTTATGGACTTTGCATCGACACAACAACTACTCACCAAATTACGACTGCTCCGACAATGAAGCAGGCGGATGAGGTCCTATCTCCAATTCGAACTGCCATTACTCGTTCGAGAGGTCCACTATTCCAATTTCTCACAGATGGCTCACTCCAGAATACAACTGGGTCGAAAGCCAATCGTGTGAAGTTGACCTCCACGAAGAAGGGTATTGAGAATTTCCTGACTGGTTCTTTGCTCGAGATTCGTCCTATGAGTATTGCTAAGCTTCAGGGCTTACGATGCAAGTATGCGAGTATTGATGAATGGCTTTCTGGTGACATTCGAGAAGATGTTATTGGCGCCATAGAGCAGGGTGCATCTAAGATTGACGACTATCTCATCTTAGCCACAAGCTCGGAAGGAACGGTTCGAAATGGCAGTGGTGATACAATCAAAATGGAGCTGGAAAGCATCCTAAGAGGAGAATATCGCAACCCACATGTCTCCATTTGGTGGTATAAGCTTGATAGCATCGATGAAGTCGCAGATCCTTCTATGTGGATGAAGGCGAACCCAAACCTTGGAAAAACCGTTACCTATGAAGTGTATCAATTGGATGTTGAGAGAGCAGAAAAGGCTCCTGCTGCACGCAATGATATTCTCGCAAAGCGCTTCGGCATTCCGATGGAGGGTTATACCTACTTCTTCCCCTACGAAGAGACCATTCCTCATAAGCATCGCGAGTTTTGGAAAATGCCTTGTTCACTTGGCATGGACCTTTCTCAGGGTGACGACTTCTGTGCATTTACGTTCCTATTTCCTTTACCGAATGGAACGTTTGGTGTGAAGACTCGAAATTATATTTCGTCGACCACACTTAACAAATTGCCTCCGGCGATGTATCAGAAGTATTGCGACTTTATTCGAGAAGGTAGTCTGGTTGTTCTCGAGGGTGTAACTCTGAACATGATGGTCGTGTATGACGATCTCGATCGATTTATCTCTGAAGCACAATACGACATCCGATGTGTTGGATTTGACCCGTACAATGCTAAAGAATTTATCGAGAAATGGATTTCAGAAAATGGTCCGTTCGGTATCGAGAAAGTTATACAAGGTGCAAAAACCGAATCCGTTCCTCTTGGTGAGTTGAAGAAACTCTCGGAAGAGAGGATGCTTCTCTTTGATGAGGAACTTATGTCCTTTACGATGGGTAACTGCATCGTAATCGAGGATACCAATGGCAATCGAAAGCTTCATAAGAAGCGCTACGATCAAAAGATCGATGCTGTTTCTGCAATGATGGACGCCTTTGTTGCCTATAAACTTAACATCGAAGCTTTCGATTAAGGAGGTGACCGTATGGCAGAAACGCTCTTCAGCAAAGTGAAGCGTGCGTGGAATGCATTCTCCGATTCTGATTGGGATCGTTATGTTCCAGCAGGTCAGATGATCAGTTCATCTCGTCCGGATCGGGTGATTCTGTCCCGTGGTAATGAGAAAACCATTGTAACCGCGATTTACAATCGTATTGCAATGGACGTTGCTGCGTTGGATTACCTTCACGTTCAATTGGATGAAAATGGCCGATTTGTTAAGAAGATTGACGATGATCTGAATCATTGTCTTGAAGTCGAAGCAAACATCGATCAGACATCTCGAGCATTTGTACAGGATGCTATCCTGAGTATGTTCGACTGGGGCACAATTGCCATTTGTCCAATTGACACTGACCAGGAACCAGATCAAGAGGGTGACATTGTCACACGCTACTATACGATGCGTATTGGTGAAATCATTGAATGGCGTCCGAGACAGGTATTGGTTCGTTGCTATAACGATCGTACCGGTCAATTCGAGAACATCACATTCGACAAAGCCAATGTTGGCATCGTTCAAAATCCCTTCTATGCGATAATCAACGAGCCCAATAGCATGATGAAGCGTCTTGTGCATAAGCTTAACCTGCTTGACGCCATCGACGAACAGTCTGCTAGCGGTAAACTCGATCTGATTATACAGCTCCCCTATGTCATTAAGACAGAAGCCCGTAAGACCCAGGCTGAATCTCGTCGAAAACAGATTGAGGAACAGCTCATGGGTTCGAAGTATGGCATCGCTTACACAGACGGTACGGAGAAGATCACACAGTTGAATCGTGCTGTGGAAAACAACCTCATGACTCAGATTGAGTACCTTACGAGTATGGTATACGCCCAGTTAGGTATCACTCAGAGTGTATTGGATGGAACTGCAGACGAATCGACGATGCTGAACTACAACAACCGCTCTGTGGAGCCATGTGCTTCTGCTCTTACCGATGAGCTCTATCGTAAATTTCTTACGACATCTCAGCGAGAGAAGATGGAATCGATCTCCTTCTTTAGAGATCCCTTTAAACTCGTACCGGTTAGCCAGATTGCTGAAATTGCAGATAAGTTTACTCGTAATGAGATTCTTACCTCCAACGAGGTCCGTCAGGTTATCGGTATGAAGCCGTCTAAGGATCCGAAGGCTGATGAGCTCCGTAACAAGAACTTGTCACAGTCTAAAGTGGATCAGCAAACCCCTACGGTCCCAACCAAAGCGGACCAAACCGTATCGGTCAAAAATTCTAAAGAAGGAGGATAAACATAATGCCCGATATTGATCACGTTCGTCCGGGTCCTGGTAATTCCGATTTTCAGGGCTGGGCGTCCAAGAACAATCTTCTGTGCACGGATGGTCGAGTAATTCGCGAGAACGCATTCGCACATCAGAACGGTGCTGTTGTTCCACTCGTCTGGAACCATCGTCATGATACGCCGAGTGCCGTTATCGGTAAGGCCACTCTGGTCAATAAGCCCGATGGCGTGTATTGCTATGGTCTGTTCAACAACACCAAATTTGGCAACATGTGCAAAGAGCTTGTCACTCATGGCGACGTCACCTCTCTGTCGATTCTCGCCAATCAGCTGAAGCAGAAGGGCCACGACGTTATGCATGGTATGATCCGTGAAGTCAGTCTTGTTCTGGCGGGTGCAAATCCCCAGGCATTTATCGAGGACATGGATTTGGCCCACGGTGAAGATGCTGAGTACGAAGCTCGCATCTACCCCCAGGAGCCGATCATTTGTCATGGCGATGATGACTTTGAGGAACAGGAACCGGAACCGGAGCCGGAAAATACACCGGCTGAAGAGAATCCGGAAGGAAATCCAACCAACGAAAGTGAGCCGGAACCCGATCCCGAACCCGATCCGACTCCTGCAAATCAAAATGGGGAAGAAAATCCCATGGAAAACAACCCCACTACGAATCCGGAACTTCAGCACGCTGACGGTTCCGAAGAGACCATTCAGGATGTCATTGACTCCATGAATGAAAAGCAGAAAAACGTTATGTATTATCTGGTTGCAACTGCCAGAGAAGAAAATAAGGAGGATCCCACTATGGCTCACAATGCCTTTGAGAGCGGTGCGAACACGACCGCTCAGCTCACGCGCGAGAACTTTGCTCTTCTTGCGAAGGAAGCCAAAGCCTGCAGTTCCCTGAAGGAAGCCGTTCTGGCTCACATGGACGATATGGAGGGTCTGTCTGACGCTCTGTCTGATGCTCTGGTGCATGCTGACTATGGTATCACCAACATCGAGTATCTGTTCCCCGACGACCGCAATGTTACCCGTCAGCCTCAGTTCATCCAGCGCGACATGTCCTGGGTTTCCGGCGTTATGTCCGGTGTCCACCATGTTCCGTTCTCCCGCATCAAGTCTGTGTTCGCTGACATCACTGCCGACGAGGCTCGCGCCAAGGGTTACCTGAAGGGTAAGCTGAAGAAGGAAGAAGTCTTCACCCTGCTCAAGCGTTCCACCACGCCTCAGACCATCTACAAGAAGCAGAAGCTCGATCGCGATGACATCATCGATATCGTCGACTTCGACGTCGTCGCCTGGCTCAAGAGCGAGATGCGCATGATGCTCAATGAGGAAATCGCCCGTGCGATCCTGGTTTCTGATGGCCGTTCCACCGCTTCCGACGACAAGATCAAGGAAGACAACATCCGTCCGATCTGGACTGATGCGGACCTGTACACCATCAAGGTCGGTATCGACTCCGTTACCTACAACGATGACGACAAGCTGGCCAAGGAGTTCATCCGTCAGTGCATCAAGTCCCGCAAGGACTACAAGGGCAGCGGCAATCCCGCTCTCTACACCACCGAAGAGATGCTCACCAACATGTTGCTTCTCGAGGACGGCATCGGCCATCGTCTGTACAAGACCGAGGAAGAGCTCCGTACCGCTCTGCGCGTGAGCAAGATCGTGACTGTTCCCGTCATGGAGGGTCTGACCCGTGAGGTGACCCATGAGGCCGATTCCAAGGCTTACATCCACAGCCTGATGGGCATCATCGTCAACCTGACCGACTACACCGTCGGTGCCGACAAGGGTGGCGCGGTCTCCATGTTCGACGACTTCGACATCGACTACAACCAGCAGAAGTACCTGATGGAGACCCGTTGCTCCGGCGCTCTCACCAAGCCTTACAGCGCCATCACCATCGAGTCCTACGCAGTCAAGGCCGGCGGCTAATTCAAAATGGCGAAGTTTTGTGGGAAAATCGGCTATGCAACAATGGTCGAAGAGAGCCCAGGCGTATGGATCGAGAAGATCGTTGAACGTCAGCACTTCGGCGATTGGGTGTCGAACACCGCGAAGCTTCAATCTCAGGAAGGTCTGAACGACGATTTGGTGATCGCGAACGATCTAAGTATCGTGGCTGATCCCTATGCCAAAAAGAACTTCCACTCGATCCGTTATGCAACATACATGGGAACCAAGTGGCGGGTGCGTATGGTCAAAGAGGCCTACCCCCGCCTCACCCTTGTGTTAGGAGGAGTATACAATGACTCGAATGGAAACCAATAGGCGGAAGTTTCATAAACTCCTTCAAAAGCTTCTTGAGTCCGATCAGGTTTATTACCAGAGGCCCGAGAATAAGCAAATGACGTATCCTGCTATTGTCTATAACCGTGATGAGATCAGCAATGGCCATGCGGACAATAGTATTTATAAGCAGGAATATGTCTATGCTGTCACCGTGATTGATCCAAATCCTGACAGTATTGTCGTCGATAAAGTATCGAAGATCCCCAGGACCCGATTTGTTCGACACTATACGCAGGATCGTCTCAATCACGACCTGTTTACCATATATTTCTAAGGAGGATCACATCCTATGGCTAATAAGCGTCTTATCTGGGATGCTGTTGGTGAGCGCCTGTATGAAACCGGCGTGGACCATGGCGTTCTGTACGTTATGGGTGACAACAATACCTATGGCGAGGGCATCGCTTGGAACGGTCTGACCGCGGTCAACGAATCTCCTTCCGGTGCTGAGTCCACCGCTCTGTATGCGGACAACATCAAGTATCTCAATATGATCTCTGCGGAAGAGTATGGCTACACCATCGAAGCCTACTATTCTCCCGAGGAATTCGACCAGTGCGATGGTCTGGCGAGTCCGGTTGCCGGTATGACAATCGGTCAGCAGAAGCGCAAGATGTTCGGCTTTGTGTATCGTTCCCTGATCGGTAATGATACCGATGGCCAGGATCACGGCTATAAGCTGCACCTCTGCTATGGCTGCCAGGCATCTCCCTCTGAACGCAACCATCAGACGGTCAATGACAGCCCCGAAGCTACCACTCTGAGCTGGACGGTCTCCACCACCCCGGTGAATGTGACTGGCTATAAGCCCACTGCGTCCATCGTGATCGACTCTACCAAGATCGATCAGCAGAAGCTCGCTGCTCTCGAGGATGTCCTGTTCGGTAAGGATCCCACTACGACGGGCGGCGATGACGGCGTGGCCCCGAAGCTGCTGATGCCCGATGAGGTTATCAACCTTCTCAAGGCAGGCGGCTAAATCTATCTTTACGGAGGGGCCTCTTTGCGGGGGCTCCTCCTATCATTTTTATTTTTGAAAAGGAGAAAGCACAATGTATAGGAGACCTATCACTTTTACGGATTACGACGGTAATCAGGTTACTGAGAACTTCGAGTTCAATCTGTCCAAGGCTGAGCTCGTGGAGATGGAAGCCGAGTATCCCGGCGGGATGCAGGCCATGATTCAGAGAATTACGAAGGAGCGTGATGGTAAGGCCATCGTTTCAGTCATCAAGGACATCATTCTTCGTTCCTACGGTGAGCGTTCTCTCGACGGTCGTCGCTTCGTTAAGAACGAAGACATGCGCGAGAAGTTCTCTCAGACCGATGCATATTCCGAGCTTTTCATGGAGCTCGCGATGAACCCCGATAAGACGGCCGAGTTCATCAACAACATCATTCCGAAGATTCCTGACGCTCCCAAGCCGGTGGAGTAAATTCAAAATGGTTGAAATGGAGGCTAGGGAATGCTTCGGCTGACGATACCCGAACAAGAGGTGTTCAACGATGACACGCAAGAGTTTAGCTTTACTAAAGAAGTAACGCTCCAACTTGAACATTCTCTAGTCTCTATTTCGAAATGGGAAGCTAAATGGCACATCCCCTTTCTTCGTAGGGAACCAATGACTCGTGAGCAGACGATCGATTACATTCGCTGCATGACGATCACCCAGAATGTTCCAAAAGAAGCGTACGAATTCTTGACGAATGAGAATATTAAGACTGTTATGGCGTACATCGATGATTCGATGACGGCCACCACTGTGAAACATCGTAAGAAATCGACTTCTCGTGATGTTGTCACATCGGAGCTCATCTATTATTGGATGGTAACGCTTAATATTCCCTCGCAATATGAGAAATGGCATTTGAACCGGCTTCTGACACTAATTGACGTGTGTAATGTAAAGAATGGAAAACCCGAAAAGATGTCTCGTCGAGAGACTGCTGACGAGTATCGTTCTATAAATGCTCGCCGACGTGCAGAAGCCAAATTGGCTAGGAGATAACAGCAATGGCCCTTGTCGTTATGAAACAATCCGGCAGTTTGAAGAACTTCGAAGGGTTTCTTTATAAAAACCGGAAAAGGCGTCTCTACCAACTGCTGAACGAATATGGCAAGCAGGGGGTTGAACTTCTTCGTGATGCTACACCGGTAGATACGGGCAAAACCGCTACCGGATGGGATTACGAAATCGAGGTGAGCTCCCAAGGTGTTTCGCTTTATTGGGTCAACAATAACGTGAATGAGGGAGTTCCTATTGCTATTCTTATACAATACGGTCATGCGACTCGAAACGGTTCCTATGTGCAAGGAGTTGATTACATCAACCCGGCATTAAGACCTCTATTTGAGTCTATGGCTACTAAGCTCTGGAAGGAAGTGAGTTGACGATGGCAACTAGTATTGACTATAGAATTGTCGAAGCTCAATTTCGAAATTCGAATTTTGAGAAGAACATTGCCCAGTCGACCGAGTCTCTGGAGCGATTTAAACGATCCCTTGACGTCGATCAGCAGGCTAAGAGCTTAGCAAAGCTTGACGATGCAGCCGATCTGGCTGGTATGAAGGGGCTTGCACAGCAGGTCGACAAAGTAGCAGATAAATTTTCTGCTATGGGCGTTGTCGCATTTACCGCTCTTCAGCGAATTACAAATGCGGCAATCGACACCGGTGTTTCTTTGGTTAAGTCACTTTCGATTGACCAGGTTACTGCTGGCTGGAACAAGTACGAGCAAAAGACGTCCAATGTTCAGACGCTCGTCAATGCGACTGGCAAGTCTGTTGATGAGATCAATGGATATTTAGAGAAGCTTATGATGTTCTCGGATGAGACATCGTATGACTTCACGACGATGGCACAATCCCTTGGTCAAATGGTCACCAGTGGTGGCGACATCGATCATCTGATTCCGATGATTGAGGGTATTGCGAATGCAACCTCTTTCGCGGGCAAAGGTGCCGCAGAGTTCTCTCGCTCAATCTACAACCTAAACCAGTCTTATGGTCAAGGATTCTTGACACTTATGGACTGGCGAAGTGTCGAACTTTCCGGCGTTGCATCTCAGCAGCTGAAAGAGACATTTATCGATGTTGGTAAAGCCCTCGGTACCTTGGACAAAAACGGGAGAACTGCAAAGGGTACTCTCGTTGATATTGGTAACTTCTCGACTACGCTTGCCGATAAGTGGGCTTCTCGAGAGGTTATGGAGCAGGCATTCGGTCGCTTTGCTCAAGTGACAGAGGCGGCCTATAAGCTCGTTCAAAATGGTATGGCTGATACTTATAGTGAAGCCTATGCCATGCTGGATGGAGCTTTCGAGCAGGTTTACTATCGTGCAGCGTTGGCTGCTCAGGAAGCCAAGACATTCGGAGAAGCCATCAACTCCGTTAAGGATGCCGTCAGTTCTGGCTGGATGACCACATTCGATTATATTTTCGGTGGTTACGATAAGGCAAAAGAAATCTGGACAAATCTGGCGAATGATTTGTGGGACGTTTTTGCTGCTCCGGCACAGGAACGAAATAGTATTCTGAAAGAGTGGGTTGAACTCGGCGGTCAGACTGCTTTGTGGGAAGGCTTAACAAACATTTTCAAGTCTCTCTTGAGCGTCATCGAAGCTGTTCGAGAGGGCTTTAGCGAGATATTCCCTGCTAAGACGGGTCAGCAATTAGCAGACCTTACATTCCGATTCCGAGACTTTAGCGAGAAACTTGTTGCAAGCGAAGATACGCTGGCAAAAGTGAAAGAAGTTGCATCGGGTCTTGCATCGATTGTCAAGTTACTGATCACCCCCATCAAACTCGTTTTAGGATTGGTCGGAAAGATTATAACGCAGGCTGCTCCGCTTACAAGTTATCTTCTTTCCTTCTCTGCGACCATTGGCGGTTTGTTAACGAATCTTGTTAAGATGGTTGATGAATCGCGAGTGATCGAAGGTATATTCGCTACATTGAAGAGTGCCGTGGAAGCCGTTGGTGGGGCGTTCATGTTCCTTGGAGGAATGCTTTCCACGAGCATTTCCGCTTTTACGGGAATCAACGTCCTTGACATCGATAATGTCACAACGTCTCTTGCCGAGATTCCTCCGATTGGTGAGCAGATCGCTAAGGTATTTGACACCATTGGTGAATCTGGAAAGAATGCATTCGGTAAGGCATCCCAGTGGGTGTCTCAGCTGAAGGGCTGGGCATCCAGTGCCGCTTCGACTATCGGATCGTTCGCGAAATCCATCGCATCTACGTTGAAACCTATCAGAGATCGCATCAAATCAATTTTCGAAGGCGTCACTTTAACGGATGCAATCGGTACAACGCTTCTTTTCGGTCTCTATGAGCAGATAAAGAAGATTGCTAAGGCATTTGCTGCAATGAAAACCAATTGGGCCGGTGTTGCTAAGGCACTTACCAATGTTCTCAATACAGCTGGTGATACACTGAAAGCATTCCAGAACAAAGTGAATGCGGAAGTGCTTAAGTCGATTGCTATCTCAATTGGTATCTTGGCAGCTTCTTTGTTCTTGATTTCCCGTGTAAAACCCGAAAACATGGGTGAGTCTCTTGCAGCCGTCGCATTGCTCTTTGGCGAACTGACTGCTATTCTTGGTATTATGAGCGGTAAGAAAATGACTGCTGGTAAGGCAGAGCTTCTTACATTGTCCGGTGCTCTGATCGGTATGTCCATTGCTATTTCGATTCTGGCTGGTGCGTTGGCTAAGTTAACGGAATCAGCAAAGGATACATGGGTGTTTGCCAAAGCGACCTTTGCAATTATCGCTATACTAGTAGCTTTAGAAAAGGTCGGCGTTGCACTTTCCACTAAAGTTGGCGAGAAGCAGGTCATGAAACTTGCTCTTGTCTTCCTATCCTTAGCCACTGCCGTTCGAATACTCGCAAGTGCGTTCCAGGCATTTGATGGAATTAGCTGGTCCGAATTCGGCATGGGAATCGCATCGTTGATCATTGGAATCGGTGCGATAACCGGTTCCATTGCTGTCATGAAGGCAGTCCCGGGTCGGCTTTCAAGTGTAGCATCGAGTCTAATTGCATTTGGACTTGCACTGTCTGCATTGATATTGCCGATCAAGATTCTTGGAGAGATGGACAGTAAGGACCTCCAGCAAGGTCTGATCACCACCGCAAAACTTCTTGTTGGTGTCGTCGCTTCGATTAGCGGAATGTCCATTGCTATGAAGGGGTTCGCTGGTATTTCTGGAAAAGGTATGATGGCGATAACGCAGGGGTCTCTTGCTGGACTAGCGAAGAGTCTCCTCGCTTTGTCCATTTCTATCTCCTTGCTGGTCGTTCCTCTTCGTATTCTTGGTACGTTGCCAATCGAACAGATCCAGCAGGGATTGATATCTGTTGGACTGTTGATGGGTGGACTAACTGCCAGTCTGTCGATCATGGGTAACAACCACGTTGCTGGAACGGCAAGCGGAATACTGGCATTTGCACTCGCGCTTAATATGCTGGTTATTCCGATCAAAGCCTTTTCTACCCTCAAACTTCCGGCCATTGGAGCGGGTCTTTTAACTCTCGCTGGAGCTATTACCATCATGCTTGGTTCGGCATTCGGATTAGGCATTCTGGCTAAGACGTTCGCTGGTCTGGAGAAATCTATGCTGGCGTTCGGTCTTGCTGCACTTGGCGTAGGTGCCGCTGTTGCCGCTTTGTCCGTCCTTTTAGGCACCTTGTCTGCAATTGGTGCTGCTGGCGTAGCGGCTATTGTGGCTGCTATCGCGGCATTCTTCCAAGCAGTCAAAGTTATGCTTCCCGTTATCGAGGAAGGCTTGACTGATATTCTCATCACCATTGGGCATGTTCTCAAGAGAGGTGCTCCGGCTGTTGTCGAGGGTCTTATCGTTATGTTCGACGAGGCTATGAAACAACTTCGCGAGTATGCACCATCACTGATTGCAAGTCTTGGTGATCTGATTGTCATTCTCATCAATGGACTAAGCACTTATGCTCCCCAAATCCGCGATGCTCTGAAGAGCTTGTTTGCTGTCTGGTTTGGCGATGCAAGTCGTGAAGAGGTCATCCTTGATATTCTCGCATCTGCAACGGCTCTTGTTGCCGTTCTTAAGATGCTGAGTATCGCCAAGGTATGGGGTAAGGATGCTATTATCGGAGCCGGATTTGCGGCCGCTGCGACTCTGATTCTTGGTGGAGCATTGGCAGTCCTCGAGAATCTCGGCAATACGGATAAAATGCTGACTGCTGCTTTGGCTCTCGGCACCATCATAACCGCCATGAGTGTAGCAATGCGAGTCGCCGCCCCCCTTGGCAAGATGGGTCTCGGCGCACTTAAGGGTATCGGTATGGTTGTAGCGGTTGTTACGGCATTGAGTGCTCTATTTGGTGCATTCCAGGCCTTCTTTGGCGAGAATGAAATTGTCAAGAAGATCATGGAAGGCCACGTCACATTCATGGGATACATCGGTACTGCTCTTGGATCCTTTATCGGGGGTATTAAGAAAGGCATTTCCGATGTAGTCGGTGAGAGAGATTCGTTCCTGACCAAGTTCGGCAAAGACCTTAAGGAATTCTGGTCGAATGCGTCGGTCTTCTTCCAGGGAATCAATGGCCTGAAGGATAGCGTATTTAGTAACATGGTATCTCTTAGTGAAGCCATGTTGATATTTACTGGAACGAAATTCTTGGACGGTCTTGCCTCGATCATTGGCAGAAGTGACCTGCTTGACTTCTCGAAGCAGTTGGCCAATTCTGCGCCGTATCTCAAGACGTTCTACACTGAGGTTGGAGTGATCGACCAGTCGTCCATTGAGAATGCAATCTATGCGATTGGCGGTATGGCAGAGGCGGCATCCAAGATTCCGACATTTGGCGGTCTTAAGGGTGCTGTATTTGGCAATTCCTTTATTGCAGCATTTGCTGCTGAACTGGATTTGGCAGCACCGCATATCAAGGGCTTCTTAACCAAGAGTGAGGGTCTCCCCGCGGATAGTAAGACGCTAGTCGACATGGTATCTGACATTGTCACAACAATGGCTACTGCCGTCGCCGTCACGCCGAAATACTCTGCGTTTAAAGCGTTCTTCACCGGTGAGAATCTAATCTCTTTGTTTGCGGCAGAGCTTGCTTTGGCGGCTCCGAACATGATCGATTTCTTGAATATTATGGCCGGTGCTCCGGTCAATAGTAGTGAGATCGCCATGAAGACGAGCAATATCATTGCAAATCTCGCCGTTGCAGTCGATCAAGTCCCAAATACGGGTGCTGGTCGTAGTAAGGGCTCGCTTAGCAATTTCGCCAAGCAGCTTAAGGACATGGGTGAGGCACTGGTTCAGTATTCCGGTGTCGTTGCTGAAGTGAATACCGATGCAATGAACGCCGCGAACGAAGCACTTGCCAATCTCGTCAAGTCCATTCAAAATGCCGATGTTTTAACGACAGTTCAGCAGAGAATGAGGGATATTGAGTCCGGTATTTATGCCGTGGCGACCAACATTGCCAACAATATCTTCACTCAGTTCTCGGATCGTACAGCCGAGTACAAAGATATCGGTATGAACTACCTCAGGGGTATCCGTAAGGGTCTTATGGATGTGCCCACCGTCAATTCTCTTACCGGTGCTGCTCGCGACGTTGCGAAAGCCATCGATCGTACCGTTCGTGACGAGCTTGATATTCATTCTCCTTCTGGACAGGGTGAATTGATCGGTAAGTATTACGATATGGGCGTTCGTTATGGTCTCGATGGTAGCAAGAAGTCTGTTCTTCTTGCTGCTCGAAACCTTGCAAATGAGATGCTGAAGAATGGCGAGATCACTTACGAGGAACTCCAGGCGGTCTACAACAAATTCAACGTTTCGATCGCAAGTGCTGAGAACAAGCGCCTGTTTGTACTGAACGCTGCTAATCGTGCATCTATGGGCGAACTCAAAGAGATTGCCAGCGATGGTTACGACGATATTGTCAAAGAGACGTATGATGCATTCCATCGAACTGGAACGGCGATTGATGAAGCTTCTGAAGAGACCACTGCAAAAGCTGGTAAGGCCGGTAAGTCTGCCGGTGCATCTTATATCGAGGGTCTTCAGTCCGAGCTCAACAAACTCGGTACTCGACTCACAAGCTACGGTCTCGAACAGAAGGTCTGGACAACTCTATTCGGCGGTACCGCTACCGATGCCGATAAGACTGCTGTGGATGAAGCCCTTAAGGTTAAGGAGCTCAACAATCTAACGCAGCAGCTTGGCAAGGCCGAGGAAGAGTATACGGCAACTGTTAAGGCATATGGCAGTGAGTCGAAGAATGCTCTGGATGCTTACAACAAGCTCCTCAATGCCCAAATAACTCTCGCCGAGAAGGCTCAGGAAGTCAAATCCAACCAAGAGCAGGTCACGACAAGCGAGAAGGATCGTATGGTTGCCTATGCCAACTGGATGGTCGAATACAAAGACATGCTCCTTGAACAGGGGTTTGCTTTGGAGCAGATCAATCGTGTTGCTGCAAAGGATACCGGTTACGATCCGTACAATCTTCTGACGACCACCGCAAGCGAGGCAACGAAGGCTGCAGACGCTGCGCTCGAGGCTGCTAGACAGTCCTACACCAATAGTGCAGACGATGTCCTTGGTAGCCTCACCCCGACATTCCTCAAATATGGTCAGACGATGTCCACCACATTTGCACAGGGCATTGTCGAGAAGACAGACGCTGTCTCGAATTCTACGGGTCAGGCAATCAATGGTGGTCTTGCAATGGCTCAGTCGAAGGAAGAGAAGTGGGTCGCTTGTGGCGAGATCATTTCTGAGCGAATCTCTGAGGGTATCGTTGCCAATGGCGGTGACATCCAGGCGGCTCTCAATAGTGTTCTCGGCGATATCATCAATATGGTCTCTGGGAATGCAGTTGACGGCTACACAGATAACCTCTCTATCGGCATCCAGACTCTGAACCGTGATATTACGGATGGTATTGAGACTGCTCCGGTTATCACTCCCGTTATCGATGATAGTCAGGTGAAATCCGGCGTGAGTGCAATGAATGCCCTAATCGGTTCAACTCCGATGGGATTTACAGCTGTTCTTGCCGGTCAGGTAGCCGGCGGATTCAAGGATGTTGTGAACGGTATTACCGGCTCGAGTACGGTGAATAATACCTACAACTACACGCAGAACAACACCAGTCCGAAGGCTCTGAGCCGTGCCGAGATTTATCGCGATGGCAAGAATCTCTTCTCGAATGTGAAAAATAGCTACCAATAAGGAAGGAGTGGGCTTATGATTAAGGCCTTAACGGTAACCAACCCGAAAGGTGAAACACTTCGTCTGGAGCTCACGAACCCGGACCCCTCGGGTCTTTATATCAAGGACATCGAGGGGCTCGGTCCTCCTAAGGCGAGTATTAACACATCAGAACTGGCAACCATCGATGGTAGTCTTTATGCCTCTTCTCGTTGCGAGAACCGCAATATCGTCATCACGCTCGGTATGCTGTTCGCACCGACGATCGAAGACTCGAGACAGAAGACCTATAAGTTCTTCCCAATCAAAAAGCAAATCAAGCTTGAGATTGAGACGGACAACCGCCTGGCAGAGATCAGCGGTTATGTGGAGTCCAACGAGCCGAATATATTCTCCTCTGAGGAATCGACGCAAATCAGCATCATCTGCCCAGATCCTTATTTCTATGAGGTTGGCGGTAGTGAGAAGGTCTACACCAATGTCGAGCCGCTATTCGAATTTCCATTCTCCAATGAATCTCTTACAGAGAATCTTCTCGAAATGGGTAAGATGGTAGACGATCCGAGAGCAGTTCTGAGTTATGTTGGTGACATGGATACGGGTGTTATCATTACAATCCATGCACTGACCAAATCGGGTGATATTACCCTCTACAACGTTAATACCAAGGAGCACTTTAAGATATTTGATGCTCAAATCAAAGCTCTTACTGGTGCGGTATTTGACGCTGGCGATGATATTATCATCTCGACTGTGAAGGGTAATAAGTACGCTCGACTTCTGCGCGAGGGTAAGGAGACGAACATTATTTCCGCTGTTGACATGGATGCCGATTGGTTCCAGGTCTCAAATGGCGTGAATATGTTTAACTTCGTTACCCAAGAGGAGGAAGCGAATCTGCTGATTACCTTCTCCTACAAGAACGCATACGGAGGTATCTAAGATGGAGGCATTGATTCTCGATAAAAATTGGGAAGTCGTCGCTATCTTAGATGCCTTCCAGTCGTTCATTTGGACGGATCGATTCCTCGGTTATGGTGACTTCGAGGTTTATGTGCCGGCTGACATGCCAATCGGGAAGGAGTTCAAGCAGGACTACTACCTTTGGTGTCGGGAGAAATCTGATCGACTGATGGTTATCGAGACCATCGAGACTAAGGTGGACGTAGAGGATGGCAATTTCCTAACGGTTACCGGCCGTTCTTTGGAGTCCATTCTCGAGCGTCGTATCATCTGGGGCTATCGTCAGTGCTATGGCAATCTCCAGAAGTCAATTCGGAATCTCTTAAATCAAAATGCGATCTCTCCAAGCAATAACGACCGAAAAATCCCAAATCTGGTATTCCGTGAGACCACCGATACGCGGATCACATCTCTTACGGTCGAGACCCAGTATTTCGGCGACAACCTCTACGAAGCAATTTACGGGATTTGTGAAGAGAAGAAGATCGGATTCCGGATTTTACCGGATTTCTCGACGAAACAAATGGTATTTGAGCTGTATGCTGGTGAGGACCGTGCATATGGCCAGACAAAGAACCCCTATGTTGTCTTTTCTCCGAGTTTTGACAATTTCTTATCCAGTAACTATATCGAGTCGAAGAAGGCCCTTAAGAATGCTACTCTGATCGGTGGCTCTGGTGAGGGCTCTGCCCGTACAATGACTGATGTGACTGGGGAGAACTATGGTACTGGCTTGGATCGCCGTGAAGTGTTTACGGACGATTCAGGTGCAAGCGATGATGTCGATACCTATGATATCGAGCATAATGAGGATCTCAGCGAAGAAGAGAAGGCTGCCGCGATTGCAGAGCGTCAACAGCAGGCAACGGCTAACATGATCGCTGAAATGCAGCAGAAGGGGAGAGAGGAACTGGCCAAGACGAACATTACCCAGTCTTTCGAAGGCGAAGTGGAAGCTCGCATTCAGTTCATCTACAAACGAGACTTTACCATTGGAGATCTTGTCCAGGTTCAGAATGAATACGGACAATCTGGTAAGGCTCGTGTTTCTGAGATTGTATTCTCGGAAGATACATCTGGTGAGAGTATGACTCCTACCTTCACCGCCGAAGTCTAATATAGGAGGAATCAAAATGGCATTCACATGCGGATTCTTTAACTCCGAAAATGGTGATCGAAAATACAACGCCGAACAGATGTCCGCTATCTTCGATGGCATCATCGCTGACGGTGTATTCACCACGATTGGCGACCATATGGCGGTCTCTGCTGGCACTGGTATGCAGGTGCTGGTCGGTACTGGCAAGGCATGGTTCGACCATACGTGGAATGTGAATGACGCGGCTTATCCCTTGGCAATCGCTGCTTCGGACGTGACGCTCAGCCGTATCGATGCGATCGTGCTCGAGACTAATCACTCCGACAGCGTCCGTCTCAATAAGCTCCGTGTTGTTCAGGGTACTGTGGCATCCTCTCCTGTGAAGCCGACCCTGACGAATAGTGAGAAAGTCCACCAGCATCCTCTGGCATGGGTGACTGTGGCGCCTGGCGTGACCCAGATCGCAGCGAGTGCGATTGAGAATGCAGTCGGTACCTCGGCCTGCCCGTTTGTTACTGGCGTCATTGCGACAACCGCGATCGATGACCTGTTCAACCAGTGGAATGGGGAATTCGATGAGTGGTTCGATAACCTCAAGGCTCAGCTCTCCGACAACGTCGTCGCCAATCTCCAGAAGCAGATTGATGCCCGAGTAAAAATCGCGGACAAAGCCACAGCAGACGACATCTATAATGGAACGGATGACAGCAAGTGGGTGAGTCCTGCAAGTCTCAGTGGATCTGTTCTGAAAATTGGAGACATTCAAGCATCTGGCCGTAATTTAGAGACGGAAACGAATGGAAAACTCCTTCAATGTGATGGACGACTTCTTTCCAAGACAGTATATCCCGATCTATTCAATGCCATAGGAAATAAATGGGGTGAAAGCGGTCGAATTTTTAACCGTTATGTTGGACCTGACACAAATGGCGGAAGCGGTCGCGGCTTTGAAGATTGTCTAGCACACGCAATAGATGATAACGGAGATATTTTATCAGTTCAATGGTATTATACTGGTCCGATAGTAGCATTGTGGACTAATAAAAACGGAACGGCTAAAAAATATAGCAATATTCTTGGTGATCAGATCGACGACATTTATCATTGTGCTTGCCGGTTTATTAATCATGTACCATTTATAGTATTGGGATATGAAAACGGATTTCGTATCTTTAATGGTCTATCTGCTACAGCTGTTTATGTATCGATAGGTGAGGATCGCTTACAAAGTCTCATGTTATCGGAAACAGACGGAAACGATATATACATTCTTTACCGATCTTCTTATGATGTTGGATTATATAAATTTAATCTAACTACTAATACGAGTACTTCGATACGTATAACTAACAATACCAGCGGAAGTGATCCTATAACTAGATGGGAACAGGGGAATGTTGTTTGCTTAGATTATGAGGCTTATTTTATATGGGAAAAATCGCTGACTAGTCTTAGTGCCGTTTTAAATATGAAAACCGGAAGCCTGACTACCATTCCTATATCTAATCCAGTCCATCAAGCACTACATAATTTAACAGGGCGAAGTGATCATAATTGTGTTATGAGAGATGCTCATACCCTTTACTTTTCCGATCAAAATAATAATTGCGGGTATTTTATGGAACGCATGAATGGCAATGTAACAGTAAAAACGACTGGATTCATTAATGTTAACAATAACATCCCGCAATTTGTGAGCCCGAAAAAAATAATGGCAGATAAAACGGCCGTCGATGCATCTGGAAATATAACTTTTCAATGTCTTGATGTTGAAACGGACACGTTAACTGAATCCACATATCAGCTGGCCAATTGGTTATCGACTCATCATATAGCGATCCGACCCTACAGTATATATACCTCATTTGGCATAACGGATTCGCTATTCGTTCCTGGATATACAAATCCTTCTTCGGGGAAATCCAAACTCGTAAATCAATATGGAGTTTCAGATGGAACATTCCCTATACCAAAAGATGCGGCATTAGAGGCCGGTAATTGCCTCTACATTAAAGCTATGAAATAAGGAGGAATTCAAATGTATTACTATTTGTTCTACAAAGATGGAGTGGTCGTTGGATACAATTGTTCCAAAACTCCTTTAAGTAATCCTTCTTATAAAGAAGTGACAGAAGAAGAATACTGGCAATATGCCGGATCTCGTCCATCTTTCCCCGCTACTCCCGAAGAGCGTATCGGAACTCTCGAATCCGAGAACGATCTCCTCAAGCAGCAGATCAAAGCGGCTTCGGACCAGAACGACTTCCTGGAGGACTGCATTGCCGAAATGGCGGGCATTGTCTATGCGTAAGGTTCTCGCTAATTTAGCGTTAAACCTATATTTATTTTTAGAGAAAGGAGATCGTGAAATGATGGCTATGCTTTTCGCTCAGCGCGTCATTCTCGGTAAGACCGAGTTTGAGCAGGTTCCCAATAAGCTTAAGCAGCAGGTTGCGGACATCCTGATCAACGAGTGCGGCTTGCCCGAGCTGGTGACCGAGGAGTACGGTGGCACGAAGAAGGTCGAGGCCTAATTCGCTCCGTAACTGCCTTATCCGAATGAGATAGGGCAAAGAAAAAGAGGGGTTGCGCCATTCGCGACGTTTCCCCTCTCTTTTCTTTTTCACAACACTCACAAGAGTGGAGTGTCGTTCCACTTACGCATTTAACAGCAGATCGCGAAGCTCAGTGTACTGAGCCTCCGTAATCTTACCAAGCGCATAGAAGAGATCAAGCTTCTCCTCCATGCCGTCCGTCTGACCGCGTTCGATCATGCGCTTCAGAGTACGATACAGCATTACTTTGTCACCTCACTTTCATTATTAGGATCAAGACCGAGTTCGACCATAGACAGTCTCAACTCGTGGTCAACGAGCATGGCGTCGACATCCTCGTTCCAGGTAGGTTTTGGAACAGGAGGATTATACGCTGCACCAATGGTCGCACCATCATAAGACGGCTTTGCCCAAATTGATTCAGCGAATGTTTTATCTGCCACAATGATGTTTTCGATGATGTTTTCATCATTTACAATACAGTAATTCATGATTTGAACCTCCAAACCGATTGTTTAATGACGATATGCTAAATATACAATGCCATTATTCCCGGGACCATTAGCGCGAGCATCACTGATTGAACGTCCGCCAGCTCCTGCACCACCGCCACCAGGATTATTGTTTTTTGAACCATTTTCTCCATATCGGGAGAGTTTCTGTGAACCAGCTCCTCCTCCGCTGCCACCGCCACTAATTATTTTCGTTTCGCCATTAAACGTAATCGATTCCGGACTTTGACCGGGATGGCCGGTGTCTTCGAATGAACGGATTGTCAATTCATCTTGATCGGTATTGGAATTATAATGGTAATTATAATTTCCGGAACCGCCAGAACCGCCATTCTTAAATCCGGAACCGCCAGAACCGCCAGATAAATAATAATCACCCGAACTAGAATAGCTTGATGATCCATCGGCTCCATATTTGCCACCATTTGCTGAATCAATCGGTGTTATTGAATCGTTTTTTTTGATAGATAGCGATGTTTTTCCACCATCAGATGCATATGTTGGATTTTCATAACCTATACTATCAGCGCCTGCTCCACCAGCACCGACAGCCACAACCAATATAATATTTTGTTCGATCGATACTTCTCCGGAGGAGTAATATCCACCGCCTCCTCCGCCTCCTCCGCCGAGGGCGTGTATATTAGTAGTTTTATTGATGTATCCGGCGCCACCGCCTCCTCCGCCACCAACAAGTAAATAAGCTACTTTTTTGCAATATGCCGATAAATTATTGAATGCTTTATTCGTGCTGGATGATATGGTAATTGTAGGTTCATCCCATTCTAGTGTAATCGTAACATCAGTAATTGTTCCGGTTGAAGTAACAGTTACGCTGGCCGCCTTTACGTCATCATATTTTTTCGCTATGGTAATCGTTGGTGAATTAGATGTACTCTTTCCTAATACCATTCCGTCGGAATTAGTAACCAATGTTGTTGTAGGAAGAGCTGAAATTCCACCAACTGTAAATCCTACAGCTGGCTCTCCATTTGGATATTTAACCGTAACTCGATAGGCTTTTGAATTAGTTCCGACAAGAAGAGCCATGAATGCATCATCAGGAACAGAATTGTCAGGAAGACCAAGTAACTCTTTGGTATAAGGCTTTAAAGTATTATTCCAATTGTTCTGAATTTGCGTTTTATTCGCATCAATCTGCTTCTGGAGATTGGCGACGACGTTGTCGGAGAAGGAGCTGTCGCTAGTCCGGACGTGACTAATGCATACACTTTTCTTTTTCTCCTGTCTCAAAGCGATTCAGTACGCGAAATTTGCAACTTCTATAATGGAGATAATTCCACATTAATTTATGGAGGTATTGAATTATGATGAAGAAGTATCGTGAATGGGCGGCTAAGCCGTATACCAGAGGTGACATGGTAAAGAGCATGAAGTGGTCACTGATCATTACGTTGATCTGTGAGGCCGTGCTGTGGACATGGCTGTATTGGGATGCGATTTGCTGCTGGATCGACAGCTTCAAGCTGAGGTTCAAGAAGCATAAGAATGATGAGAGTGATCTCTTTGAGGATGAGGGCTAACAAGCCCTCTTCTTCTTCGCGCAATTTTTTCAATGCCTTTAATGGAGATAATTCCAAAATTATATTTTATGGAGGTATTAGAAATGACGAACGATTATTTGAAGATGTTATTCGAAAAAGAGGAGGACGTCCGTAATCGTACGAAACAGCTCATGGATCGCTCGAAGGAGAGAGATGACGTGGAACACATGTCTGATTCGGAATTCGAGGAGAAGAGGCTTTCGTACGGTCTGGCGACGGATCTGATCGAGGAGAACAAACTTCTGTGTCGCATCATCATCGGCATTGCCAACAAACAAGACATCATTTTGGAGAAACTCGAAAAACTGGAGAACAGGGCCTAACAAGCCCTTTTCTCTTTAATTTTCGGTTATACGAAGTATGATCGATTAATTCACGCGAAAAATACAAGTCCTATTATGGAGAGAAGTATACTAAAATTTAATAATTTTAGGAGCGTGATATTATGATGATTCTTAGTGGCATTACTCTGATCGCTGGCATTATTGCTATGACGATGATGGAAAATGAAAACAAGGAGATCTAATGATAACGAAGCTACACAAATTAGTATGCTTCTTTTCATTTTGTCCGTATTGGTCCTCAGGAGCAATATGGTATGATATCACGCGAAAAAAACACATCCTTTTATGGAAGACAAAACACTACAGTTTATCAATAAAAGGAGAATTATGATGTATCGTCAGATGATTAACTTTATCGAATTAATGGTAATCTCGTTAATGGCTCTTGTTGCAACAAGCATTAGCACATTAACTTGGTACCAGATTGTCGGTATGTTCTTCGCTGCTATATTCATGTTGTTCATCAGCATTGAATTGGAGTGTGGAGAAAATAAAGAGGAGGAGCTCTAACAAGGGCTTCTCTTTTTGTTCTGCCTCGAATCAATTAGAGTCCGCGAAATTTACAAACTACTTTATGGAGGTGATATGAATGATCCTATTCACAATTTTACTCTGCGGTATCATTGCATTGGCGGTGGTCACGGCGTTAATCGTCTTGACTGGCGGAACGGTGTTTATGCTCATCGCAGGAGATTTAATCGTGTGTATCGCGATTTTCTACGCACTGTTCAAAAGGAAAAAGAGGTCCTAACAAGGCCTCTTTCCTTTTGACTGTTACGAAGTAATTGACGCGCAGAATAAACAGCTTCTATTATGGACAAAAGTCCACATTAATTTATGGAGGTAATATTTATGAAAACGTTTCTTGGTTTTGTGACCGGCATGTTTACTGGAGCGCTTGCTTTCGCAACGCTTGAGCTGTATTGCATGCGGGTGGACGAAGACTATGCTAAGCGTCTCGTGAAGTTCGCCGGCTATGAGAATGTGTTTCTTATCAAGTCCAAAAAGGAGAATGAGACCTAACAAGGTCTCTTCTCTTTCGCGCAATTTTTGCAAGTTGTATTATGGGGAAACCTAAATTATATTTGGAGGTATTTGACATGAAGACAATTCTTGGTGTGACGACTGGTTTGCTGGTTGGTGTAGCTCTCGGCATTGCTGGAGTTACGGCATTATGTATGACCGATCATCATTACATGAAGTTCTTTGCGGAAACCTGCGGTTATAATTATCAGGAATCTGAAGAGGACGAGGCCAAGTAAGGCCTCTTCTCTTTATTTTTGAAAGGAGTAAAGCACAATGAAATTCAATTGGAAAAAGGAGATTCGTCTGGCACAGCGATGGTTAAAGCGTAATGGCTCAACCGTCTCGTCTCTTGCGGCATCATTAGGTGTCATCGCGACTGGATATTTTGGTTGGAAAGCGCATGACGACTATACGATGGGCTCGATGGATCCGACACCAGAAGAGGCGGTAAAGGTATTCTGGAAGCCCGCCGTATCTGCTACCGGAACAATCGCCTGCATCTGGCTAGGGCACGGTTTAGACCAGAAGCAGATTGCGGCAATGACGGCCGCTTATGTCGCCCTTCGAAAATCGTATCAGGAGTATCGTGATGAAATCCGATCGACGAATCCAGAACTCGATAAAATGGCGCGAGAGAATATTGCTCGTTCCCATTGGGATAAGACCTATCCGAATGAGGATGAACTCTATTGGGACGCTATCTCGGAACGATACTTCACAGCAAATCCGCTGGTTGTTGAAAAAGCAAAGTACAACCTGAATAAGCTCTTCCAGCAAACCGGCGTTGTGACAATCAATGATTTCTACGGATTCCTTGGAATCGATAAAGTCCCCGGCGGTGACGAACGCGGCTGGGATGTTGGCATGTTCGATGCTATCGTATCCATGTGTCTGGAGGATTACTGGATTGACTTTATGGACGAGGAGCCCTATGAGATCGATGATGGCGAGGGCGGTACGGTGAAAGTCACAGCAATCGAGACTCAGTTCTATCCGGTTCCTCTCCATTGATCCACGCGAAATTTGCAAGTTCTATTATGGAAGGAGATGCGAGGTAACTCGAAGGGACCGTGTAGACGGAAAACGGATCCGAAAGGATTGCTAGTGAACCTAATCTAGCCATCTTCTTTTTCATTCGTTCCATTGAGAATGAATGCGCGAAATTGGCAAGACCTATTATGGAAAGGAGGTAAGAATAGATGACAAAGAAATGGAATGTGCTTGCTAACATCGGACTCGCTTGTACGGCGCTTCTCAGTATCGTTACTGGGATCATCGAACAGCGGCAGATGGAGGAGCAGATCCGCGAAACTGTCGACGAGGTTCTCGCCGAACGCCAAAATGAAGAGGGCTAACAAGCTCTCTTCGCTTTTGAAAAATGAAAGGAGATTAGAAATGGTATACGGCATCATGATTTATTGCGAAAGTGACGAACTCAAACAGCAAATCGGAGAAAAGATTCACAATCAGCTTAAAGGAAACCCTGATTATATCGAGAATCGAATTATCCTGAACATCGATAATTTAAAGGTAATCCATATTTGGATCGAGTATGGGGTTGATATTCCCGTATATTTGGAGACGAGCAACATTCATAAAATCACGAAGGAATGCAAGGAGGCTCTGGAATGAAGAAAATCCCTATGAAAGCGATCAGTAATTCGATCAAGATCTACATGACCAAGCATAGTCCAGAAATCCTGACCGGCATTGGAATCGGAGGATTCCTTACGACCATCGGTATGACGATGAAAATCGCACCGAGAGCCAAAGCGGAAATCGAAGATGCAGAGTACTATGCAGACAAGTACAACGAGCCGATTCGTACGCGTGATCGCGTGAAGATCTATGCAAAGAACTATTGGCCTGTTGCATTGTCGACTGGTCTCAGTACCGCTTGTATCGTGATGGGTAATCGCCAGCAGCATAAACGTAATGCTGCTCTTGCGGCTGCTTATACCATTTCGCAGGAGACCCTAAAGGACTATCAGTCCGCTATCACCGAGTCTCTGGACGAGAAGAAGGCAAATGAGATTCGCGAGAAAGTCTCACAGAAGACATCCGAACGGATTCCTACAAACGATCAGGAGATCCCGTATGTTCCTTCGGGGAAGAGTCTCTATTTCGATCGCTGGTCCGGACGATATTTCGTATCGGATCGAGAGACATTGCGTGAGATTTGTAACAATCTCTCCCGACAGATGCTGGGCGATATGTACATAACGCTCAACGATGTCTACGATGCCATCGATTTGGACCGTATTCCATTCGGTAATGATATCGGATGGGACGTTAACAAGTCGTTCATCGAACCGATGTTTAGTTCGAAGCTCACTGAGAAGGGAGAACCCTGCGTTGTGTTCGATTATGCAACGCAGCCGGAAGTGCTCAAATAAAGCACGCGAAATTTACAAGATGTATTATGGAGAAATCCACAACAAAATTTTTATGGAGGTATTCTAAAATGGAAGAGAACAATGTTGTCATGGAGCTCGAGACCGAAACGGTTCCGGCGGAAGAAACCTATGATGAGTCCAATGGTGGCAGCACCCTGATCGGTGTCGCAATCGGCGTGGCGGGAACTCTTGGAGCCCAGTGGCTTTACAAGAAGGCCCTCAAGCCGCTTGGTGGCAAGATCAAGGATGGCATCGAGGCTCACAAGGCTAAGAAGCTGGCCAAGAAGGCGAGCAAGGCGGACACCGACAACGACTCTGCTGAGGAGTAATCCAAGCAAGTTGTGATTCGACGAGCGTTGAGACCTAGCAAGGTCTCTTCGCTTTTCATTTTTGGAGGTTGCATGAACGAGTATCGATATAAGGGTCCTGTCCGGAATTTGTTTGGTGATATCCGAAAGTCGTCATGGGATTCTGTGACGATGGCTGTTAGCAAAGAGAAGGCACTATCGAACCTCTGCTATCGGTATTCGGTCATCAATCATTGCCCGGTTTGGGAAGTCAAGCTAAACCCAAAATACCTCACTATGGTGAGAGAAGGAGTGTAACAATGGCAGAATACCCGAACAATTCAAATGCCGCACGGAATGAGACGCCGGAGAGCCAGAAAAAGGAGATCAATAAGGTCTCTTTGTCTGCTCCGGCAAAGACAAAGAAACGTTCTCCGCTAAGCAAGATCGGAGACAACATCCTCTCCGACGATCGAGGAAGCATTGGCAGTCATATTTGGAATGACGTTGCTGTTCCGATGTTGAAGGACTTCTTTGCTAATTCCCTGACAGATGCGGTAAACATTATATTTTACGGTTCGATCCGTCGAGGTGACCGGAGACCCGGAGGAACCTATGTCAGTTATCGTACGGACTATGGTTCCTACAGTCGCGATCCCAGACGAGATGATCCTCCTCAGAGAAGAAGCGCCTACGATTTCGATGAGTTCTCGTTCCGAACTCGTCGAGATGCAGAAGGTGTCCTGGATGAGCTCGACAACATCCTGAGACGGTACAAGATTGTCTCGGTTGCAGACTTCTATGAAGTGGTCGATCAGACGCCTCCGTTTACAGCGCATCGTTATGGTTGGACGGATCTGCGTCAGGCTGACATCGCGAGTGGCCGTGATGGCTATTATATTCGTATGCCGAAGCCTGCACCGTTGGATTAAAGGAGTGAGTATATGTTCAAGAAACTCTGGGAAGGAGTAAAAAAGATGACTGAGAAAACGATCAACATGCTTCTTAAAGCCGAAAACAAGAAGCTGGCTATGCAACTCGTTGGTGTGTCCTTAATCGGCAGCGGTGTTGCCGGAGTTGGTCTTTTGTACTTGGCATCTAAGATGTAATCATCATGATCTCAACGAAAAAGGAATTCTATAGCGATCCGTCAACGTTATATTTGGTGAAATCCCGCATCGAGACGCTCAAGCGTATGGCGGACCGTTACGGACGTATTACGGTGCACGACGTGCAACTGATATTCGGTAAACTCGATGGCGATTGGACGACTTTGGAAGCAGTCTCGCATGGATGGAGCAACACACGATTCTTCATTCCTATCTGGCTGAAAGATGGATGGTATGTTATCATGCCGAATCCTAAGAAATTTTAAGAAAGGGTAAAAAGCACAATGAAACTCTCTACGAAGGCTATTGCCAATACGGCAAAGTCTATATTTTATCGCTCCAAGTTCTTCATTCGGAAGAATTCTCCTCAGATTCTCACCGGCGCCGGTATCGCACTCGGTGTTACGTCCACGGTTATGGCCTGCAAGGCAACTCTTAAGGTCACGGAAGTCGTGGAATATCACGAGACCATGAAACAGAACATTGAAGATTCTGTCGGTGGTAAGCTGGAAGACGGTGGCACCTATACCCGTGAGCTGGCGGATGCGGATCAGAAGATCCTTGTCCGTATGACCGCATGGAAGGTCATCAAGCTCTATGCTCCGGCCGTTGGTGTTGGTGCTCTCGGCATCACTTCGATCCTCTATGGCCACAAGATCCTCTCCAAGCGTAATGCATCTCTGGCGGCGGCCTATCAGCTTCTCGATAAGGGATTCAAGGAGTATCGTCAGAATGTCCGCGATCGCTATGGTGATGAGGTCGACAAAGAGCTTCGCTACGGCCTCGTGAAAGAGAAGGTCGAGGAGGAGACGATCGATCCCGAAACCGGTAAAAAGAAGAAGACCAAGAAAGAGGTTACCGTTCTTCCGGACGGTCGTGTTCCTTCGGTCTATGCTCGCATTTTCGATGAGCTCAATGACAATTGGGAGAAGGATGCCGAGCTGAATCTCTTCTTCATCAACGGCCAGCTCAACTATTGGAATCATATTCTCCAGACAAGAGGATACGTATTCCTGAATGAAGTCTATAAAGCTCTCGGATTTGATCCGACGAGGGCCGGTCAGCATGTGGGTTGGTATTATGATGCTAAGAACCCCAAGTCTGATAATTATATCGACTTCGGTATCTATGATGTAAATCGTCGTGGCGCTTCTGATGCAGCAAGGTTTGTCAACGGTATGGAGCGTAGCGTACTTCTCGACTTCAACGTTCAGGGTCCTATCGATTCTCTGATCGGCGAAGAAATTTAACATAAGGAGGCCCCGTTATGGGACACATTAGAAAAAGTCTGCGTGAATGGTTTGTATCTGGTTTGGTTGGATTGGCGTTAGGGCTCGTTGTTGGCTCTAGCGCTACCACCATGCATGAGTTGGTGACCTATGAGGAGCCTATGGCAGAGCCGGTTCACATGCAGACTGAAGAAGTGGCAATGCCCGAAGCCCCTCTCTCAGCGGCTGATTTATATTTGGAAGCACCACGATTCGTTGGCCTCGAGAACTACAGTGAGTACGAGATCGAGATGTTGACACGAGTCACGTATGCCGAGGCAGGGAACCAATCGGAATACGGTCAACGTTTGGTCGTCGATACGATACTAAATCGAGTAGACAGTGAACGCTTTGCTGGGGATGATATTTTGTCGATCCTTACGGCAAAGAACCAATTTGACTGTGTCGCTACCGGAGCAATCTATTGCTATCCGGAATGGGACTCCATTCGTTGGTTGGTGATTGAAGAATTATGTGATCGGACGAATTCGGACGTTATCGCATTTCGAACTAATCGATACCATAACTGGGCAACGCCAGCCTTTAAAGAAGGCGACCACTATTTCTCGATTTGAGGAAGGAATGATATTCATGAAGGCAAGACTGAAGAAATTCTGGAGGGCTGTTAAAATGACAACTGAAAAAGCCATATCTGTTGTTTTAAACAGTAAGAATATGGAAAAAGCCGCAAATGTTGTTGGCTTATTTTTAATCGGAGGCGGTATCGGTAGCGTTATTATCGGAATCGGTTTGATGCATACGGCTCCGAAACTCGCTTAAGGAGGTAAACCATGAAAGAATCTGTTACGAAAAAAGTGTTCAATCGTGATCGGTTTGTTCTTGGATTTATTCTGATTGCGTGGGGTTTTGCTAAGATCATTACCTCGCATTATACTGAAACGGTCGAGGTCAAAGACGATTCTAATAAGGAGGAAAGCGTATCGTGAAAAACGTTATTTGGTTCGCTCTCGGTGCTATCGCTGGCGCTGCAGGCGGATATTACTACGCCTATCGTAAGGCAGAGGCTCGTGCCGATGAAGAAATCGACGAGATGCGCGAGTATTATCGCGATAAGATCAATGCAATGGCCGATAAGGAGGAGCAGTCTGATTCCAATCCGGAAAAGGAATCCTCTCCTCTGGAGCATGTCGTGGAGCAGCGTAAGTCTGTCGAAGAGGAGATTACTGAGGCTTACGAGAAGCGCCGTGTCAACTACGGCAAATACTTCACTCCGCTCAATGCTCCTCCTCAGGACAGGGGTGATATCGAGCAGGATCCTTACAAGGATAAGGAAATGAACGCTTACGGCGGAATCTACCTCATCGCTCCCGAGGAATTTGGTCGAGAAGATGGATACTCGGAAGTCAGTCTGACTTGGTATGAGGGCGATAAGGTCCTTGCTGACGAAGAGGATGATCCGGTCGACAACATTTCTGAGGCCATCGGTGAGGTCTTCATGGGCCACTTCGGTGATTTCCAGGAAGGCGTCTGTCACGTACGTAACGAGAATACGATGACTGATTACGAGATCACGCTGGATGAGCGTTCTTATGATGCGATCTATCCGGAGCGTCACATTCATGAGCTGGAGGTTGACGAGTAAATGACCAGAGCTGATGCACTGCACGAGCGTTACTTCCAGTGGATGTGCGGTCTCGTGATGGGTGATCAGCAGTATTCAAGGAATCTATCGTATGAAAAACTCATGCGTCATTTAGATGCTCGAGCATTCACATGGATCATCCCAATGGATGAATACAGAGCAAGACATGGCGTAGATTTGCGGTATGATTTTGGTTATGAAAATCACTATCCGGATCGTACAATAGAGCATTTGCTTGATATTCGAGAGTGTTCTATTCTGGAAATGATGGTAGCCCTCGCCAGAACATGTGAGGAGCGAATTATGGAAGATGATACAGTCGGTAATCGAACCGGTCAATGGTTTTGGAATATGATTGTTTCTCTTGGGCTTGGTTCAATGAGCGACAGCCGATATAATGAGAGAGAAGTTGATCGTATTCTTGATATTTTCCTGAATCGCACTTATGAGGCTAACGGACGAGGAGGACTATTCACAATTGAAGATTGTCCTTATGATCTTCGAGCTGTGGACATCTGGTATCAGATGATGTGGTACCTGAATACGATTTTGTAAAGGAGACACCAACATGGATGAAAAAAAGATGGCCGAAGAATTTGCCAAGATTTGGAAGGCCGTAGGCGAGAACAGCGGTGCGATTATTGAGACCAATAAGGATCTCAAAAACTTGGCTAATTATCAGGCATCGCTCGCTCGTCACTACAGTCGTCATATCGATATTTTCAACGAGAATGTTGATATCACGAACCAGAATTTTCACATGCTTAAAAAGTATGCGAAGCGTCAGAACATCATTATTATCGCCGGCATCGGCGGATTCCTGTATCTCTGCAAGAAGATCCAGAAACTGGAGGACGCTACAAAGAAGGAGTAAGGCATGGATTTCTTGATGGTCGCCACCAGATGTCCTAGAGGTGGAGGCATTGAGGTATATCCGAAATTCATCGTCTCGAAATCAAATGATCTGATGATTCGAGGCGGCGCGTTCTACGCGATTTGGGATGAAGAAAAGCGTCTGTGGTCGACTGATGAATATGATGCAGTCCGCCTAATTGACGCAGAACTTGACCAATTTGTCAAGGACAATTATCCCAATACGCCTGGAATCCGAGTTCTTCATCTATGGGATTCGGAAACGCGCATGATCGACCGGTTTCATACATTCTGTCAAAGGGATATGCGAGATTCGTTCCATATGCTCGATGAGAAATTGATATTTGCCAATACCGATGTCAAGAAGCGAGACTATGCATCGAAGAAACTCCCGTATCCCTTAGAGGATGGTGAATGCCCGAGTTATGACAAACTCATGTCTACTCTGTATGATCCAGAAGAGCGACATAAGCTCGAATGGGCAATCGGAGCAATTGTATCTGGTGACTCCAAGACAATCCAGAAATTCGAGGTGCTGTATGGTCCAGCAGGTAGCGGTAAATCAACCGTTATCAACATTATACAGCAACTGTTTGAAGGGTACTATGCGGTATTTGATGCAAAAGCATTGGGTAGCGCAAATGCAGCCTTTGCTCTGGAATCGTTTAAAACCAATCCGTTGGTGGCCATTCAGCACGATGGCGATTTATCTCGAATAGAAGACAACACTCGACTGAACAGTGTCGTTTCTCACGAACTTATGACAGTGAATGAGAAATTCAAGTCTGCCTATTCGAGTAAATTCAAAGCATTCCTATTTATGGGAACCAATAAACCGGTAAAGATCACGGATGCGAAGTCTGGTCTCATTCGACGACTCATCGACGTGTCTCCATCCGGTCGTAAGGTTCCCACACGAGAATACAATCAGCTCGTCAAGCAGGTTGAATTCGAATTGGGTGCTATTGCCACGCGCTGTTTGAATGTCTATATGGAGTCTCCTGGATATTATGACGGATATGTACCGACCTCCATGCTTGATGAAAGTAATGATTTCTACAACTTTGTTGCGGATTCGTACTTTATCTTCAAGAAAGAGCCTTCTACGTCCCTCAAACAAGCTTGGGAGATGTATAAGACCTATTGCGAGGAAGCAAAAATGCAATTCCTGCTCAATAAGCGTAACTTCAAATCAGAGATGAAGAACTATTTCGAAGAGTATTATGATCGAACTGCTCCGGAAGGGAAAGAACCGTTCACCTTCTATGGGTTTAAGATCGAGAAATTCGACTCTATCACTACTGCGGAAAAGCCGGAAAAGAAGAAGAAAAATGCTGAACCGGACGAATCGTGGTTGAAGTTCCGTGAGCAGCCGTCCATCTTTGACATGGAATGCAAGGATTGCTTCGCGCAGTATGCGAGCGACAACGAGACACCCATGAAAAAGTGGTCAGATGTTCGAGTAACACTGAAAGATGTCGATACTCATCGTCTTCATTATGTGAAGGTTCCAATCCATCACATCGTGATCGACTTTGATATTCCGGACCAAGATGGAAAGAAGTGCTTCGAAAAGAATTTGGAAGCCGCCAGTAAGTGGCCTCAGACTTATGCAGAACTCTCTAAGTCTGGAGCCGGAATTCACCTCCATTATATTTATACAGGAGATCCGGAGAAGCTAAGTGCGGTCTATGAGGACCATGTGGAAGTTAAGGTATTTTCGGGCCTGAGTAGCTTGCGAAGAAAGTTGACAAAGTGCAACAACCTTCCGATTGCAAGCCTGAGTTCGGGCTTGCCGTTGAAAGGAGATGGTAAAGTGATCAACTTCGAAGGAGTGAAATCAGAGAAGGAACTGAGAACCAAGATCCGCAGAAACCTCAATAAGGAGTATCATGCGGCAACAAAGCCTTCTGTTGATTTCATCTACAAAATCCTGGAAGATGCCTACAATAGCGGACTTCACTATGATGTGACGGACATGCGAAACGCAGTCCTTGCATTCGCGGCCAACAGTACCAATCAGGCGAATTATTGCATCAAGCTCGTCAATAAGATGCGATTTAAGTCTGAAGAACCATCCAAGCCGGGAGAAGATGGAGACCAGCCGATCGTATTCTACGATGTTGAGGTATTCCCGAATCTCTTCTTGGTCAACTGGAAGGCGCAAGGTGCTGGTAAGCAGGTTGTCCGCATGATTAACCCCAAGCCAAAAGAGATCGAGGAACTCATCAAGTTCAAGTTGGTTGGATTCAACTGCCGTCGTTACGATAACCACATTCTCTATGCTCGTATGATTGGATATTCGAATGAGCAGCTCTATACGCTCTCACAGAGGATTATCAACGGTTCTCCGAATGCGATGTTTGGAGAAGCGTATAATATCTCTTACACGGATGTCTATGACTACTGTGCTAAGAAGCAGAGCTTGAAGAAGTGGGAAATCGAGCTTGGCATTCACCATCAGGAGCTTGGTCTTCCCTGGGACAAGCCTGTTCCGGAAGAACTTTGGCCGAAGGTTGCGGAATATTGCGATAACGATGTTATTGCAACGGAAGCGGTCTGGGATCACACGCAAGGCGACTTTGCCGCGCGTAAGATTCTGGCACAGATTGCCAAGATGACCGTCAATGATACGACCAATCAGCTCACTACCAGAATTATATTTGGTACGAACAAACATCCGCAGGACGCCTTCAATTATCGTGACATGGGTGACGTTTCGCAGGTCTATGACGAGTTTGCGGACGTGCCCTTCGTGATGGAGAAGGAGTTCGATGACTTCACGGTATTCGACAAGCAAGGTCGACCGATATTCCCTGGCTACAAGTACAAAAATGGGAAATCGAGCTATCGTGATGTCGACGATGTTGGTGAGGGAGGCCGTGTCTCTGCAAAGCCTGGCATGTATGGGTTTATTGCACTGCTTGATATTGCATCCATGCATCCCAGTTCGGCAATTGCGGAAATGATATTTGGTGAGGTCTATACACAAAGGTTTAAGGATCTGAAAGATGCTCGTGTGGCGATTAAGCATGAGGATTGGGACACCGGTCGAGTCATTCTCGGCGGTGCTCTTGCGCCCTTTATTGATCAGTTGGTTGCGGGCACAGCCGACTTCACGAAGGATGATCTCACGCAGGCTCTGAAGATTGCCATTAACTCGGTGTATGGTCTGACCGCCGCGAACTTTGACAATCCGTTCCACGATCCTCGTAATAAGGACAACATCGTGGCGAAGCGCGGTGCTCTGTTCATGATCAACCTCGAGCATGAGGTAGAGAAGCGTGGCTATACAGTTGCTCATATTAAGACCGATTCGATTAAGATTCCGGATGCGGATCTGCATATTATCGAGTTCGTTCAGCGATATGGTAAGATGTATGGCTATGACTTTGAGCACGAGGCAACCTATGAGCGTATGTGTCTCGTCAACAATGCTGTTTATATTGCTCGCTATGCGACAGTAGAGCAGTGTTGCGACCTTTATGGTGAGGATTACGTCATGAGCAAGAAAGATATTTGCAAGGACAACAAGAAGCATCCTGGTCAGTGGACTGCTACTGGTACTCAGTTTGCTGTTCCGTACGTCTTCAAAACCCTCTTCACACACGAGGACATTGTATTTGAGGACATGTGCGAGACAAAGTCCGTGCAAACAGCACTCTATCTGGACTTCAATGAGAATCTGCCAGATGTGAGTCAGTATGAGTTGATTCGATCTCTTCGATTTAAGGATCCGGAGAAGTTAACGAGATCAGAGCAGCGTCTACTGGACGAATTCGCATCTCTTACGGACGAAATGCTTCGTGAGAAGATTGCGGAAGGCCACAACTACCAGTTTGTTGGTCGTGTTGGTCAGTTCACACCGATTAAGGATGGTGCTGGTGGTGCTATCCTTCTTCGTGAGGATGCCAACAAGATGAAGAAGACTGGTGAACAAGAATTCGCCTCCGCTACTGGTGCCGATGGCTATCGATGGATGGAATCCGAGATGGTTAAGGTGAATCACAAAGAGGCAGACATCGATCGAACCTACTATGACTATTTAGTCGGCAATGCTCGCTATGAGATCGCACAGTATGGTGACGTCGAATGGTTTGTTTCGGACGATCCTTATACACCGGAGCGCATTCATCCTTGGGAGACCGCTGAGGACGATGCCAAAATATTCGCCGTAAGGTAGTTCACGCGAAATAAACAACTCCTGTAATGGAGGTGATATGAATGAGATCTATTGTTCTATATGGATTGAAATCAGAAAAGGAAGCCTATCAGTGTACTCGTTACGAGATTCTCGGATGCGAGCGCATGAGCGTGACAGATTTACTGTTCACTGCCGGAGACTTTGCTGACCATTATGGGGTCAACACAGTTTATGCTGTGAACGATCATCACGGTCTGCGTGATCATTATCGTGAGTCGATTCGAGAGGGTCACACTGAGCAGGATTCCATCGACTTCAAACTGTACTTGGAGCAAACAGGCGTTCGTGTCTATTAACCAAATAAGAGAGATCTAGATATTCTAGGTCTCTCAACTTTTGAAATTTTGAAAGGAGATTCGTCATGGCTAACCGTGTCGAAAGAATTCTCGAGATCCCCAATGCACATATTTTCTATCGCAATTTCTCTGGCGTAGAGAAGAAGTACAATCTGGCCGGCAACCGAAACTTCTGCGTTGAAATCCCCGAAGACGCAATGGTCGATGATGTTCCTCTTTACCAGGTTCTTCTGGAAGAGGGCTGGAATGTTCGCCTGATGCCTCCTCGTAATGAGGGCGATGCACCGATGCATTATATTCAGGTGAACGTCAGCTACAAGAACTACCCTCCGAACATCTGGATGATCGCTGGTCGTCGTAAGACTCGTCTGGATGAGGGCAGCGTCGATTCTCTCGATTATGCCGAGATCAGAACCGTTGATCTGGTGATCAATCCCTACAACTGGGAGCCTGGTCGAGTTAAGGCCTATCTCAAGACGATGTACATCGAGATCGTGCAGGATGCATTCGCGGACAAATGGGCGGCCCTCGAAGGACCGGATATGTGAGGAGGTGCGTCATGGTTTACTATGAAAACAAGTATACCAATCGCATTTTCGACGACAATGCCCTGAAGTTTGCCAAGGAAGTCTACGGTGATCAGGTCGATCAGGACATCGAGTGCGGATATTTGCGTAAACTCGATTCCGAGCCGGACTGCGTAACCCTGATTCGCAGGGCGTCCTTCTCTACGGCAGTTCGCCGTTATATGGAACTCAACAACGTCGGCTACAAGGAAGCCCAGGCTGGTGTTCGCAAGATCGTCGATACGATGAGCGGCACCAAGAAGAAGCATAAGCATACCAAGAAGAACAAGGAGGAAAATAAGAATGTCTGATCGTAAGTTTGTTCGTAACGCTCTCCGCCTGGAGGCTCGTCACAAGGGTGTTAAGGAAAGCGCCTATGTCCGCAAGAGTTGGAATGAGCTCCAGATCGAGAAGATCGGCGCTACGGCTCGTAAGATCCATCAGGCTATCGGTACGGCGCCTCGCCGTCTTTGGAAGTTCCGTATTCAGAGCGTTGTCGAGGGCTAATCCCGCGAAATAAACAGCCTCTGTTATGGAAGGAGTTGATATTATGTTGAAATGGTGGATCAAATTCAAGAATGAATGGCTCGATTATATCATACTTGGTATACTCGGGTTAGCACTTGTGTGTTGGTTTAACATGGATGCAATTATGCTCGCAACAGGACGTTGAGACCGAACTAGGTCTCTTCGTTCTTCGCGATTTTTACAACTCCTATAATGGAGGTGAATATATGAAATGGTTAGCTGAGTTTTTAGACAGAATTGCAGAATTCCTAATAACGGGACTGATCTGTACGATTCTGGCAGGAATGTGGATTTACGTATTGTTATATATGTAACCTCATGGAGGAGAGATCTGGATATTCTGGGTCTCTCCTTTTACGCTCCCTTAGCTCAGCTGGTTAGAGCAGTCGGCTCATAACCGAATGGTCCCGGGTTCGAATCCCCGAGGGAGCACCATCCATATTTTTAAAAAGGAGGAAGCGCATATGGCTGAGAACAAGAAGGAGGTTTACTTCAATTATTTTTGTTGTAGTTGCAAGTATGCTCCAAGAAAGGAATCGAAAGATCCTTGTAATGATTGTCTGAACCAGCCCTGGAACACGGACAGTCACAAACCGGTCAATTATGAGGAGGCGAAGTAATGGAAACCGATTATCTGTCTTATCCGCACCGTTGCCGTAACTGTGAGTATGCCGACGAGCTCAAAAACTACAAAGCCGGCATCACAACCTATAAGTGCGAGAAAACGGGACTCATTGTCGAAGGAAGTCGAATCCCGGAATGCTATGCCTGCACATTCTTTAAGGAGCGAGCAGTATGAAAGCAAAAGAATATTATGATAAGTATCAAAGCGTCATCGTTGTCGGGCTGAAGGGCAAGAAAGTCGACCCGATTCAGGAACTGGTGGCGGAACTCTATAACGAGACGATCCAGCTGATTGCGAATTCAAAGTCGCATGCTGATTCGGCGGTTGTCGGCATTTGCAAGCAGCAGTGCCAGAAATTCGATCGCATTGCGGAACTATTTGAACGCGATTACGGACGTCGGATTCTGAAGAAAGGTGGTTTCAACACCACCCTTATGAAACGAATTCCTGAATTGGAGGGTCGGCTATGATCATCCGAGCGATTAAGATCAATGAGGATGGATTCTGCGAGAAGTGTCCGTATCAGGAAACTCAGGATACACCGAGTCGATCCACGTGCATTTCCTGTCGAATGAAGGAAAAGGATCCTCGACTCATCCTTTCGGAACTCGGAGTCGTTTCTCACTTGGGGGCCAAGTATCTTGTGTGTTGTGATAATGCCGGTTATATCGACTACGAACTCCCGGAACATCTTCGAGTGATGATTATTGAAAAATGATTCGAGGAAATCTAACCGATTATCAGCTCGAGGCAATCGGGAAGATGTTCAACGGATGCATCCTCAATGGCGGTGTTGGTAGTGGTAAATCCAGAACATCCATTGCTTACTATTATATTCGTAATGGTGGACAATTAGAAAAGGAAAAAGATCCCGGGATGAAAAATCCGAAAGATCTTTACATTATCACAACTGCCAAAAAGCGAGATACCTGTGAATGGGAAGCAGAGTTTCCGTATTTCTTAATGTCAACCGATCCCGAAGTTAGTCGATATAAGAACAAGATCGTCATTGATTCATGGAACAACATACATAAGTATGAAACCGTGAGTGATGCCTTTTTTATATTTGATGAACAACGATTGGTCGGAACTGGAGCTTGGACAAAGTCATTCCAAAAGATTGTTAAACAGAACGAGTGGATATTGCTCACGGCAACCGCTGGCGATCAATGGACCGACTATGCTCAGGTGTTTATTGCCAATAGATATTTCCGAAACATTACAGAATTTCGGAATAATCATGTTGTCTATAATCACCACGTTGACTTTCCGCAGATCGATCGCTACATCAACGAGGGTCGACTCATTCGACTTCGAAACCATTTGCTCATTCCAATGGATTTTGAACGCGAAACCGTACGTCATAACCAAGACATTCACGTCTCCTATGATGCGGTAGCGTACCATGATATTTGGAAAAATCGTTGGAATTATGAGAAAAATGAGCCGATGAAGTCTGCTTCGGAAGTCTGTTTTGCAGTGCGGAAGCTTGTAAACTCTGATGTATCCCGTCAAATTGCGGTATTGGAGCTCTTTGAGGATCATCCGCGAATGATTATCTTCTATAGCTTCGATTACGAGCTTGATATTCTGAAAGGACTATTTGAAAATGTGGAGTCTTGTGATACCGCTGAATGGAACGGGCATAAGCACCAGCCCATACCAGAAAGTAGCTCCTGGGTCTACTTGGTACAATATACTGCTGGATGCGAAGGCTGGAATTGTATCAAGACGGACACAATTGTATTCTACTCTCAGACCTACTCATATAAAGTGCTCGAACAGGCCAGGGGTCGGATTGACCGACTCAACACACCTTTCCGGGACCTCTATTACTATCACCTTAAATCCAGAGCTGGAATTGATTTAGCAATTTCACAAGCTCTAGCGAAAAAGAAGACCTTTAACGAAGGTCAGTTCTTTGAAAGGAGAACAAAAAATGCTCTATAACTTCATTCAGATTCTAATCGCGTTGTCCGCGTTGGCATCGGTATTGAGTCTTATCTGGATTTCTCAGTCGGACATCGATGATAAGCCGATCATTCTTCTGACGATCACGGCATTCGGTTGCATCATTGCGTTTGCGCTCACGATCGTTTGGGCAGGAGGTTGGGTTGGATGAGTCAGATTATTGTCAACGTTATCGTCGCCATTCTGGGCATGGCAATTGGATTTACTGTCTGCTCTAAGGTGGTTGCAAATGGCCTATTCCAGAAATTCTATTCCGGATTCCTGAATGTGACGATCGACCCTGAGGACGGGCAAGTCTATATGTCACTCGGACTGGACAAGCACCCAAAAGATATTTGCAAATCCAAATTTGCTCTCTTTTGCATCAATCAAATCGACCCTTCCAAAGAGGACACGCAAAATAAACAAACTCCTTAATGGAGGTAACTCTAATATTTGAAAGGAGAGAAATTATGGAGGATAAACGTAATTTGCTGGAGGATCAGATTGAGGCGCATCTGAAGAAGATGAAGACCCTTGATCCTGGAAGCGAAGAGATGGGAAAGGCAACAAGAGAGCTTGATACTCTGTATAAGCTTGCTCAGGAGGCGGATGCTGATAAGAGGAAGGCTCTTGCCGAGGATGAAGAGGTCGTTCGAAATGAACGCCGATTCGAACTCGAGCAGGAGAAGTTCGCATATCAGAAGAAGCAGGATCGAGTCAAGTCTGGCATTGAGATCGGCGGTTTGTTGCTCGGAACAGGAACGAGCATCTGGGCATTTCTAAAAGGCATGAAGTTCGAAATGGATGGCGTCTTCAAGACGACCACGGTTAAGAACGTGTTCAACAAAATTCTGAAGTTCAAGTAACCCAGTTACAACCGAAAGGGGTAGACCAAACAAGGTCTATTCCTTTTCTGGTTGGATTGCGGTTGGATATTTTAAAGGAGGTTTTTGAAAAAATGTTCGGATGGTGCTATGGGTTCACAATCGACAAGGATGCTCCGCCTATTACAAAACCGAATCTCATCACCGGCGAAGGACGAGCTCGCGTTCGTGGACTAGACAAAGTCGAAGCGAATCATAAGAAGCATCTTCGAAAGAAGACGAAAATGGCTAAGGCATCGAAAAGGAGGAATAGGACATGACTGTAATCTTCCGTCCACATTGTGGCAACTGCGGATATGAATTCGAAGAGATCCTTGCTACAGCAGATGAGAAATCGCCATTCGGTCCAGTATTTGAGCCTTGCTGCTGCCCAAAATGCAAGGCACCACTTAAGAGTGTCATATATTTTACCACCACCAAGGACAAAAAGTCCATCCAATACAGGAAGGAATCTGCTGATAATTACGCAAAGGAGCTCGAAGAGAACTATGAAACACGATAAAATCATTCTTTTGGTCGGTCGTTCCGGCTCAGGCAAGTCTACGGTGGCGGATATTCTCAGTCGCCAGTACGGACGATCCATACTTCCTTCCTACACAACGCGTCCAAAACGCTTTGAACGGGAAGAGGGCCACATCTTCGTCAACAACATGTTCTACGAGAAGGTCTCTCGCTCGAGAGATATTGTGGCATACACCTACTTCGATAAGCATCACTACTGGGCGACCGCACAGCAGGTCAATGATAATGATATTTACATCATTGATCCGGACGGCGTCGCATTCTTCCGCTCCCATTACTTTGGACCGAAGCAAGTCATTGTTGTCTGGTTGGATTGCGGTTGGATTGTCGCATTAATGCGTATGGAAAATCAGGGACGTTCTCCAGATGAGATCGATCGACGAATCGTGAATGACAATGTTGTATTCTTCGACCCGGTTACGGTTGCCCCGAATGTGATCCTACACACCGACAACCATTCTCCTGAAGAGATCGCTGCACAAATCGAGGAGGTCTTAGAGGCGTGATCAAACTGGATATTCATGACTATTGCAATGACTGTGATGGATTTGAGCCGGTCTTTACGCCTGGTGATAAACTCTATCACGACTGCAATACGGAACCGATTCGGACGGATGGAATTGTCCGTTGTCGCTACCACAAACGTTGTGCTTCCATTGAGAAGTACCTGACCAAGAAATTGCCATGTCAATCTTAACATTTGTTCCTTGTGTGACACCATTTGTAGAGTGTCGCAATTGCGATAATTTCGCACCTATTGTTCGTATGTGTCTAGTGGACAGCGGACTCGATGGGCCAATGCCTTGCAAGTCACGATATATGTTCATGGAATGTCGAAATAAACAGCACTGCCGGACGGCCATGGAAGAAGAAAACTACGAAGAAAACGAAAATTAAACGGATAAAAGGAGAAAAGAAATGATGGATAACGCTACTTTTAGAGAAAATATGAATGCCGTAGCTGTAGCTGCGAGCAAAGTGTCGACCCAGGCCAATCAGGCCCAGGAACCCGGAATTCACGACCTTCTCGCTTGTCTGGGCGATCTCGCAAAAGAAAACCGGGGCCTCAGCTATCAGATTCGAGATAATCTCTTTGGTCTGATTCCGACTGAGGGCAATTCTTGTGAGAAAACGATCGGTTGCGCAAAGGACGCTATCGAGGATTCCATTGAGCGACTCCGTGAAACAAATGATATTCTTCGCTATGTCATTGATCATCTATAAAGGAGGAAAGCAACATGATCTTTTGGTTAGTTTTATTATTAATCGTCGTTTGTCTTGGGCTGGCCGTTTATTCGGAAAAACATGGTGGTTATTCGTGGCTGTTTCTCGGGATCGCTTTGATAAGTTTCATCGTGGCTACTGTGATGTTGATGGAAATCATTTCTGAAAATACCAATGTCGATGCATACGTCGCGGAGAATCAGATGCGATACGAGATGCTGGTGTATCAGTATGAAAATGATATTTACGACAACGACAATGACCTTGGTAAGCGTGATCTGATGGAAGATATTCAGGAATGGAATGAGGATCTCGCGTATTATCGTGAGGCGCAGGATGATTTCTGGGTCGGTATCTTCTATCCAAATGTTTATGACCAATTTGAATTCATTGAATTGAAGTAAAGGAGAAAGAACATGAACTACATCATTAATCCGAGCTGGTTCTATTGGTTGGGTGTTGTCAATTCCATGCGTTGCTTTATGCTCGTTGCGTTCATCGTGGCCGTCATTATCGTTGGCGTGGCGCTGATCGTCATTCCGGTGAATGTAAAGTTGATTCAGGACTATCCCAGCATAAGTGATGACGAAAGAAAAGCTGTTCGATTCTTCACAAAAGCACTGAAAGTCGCAATCGGCGTGTGTATCGTTGCAGGCTTGTTCTTAGTGTTTGTTCCTTCTAAGGAAACGCTCATCGAAATGATGGTCGCTAAGCAAGCCACCTATGAAAACGCCACCTGGACAGTTGATGCGTTAAAGAGTGCCGTGGATTATGTCGTTCAAGCTATCCAGAGTCTGAAGTAAAGGAGAAGGATACGATGAAATGGGAGGAATCTTAAATGACCGGACCCGAACGAGACAAACTCATCGAGGAGAATCTACAACTCGTCTGGTATGTCATGGCCCATTATTATCCCAGTACAATCAATTCGCCAGAGCGAGAGGACTTCTTCCAGATCGGTTGCATCGGATTGATATTTGCCGCCAATAATTATGAACCTGGTTCTGTCAAGTTCAGCACATTTGCAGCAAGGAATATTCAATGCCGACTCAGAAATGAACTCCAAAGTCGTTATAGTCAATGCCGTACCGGTGAGACTTGTTCATTAGATGCGCCCATTCAAGAGTTTACAGATGGAACCATGGATATTCTCGGTACGATATCAGATGAGCGTTGGAATCCAGATCATCAGGTTTACGATTTAGAGAAGTTTGAAGCGACTCTCACAGAAACCCAACTAGTGATATTTAAGCTGATGGTCGATGGGTTTAATCAATCACAGATTGCGGAGAAACTTGGATGTTCTCGCCAGAACGTCGCTCAACAGATAGACCGTATCCGGTGTGAATTCGCTGAATTCTATAACTCTCCCGAATGGTATACTGGGAAACTTAAAACCAAACAAGAAAGGAAGACTTAGGGAAAATGATTGATTTTATCACAAAACTGGAAGCGCTTTTCGTCCAGTGCGACGTGGACTGGTCTATCGACTACAATCCTGTCGACAAGCATTACTACGTAACAATTGACGGCGACACAGTTCGCCTAGAAAAGGTGGTTCACAATGCTTAACGTAACAAACACAGAAGTCTTTGGATGGCAGGCTGCGATTCGTGGAATGCGAAATCCTAAAAACAGCTGGGATAGAAGTGATAGCGGATGGCATGGCGAATTTATTTATGCAACGGGTATGCCTATATGGGATATCGGTCCTAATGACCTCACTCTCATGAAGAAGCTCATCGCCGCAGGCTCTGACCACAGTAAATTCATGCGTATGATCCACGTCCAGTGTGACTGGGAAGCCCCTCTCTACTGGTGGAAAGAAGCCGATACGTACAAGGTCGGAACGGTCCGGAACTCCTGCAGCACAATGCATAAGATCATGGAACATGAGTTTACATTTAAGGATTTCGCTTGCGAACATCTGGAACGTAGATCGTCTTTAACTCTCAAACGAGTCATTGATGATTTGAACTATTATCGCGAATATTATCTTTCTGTGAAAGAGCAAAACGTTCCTGGAGCAGATACAAAAGCAAAAGAAATCTGGTGGCAGATCATTCAGCTTCTCCCCTCGAGCTACCTGCAGAAGGCCACGATGGATTTCAACTATGCTGTTCTACGCAACATGTATCATGCTCGTAAGGCTCATAAGCAGGATGAATGGCGGGCGGACTTCTGCAACTGGGTCAAAACGCTCCCGTATTCTGAGCTGATTACCATGACCAAGGAAGAACTGCTGGAGAGCATTAAGGAGGAATAACGATGTTCACTAATCTTGATGCATCTCTTTTGGATATAGTCCCAAGCGATTGTAAACTATGTATCGAACGAAGCTTCGGATATATCTATTTAACCCTTCGTCAAGGGATTCGAACGCAAGCGGTTCGGATTCATTCCAATGAGAGACCGACGGATGAAAACTTAAAAGCCGCCATTGCATTTATGGTGGATGAGATGAAAAAGGAGGAATAACGATGTGTAAAAACTGTGTTCACGAAAACGTATGTCGATACAAGACGGAGTTCGAGAATCTGAAAAATGATATCGCCAAAGTCACTCCAACGTGGGCTCCGAATCGCTATGCCATCTCCATCGAGTGTAAAAATTTCCGTAAAGGGACTATCGTGCAGAGGCCGGCTGTCTACAACCAACTTGTCGTCGGTGACAGATCAAGAAATTCTGTGGAAAAGGAGGAAAATTAATGTCCATTCGTATTGACTATCTTAGCAATGGTAAGAAAGCGCTATATTGCGTGAGAAACGCCGGTGTTACACCGAGCACATATGAAACTTACGAGAAACTCGAGGATATTCCTGAGTCTATTCGTCACTATGCTCCAAAGGGCGAACCTGATATGACAACTCCAGATATCGCTCAGTTCCTCGGTTTTGGACCGGATTTATTTCCGGAATATGAGAACAAATGCATGTATAATGGGCTTCGTTCAATGGCCTGTATCGGTCCTGGTTGCCGGCAAATCGGAGACGGTAATCCCACACATTGCGCTTATTGGATTGAAAATAAGGAGGAAGCACGATGAAAAACTTTATCGCTCGTTTCAAGAAAGCTTGGGCCGCCTTTGTTCGAACTTGGAAGTTCGAGAAGGATATCGGCTCAACAACAGAACGCGTTCGAAATGAAGTGGAATACGCCATCGACTGTGAACGAAAGGAAGCCATCGAAGAAAACGACGATACCTTCCTGGATTACATCATTGAATGCTATCGCTCCGCTTTGCGAGCCTATGAAACCATGGCGGCCGATGGCCATTCTGGAATGAGTTGGGGGCTGACTCGTCAGATCTTTGCTCGTTTGGCTGAAGGAAAGCCCTTGAAGCCTCTGAATTCTTTGGTAGATCGGCCGCAGGAATGGATTCCGAATAATAATTTTGAAGATGATATCGCCAGATTCAATAACAAACGTTATGGTCCGCTTCTTTGTGAGTTGACCAAAAATGGTAAGTTCTATCATGATGTCGATCACTGGAGATTTTATGAGCTTGATAATCCGGATGTTCCTTGGTATTGTGGGTCTTTGTCTCGCTATATGGATGAGCATTATCCGATTACGTTCCCTTATAATCCGGTTAGTATCGATGTCCGCATCGAAGAGCTTCTGACCGATCCGGCTCATGGTGACTATGACGCACAGCGGATTATTGACTTTGTTGATCCGGAAACGGGTGAGGTCGTCAAGGTCGATGCGTGCTTCGCTCTCTCTGACGAAGAGGATAAAATGGTCGAGGTCAGTAAAAAGAAGTGGTATGCTCTTCGCAGAAAGCATGCCGAACGTCTTGCAACGGCATTAACAAAGAAAGAGGAATCGTTATGAAAGTTATAATGATTATCAGCGGACTTGCGATCCTCATTATACTTTTGACCATGTTGGGTTGCTATCTTTACTACTACAAGGAAGACCAGAAACTAGATCGTGAGTTCGAGCACACTTTAGCTCATCTTAAAAATCTCCGAGCAAAAAAGTGGTGCCTCGATACCATTGATCGAGCATTAGACGATGCTCTATTTTGGAACGATCTCTCTACGATTTATCTAGAAGCTGGATTATTGTACGAAGGTCGGACATACTACAGCATGGCCTATGATATTTTAGATGGTATCGCTGGCCGGTATGATAAGCCAATTTTTTATATTCCTCGAGGATCTAAGGCCGGTTAAAACGACAACAGATATTTGAAAGGAGTAACGATGGAAACTAGAATTGAAAACTGGAACGGGTATGATATTCGTTTCGTAAACCTCGATGGGGACTGGTATGCGGTTCTCAAGGATATTTGCGATGCACTTCGTCTTCAAACGAAAGATGTTGCAGAAAGAATTCCAACCGAATGCATCGAGAGAATCCTGGTTGAAAAATCGGATTCAACATCGGTAGAACCGACTTTGGATCGGCATGAAGCGGCGGTTGGTCTTACAAAAGCCATGATCGGAAAAGATCTGGGACGAAAGCGTGGCGATTGGAAGACTCACTGGATGTTGGCAGTAAACGAATCCGGTATCTACGAAGCGCTCTTCGCTTCTCGTAAGCTGGAGGCTCGTAAGTTCCGTCAGTGGACGGCCGGAGTTCTGGGGAAGCTTCGGAAGACCGTTGGCCTGGAGGGCTATGAAGTGCTGAGGATGACTGATCCGGACGTGCAGTCTCAGATCGATTATATTCTCGATTCTCTTTACTACGACGAGGAGACTGGGAAGGTCATGCGGTCTGTTACGGTTGCCGGCGGTGATGTTGAACAGGAGGAATTCCTATGACAAGGAAAGAATGGATTGAAAAGAACCTTCCGGCATACATCAATCGTAATGCTGGTGGTGGTGTGGTCGGTTGTCCTAGGACTTATCGTGAACTCGCCAGAATTGATCCGAGTGTGATTATGAGCAACTGCAAGAACAGGGGAATCACGTGCACGGAATGCTGGAATATGGAGCTGAATGTTAAGGAAGAAAGGAAAGAGACAATGACTCGCCGAGAATTTGTAATCAAAAACTACGGAAAAGAGGTTGCGAACGACGCTATCCCCTGCGGAATTCATGGTTGTCCGGCAATGTTCAAAGATCTTGTTGCACTCGATCCTTCATGTAACGCATTACGTATTGGTCAACCAAGCTGCAAAGATAACGGCCTCACTTGTACGGAATGCTGGAATGCACCTTTGCCTAACGTCGAGATTCGAAAGACGATGGGTGAGCCGCATATCGGAGATACATTTTATACAATTGTTCCGATTGCATTAGGGAAATATCAACTTTATATTGTTGGCGAGTTTGTAGTCAATCTGATGAGCAGTATAAACGATCGTCAAGTGAGATGTAGCGCATTTGATGATCGGCTTGCGTATCAATATACTTTCTTTTATGACCTTGTTGACAAGACGATAAACTTTAATTATGAAGTTCAACGCCAAGTTAAAAATACCCCCAATCTTGATCGGTCTCTCTTCTTAGAACGTCGAGATGCTATTGAGGCGCTCGAAAAGTGGACCGGGAATGTCGTTGACAAATCGTATTATTTCTTGAAGCAGAAAGGAGAATAACGATGACTCGTAAAGAATGGATGCTGGAGAATCATCCTAACCAAGTGTTTTCTATGGTTAGGGGAGGTGTTATCGGTTGCCCGGGCGATTATTTGGATCTTGTAGATGCTGATCCATCTGCTGTTGAGCTTCGCTCGCCCAAATGTGGTATGTACCCAGAGTGCACTGCTTGCTGGGATCAGGAGATTCCGGGAATGAAGAAAACCCGTCTGAATGGATTCCGGCTGGAAAAGGTGGAGAAAGCAGTGAAGGAACCTGAACTTTCCATCAAAGAAGCCATTGATCGGGCCACTTGTGACTGTGATACCTGCGCTCATCACGATCTTTGTCGATTTGAAGACCAATTCCGTGGGATGACGAAACAGATGTACCAGCACTGTATTGAAGAGACGGTGCGATACAATCTCCCAGAACTCGGAATTCAGATTCGGCCGCTTCATTGTAAGCGGTATGAGCCAACTCCGACTATTGAGGCACTAGATACTGCGGTATTCCAGCTGCAAGCACAACACCTGACCAATGAGCTGATTCGAAAGATCTTCGATGAAGAGCCTAAGGAGAGTAAGTAATGGATATTATGAGTCGCGTATTCCTCGTCAATGAGGTTATGCTGTATCCTCCTTCCGAACGACGGAAACTCATTTACATCCACTCCAAACTGGTCACTTCTATCGAGGCCGACTTTACTCGCCAGTGCAAGATATTTATTGCTGGCCTTGGCGGAGTGGAGGAAGAGTATCGTTTTGCCTGGGACTCAAATGCCCATCAATACCGGATGGTCGACAAATGGAACCAGCTCAGCATGATACCAGTATTCCAAAATTATGCAGAAGCTCGCAACTGGGCGGAAGCACGAATGAAGGAAGCCATTGCAGAAGGCTACATCGTGGCATTCCCGGAACGCAAGACAACCAAGAAACAGTCAAATCCACCGACGTGGAATCGAAAGGAGTAATCATATGACCCCTTGTGACAATTGCATCCATTTCCCGATTTGTAACATTCGGGAAGACTATCGTCAATTACTCATTGTTGCTGAGCCGTTGAAGAAGAAAAACCCAGCATTTGAAGTCACGGCCAACTGTAAGTATTTCCGAATCAATTATGAGAAGACTACAAGAGGAAATGAGGCGATGAATAGCTTATGATGGACATGATGGAGTACCGGCATAAAGCGATGGCCTATTTGGGCCCGCTTCCGGCCTTCTCAACACTTGCTGGCGAAGAGGAGATCTATGGTATTGGTTCAGAAGGCGCTCCGGTTAAAGTGTGCTCTAAGAGGCTTCTAGAGGCCGTTATGGGGCTTAATGGAGAGGCCGGAGAATGCCAGGAAATCGTCAAGAAGGCTATGTTCCACGGCCATGAGCTTGACATCGAGGCGCTTTTGCTGGAAGCAGGCGACGTTCTTTGGTATCTCACTGAGCTCTGCAATGAACTCGGGATCAGTGTGGACACCATTGCTAAGCTCAATCTGCAGAAACTGAAAAATCGGTATCCGGACGGCTTCACACACGAAGCCAGCCGTGAAAGAAAGGAGTAAAGAAATGATCACCCTATTATTAGCTATCGCTCTGGGCTTTGTCCTCTTAGCGGAAATCATAGACGGTTCTACGAACAAATTTGGTTTTCTCGCCGTCGTTCCTGGCGTTCTGGGTGCCGTATTCGCTATTGTATTTGGCATCTGGACTCTTTGGAACGTCATCACTGTCGCTTCAGGATTCGGCATTCAAGAGAAAATTGAAATCTACGAAGAGCAGAATGCACAAATTGAGGAGTCCATTGACGCAGCGGTTAAGGCCTATTGCGAGCATGAGCAAATCACCTATGTACAGATGTCGGACGGCGCCGTTGCGCTTGTTGCGGCTGCTTATCCAGAGCTTGCTAGTAGTGAGCTCGTCAAAACACAAATGGAGGTCTGGACGTCCAATACCCATGAACTGAAGAAAATGAAGTCGAAGCTTGTTGATTTCAACAAAGCTCGCTATTTCTTATATTTCGGAGGTGAGTTAAGTTGACTTATTGGCACGTTGAAATTACATTAGAAGGCGATAAGCGTTATGCTGCCGACATGCCGAAAACGAGTCCTGATCAGCAGGTGACGGATGTTATTCAGCAGATCTGTAATTTTGGCTATCCGGTATTTGCGGACTCAGAAACGGAATATACAGTCCTCAATTCCAAGAAAATCATCCGCATGGAGATCGAAGAGGTAACCGAATGATCAAATACTTCTTAATCGGCAATCTGATCCTCTCCGTTTTGTGCATCGCATTCCATTTCATCCGATTCGCGAACTCCGATGAGGAGAAAGAACCGATCTATTACGAGAAATTACTTCTTGAATTCGGCTATTTCTTCGCTTGCCTCGTCATTTTAGTCTTTTCCCTTCTCTTTGGTTGGATTTAACAACCCACATTTTTGATATTTTTGGAGGTTTTACCATGAAAGATTTCATTTGCTTGCTGCTTTTTGGCCCCTTCTGGCTGATTTACAAGCTCTGTCGGTGGCTCGGGAGACACTGATATGAACAAATACCAGAGAAAAGAAGCTCGAGACATCCATCGAATGATTGCATATTACCCAATTCGATATCAAATGGATGCAAAATACAAAATTGTAAGACGAAATTTTCGAAAAATGGCTCGAATTCTCTCAAAGCGGAACAAGCAAGACCATAAAGAGGTGATTCGAGGCATGTATTTGGCAAACGGACGTGACCAAACAGCTTATATTCGCCAGGATTTATTCAATACCATCTGCGTTGCCCGGGCCATCGAGGTGAAAAATGAGTAAATTTGGAGATAATTTGGCTCGGCGACGAGAAGAAAGAGGCATGACACAGCGTGAATTGGCCGAGATTTCGGGCGTTCCGAAGGGCTCCATTGGAAACTATGAGGCCGGACATTACCTCCCGCGCATCGGAAATATACTGAAACTTGCGAAGGTTTTGGGAAAGGAAATCGTTGTGAAGGAGGATAGTCATGATTAGTAGAGAAGAACTCGGTCTGTTGTTTGCCAATAAGCGACTGAAGCTTAATCTAACGCAGGCATCTGTAGCAAAACGCGTTCATGTGAACGAGCGTACGCTTCGAAACTGGGAATCCGGTAAAGCGGTCCCTAATCTGTTTGATGGACTTCGTTGCTGCAAAGTACTTAATATTAATCCGATGGATTTGCTTAATCGCTATTAAGTGCTGAGAAGAAGAGGGGGACGCTGAGAAATCACGTCCTCTTCTTTTTTGAAAAATATAGGAAAAAGACACTGTTTAGAAGCTGTATATAGAGTGCATATAGACTGTATATAGACTGATACGGACGGCAATATTATTCCTATTTATTTTAAGGAAAAACTATGCCGGAAATTTAAGGAAAAACTATTCCTTATTTTAAAGGTGTTTTTTCACCTTAAAAGGGTCAAAAAGGGTCCAGCGAAAAAAGTGGCCAAATTTAAGGCATAGTTTTTCCTTAAATTTTAGGCATAGTTTTTCCTTTTCTTTTGGTTGGATAAAAGGTAAAAAACCCAGTAATATCAGGGGTTTGCGGGTTTTTGATGCGGAATAATGTTGCTGGTAATTTTCATTTTTTACTTTCACAACCCTATTACGCGTAGAGAATAAAACATTATATAGTAATATAGCTTGTGAAAAAATTTTTGCGATTTTTGGGGTATTATTTTGAGAAATTTTACACAGAAATGTTACACAAAATGAGGCGGAAAAGATATTCCGCGCGAAAAAAACATGGTATTTAATGGGAGGAGAAGGGAAATGTGTCCGATTTAAGTAAGACACACACCATTCAGACTCTTTAAAGTTTTAAGAGAGGAGGAACTCACTTGGCAAAGGAAAGAGACTTTCAAGCAAAACTGATCAAGGAAATCATGACTCGGTTTCCTGGAGCACTTGCTTTCAAGGTCGAAACCTATATACAAGGATTTCCTGATCTCTTAGTTCTTTATGGCAAGCATTGGGCAGCGCTCGAGTGTAAAAGAGGGGCACGTGCAGCGCATCGTCCGAATCAGGACTATTGGGTGGCCTTTCTCAATAAGATGTCCTTTGCAGCCTTTATCTCACCGGAGAACAAAGAGGAGGTACTGCATGATCTTCAACGATCATTCAAAACTCGTAGGACAGCACGCATTCCTCGGAGCAAGCAAGTACCACTGGCTCAACTACAACGACGAAAAGCTAGCTAATAGTTTCTTTAACTATCGTGCTTCTGAAGAAGGTACAAAGCTTCACGAGTTTGCTGCGCTGTGCATCAAGCTAAATCAAAAGTTGGCAAGATCAAAGAAGACTTTGAATCTTTATGTCAACGATGCTATCGGATTCCGCATGACACCGGAGCAAGTTCTGTACTATTCAGAATATTGTTTTGGGACCGCGGATGCAATCTCATTTCGTGATGACTTTCTGAGAATTCACGATTTGAAAACTGGCGTTACTCCGACTCATATGGAACAGCTTATGATATATGCTGCTCTTTTCTGTTTGGAGTATGACGTGAGTCCGTTCGATATTGGGATAGAACTTCGAATCTATCAAAACGATGATTGTCAAATTTGCATACCTGATCCAAATGATATTCGCGCAATTATGAATCTCATCGTGAGGTTTGATAAGCAACTTCGAAAACTCGATAAACAAGGAGGCTAACCATGGATATTTATGATCCCGTTCTCGGCGATCCTATTCTTGACGGGGATGCCTCCATTGAGGCGGAAATTCTAGCCCATTATGGCGTTAAGCGAAGATCTGGGCGCTACAAATGGGGTTCCGGCGAAATTCCTTATCAGCATGAGCCTTGGTTCCAGGGTACGGCGGATGCTATGCTAGCTCGTGGTGAAAAGCCTACGATTCTGGATGCAGAGAAAGCATTTTTGAAGCGTGTGGACGAGCTTCGAGCACAAGGATGGGATCCGTCTGGCGAGAATATTCGTAAAGAGTTCAATATGAGCTCTACGGATTATCGTGCTTTCTATCAGCTCTCCCAACATGAACAGCGTCGAGCAGAAGCAGAACAAGCAAGACAACTTCGAGCAGAAGGCAAGTCTCTTCAAGAGATCACGGATATTATGGGTTATAAGAATGACTCATCAATTCGTACCCTGTTGGACGAGAAAGTCGGTGCTCGTGCAAATCAGGCCATTAGCACGGCTGAAGTTCTGAAAGAAGAACTCAAGTCCAAACCCTATTTGGATGTTGGTGCTGGTGTCGAGCGAGAACTCGGTGTTTCCGCTGGTAAACTGAATGAGGCACTTACTATGCTGGAACTTGAAGGATATGAAGTTCACGGTGTAGGCATTCCTCAGGTAACAAACCCGGGTAAACAAACAATCATGAAGGTTCTTTGCGAGCCCGGAACTACACTTGGCGATGTCTATAAGAATCGCGATGATATTCAACAAGTAAAAGACTACCATTCGGAAGATGGTGGTTTTAATTACTTTAAGCGTGAGTATCCGGCAAGCATCGCATCCGATCGAATCAAGATCAAATATGGCGATCAAGGCGGCACATCAAAAGATGGCGTCATTGAGATTCGTCCTGGCGTAGAAGACTTGAATCTTGGGCAGTCTCATTATGCTCAGGTTCGTATTATGGTTGATGGAACTCACTATCTGAAAGGCATGGCAATGTATTCGGATAATATTCCGGATGGCTATGACATTGTCTTTAACACCAACAAGAACTCCAGCAAAAGTAAGATGGAAGTGCTTAAGAAGATTCAGGATGACCCTGATAATCCTTTTGGCGCAACCATCAAAGCCAATGGTCAGTCTCATTACGTCGGGAAAGATGGCAAAGATCATCTCTCTGCGATTAACAAACTGAAAGAAGAAGGAGATTGGCAAGATCAATCGATCAACTTGTCTTCCCAGTTTCTTTCGAAACAGCCGATGTCTTTGATTAAGAGACAGCTTAATCTTACTTATGCTGATCTTGATGATCGGTATCAAGAAATCATGGATTATACGAATCCTACGATTAAGAGAAAGCTTCTTCTTGATTTTGCAAACTCTTGCGATTCTGCCGCTGTACATCTGAAGGCTGCTGCTCTTCCGAGACAGAAGAACCAAGTACTCTTGCCGATCGACGAACTCAAAGACAATGAGATCTATGCTCCGAACTATAAGAATGGCGAACGCGTTGTGCTGATTCGTTATCCTCATGGTGGAACATTCGAGATCCCTGAGCTGGTTGTCAACAATAAGAACCCCGCTGCTAAGAAAGCATTAGGTAATGCAATTGATGCAGTCGGCATCAACTCTAAGGTCGCAGAACGTCTGTCGGGCGCAGACTTTGATGGTGATACAGCAACCGTTATTCCTGTCAACGATAAGGTTAAAGTCAAGACAAGTCGTCCTCTAAAGGAATTGGAAGGCTTTGATCCTAAGTCTGCTTACTCAACGGAAGGTAAGACTGGCGTTAGGTTGATGAAAGAATCCCAGAAGCAAAAGCAAATGGGTATCGTTTCTAACCTAATCACAGACATGACTCTGAAGAATGCACCTCCCGAAGAGATCGCTATGGCGGTTAAGCATAGCATGGTAGTCATTGATGCTGTCAAGCATAAGCTGGACTATAAGCAGTCTGAGAAGGACAACCACATCGAAGAACTCAAGCAGAAGTGGCAAGTTCGGTATGATGAGAATGGCGAACTTAAGACAGGTGGAGCTTCCACACTTCTCTCTCGTCGTAAGCAAACGGTTCGAGTGCCTGAGCGTAAGGGTTCCGGTCGTATCAATCCTGAGACGGGCGAAGTAGAATACAAAGAATCCGGTCGTACTTACTACGACAAAAAGAGTGGAAAGATTGTTCCTGCTACGATCGAAGTATCGCAGACTCTTTACACTAAGGACGTGAACGACCTCTCGTCAGGTACCCCCCAGGAAAACGCCTATGCGGACTACGCCAACAAAGTAAAGGCCCTAGGTAATCGAGCTCGACTTTCGTACCTGTCTACAGAAAAGCTTGAGCGTTCTCCTGAAGCTGCTCAAAAGTATTCTTCTGAGGTGCAGAGTCTTAACGATAAGATCGATAAGGCTGCCCGTAACGCCCCTAAAGAGAGGCAGGCCCAAATCAATGCCAATGCTGTTGTGAAGGCAAAGGTTGAGGCCAATCCGGAGCTCTATACAGAGAAGAAGGCGTACAAGAAGCTTAAGCAGAATTCAATTAACGATGCTCGCGCTGATGTCGGTGCAAACGGTAAAGGAACTCGGTTCACCATCACTGACAAAGAATGGGAAGCCATTCAGGCAGGTGCCGTTAGCGACAGTAAACTCATGCAAATTCTTAGGTATACCGATCAAGATGCCCTTAAGGCTCGTGCTATGCCTAAGACTACCACTCAACTGAGTGATACCAAGGTTCAGAAGATTAAATCCATGTCTGCGAGTGGATACACCAATGCTGAAATAGCCGAAGCTCTTGGTGTTTCTACATCAACGATCAATAATTACATCAAATGATGTGTTGAAATGAGGTGAATTTCGACTAAATGAGAGTTGTTGCTCTGTCTACAAAAGACAATCCTTTCAATCCAATTACTCAATTCGATGATTGGTATCGTTTTGACATGGACAAAGGTTATTCCTCTTGTTCTTATTTGGCTCGAATCACGAATTCTTCTGAATCTAATAACGAAGCTGCTAATGTTAACGATGTTGAGTCGGCTATCGATGAGATCATCAAGTATGATCCATTTGATCGTTACATTAAGGTTGTCGAAGAAGTTCAAGAAGATTCGAATTCCGAGTCTACAAATGAACAAACGTAACTTCTTAACTGTGTCTTCTCAATCATTCCTGCTTTCACTTTAAGAATTAGAAAGGACAATTAAATGACTTTTCATGTTGTCTTTGACTTTGTTTCGAACAAAAAAGAAATAAATGGGGTCAAATATAATATAAAAAGCATATGGGGGGTCACGAAAATATCAACCCCCCTCCCATGT
>OIYG01000224.1_pt1 | contig 62959 bp, 84 predicted proteins | sample 1587861 | NCBI WGS metagenome assembly OIYG01 (sample SAMN03283272) | human gut metagenome | biome: human-associated habitat; material: feces | host: Homo sapiens | place: Peru | collected 2012
GGTTTGAGTCCCAGCCGAATCACCAATGGGTGGTCTCCACCCATTTTTTATTTGTCTATAACTCAACACTTTATACACACAAAGTATCTAAAACACAGCATTTTAGGGGTAATAAACTTGTTATAATAATTCGTACATTGTATAACAATTTATTTCTTTTTTCAACATAAAAAGTGTACATTTGCTGTACTTTTATCAATTTCACAATGTACAACCCCTTAAAAATGGCAAAATACCCATCCATATCCGTAGTCTTTGACCGTCGCCACAGCTCAAGCGCAAGCAAGAGAGGGACGGTTGAGATAGCCGTGTCCTACAACGGCTCCCGATTCTATTACAACACAGGCGTGAGAGTTTTTCTCAACCAGTGGAGCGGCAACAAGAAAATCTGCAAGGGATTTGACAGCGCAGTCGAGTGTAACACGAAAATCAGAGGACTTGTCGCCTTTCTCTCCGAGAAGGTGGAACTGCTTTGGAAAACCGGTGAGTTCTCCTTGCAGAGCCTAAAGGAGTCTTTGCGTCAGAAGTCCGATGAGGTTGTTGAGCCTATCGCATGGATAAGGCACCAGGCGGAGGTCAAGGATGTGAGGGAGTCAACAAGACGGCACATCTTTATCGCCATAGACGCACTTGAGCGTTGCGGCATATTCAGCAGTTGGGATGATTTCACGTACGCAAACATCAAGAAGTTTGACGATTTCGTGCGTAAGCGTGGAATCAAGCAGGCAACAGTCAGGAATTACCACAAGAGTGTCAAGCCGTTTATTGACGATGCCGTCAAGCACAAACTCCTTGAAGAAAGCCCATACAGCACCTTTATCGCCGCTCGTGGTGAGCGAAGCGAGATTGAGTACCTGACTGACGAGGAAAGGGAGCGTATAGAAACCGTCCCTCTCATCAGCAGATACGACAAGGTGCGTGACTGCTTCGTTTTCTCCTGCTACACAGGAATGTGTTTTTCCGATATGAAGGAGTTCAGCAGAAGCTGTATCATAGAGCGTGACGGCGTGCGCTATATTTCCTCAAAGAGGAAAAAGACAGGCAACAAATTCCTTACCATACTGCCCGACAAGGCGTACTCCATTCTTGAGAAATACAAGTTTCATTTACCGATTAACTCAAATCAGTCCATGAACAGGTACTTGAAGGATATAGCCTTGCTTACGAGGATTGAGAAGAATGTCACCATGCACGTTGCACGCCACACATTCGCCACATGGGCGTTGCATAACGGCATACCGCTATCAACTGTCTCAAGAACTCTCGGACATACCTCGGTGAAGACCACGGAGATTTATGCGAAAGTCATAGAAGACGATGTGATGAATCAAATCTCCAAACTCAAATAGTTTGTTGCGGTGTGTGGAGTCGAACCACCGTCACAGCCTTTTCTGTAACACCGCAAAAGTCATTTAAAGAAGTTTAGCGAACTTACCTTGTTCCTCTTTTCCTCGCAGATGAAGCGATGGAGTAGCAAAGACAAATCAACGCCCATCATTTTAGCGATAAGGTTGATGTCCGCATCACGGAGATACAGGTTTGTCGCAAAGGAGCAGCGTGCGATGTCGGGGGTTATAAGGTTGTACTTGTAATCCCTGATTGTCTTTCCTTTTTTGAATATCGAGGTTTTCCCTCTCACGCCAGCCTTGAAGCATATAGAGCGGAGAATGGCGTTGAACTGGTTCTTTTCAAGTTTGCAGTCTTCCCTGTAAGACAGGTACTGCTTCAAGTTCTTGTGGATAGGCAGACAGCACATCATATTCAATCCTGATGCTACATACGTCAATGTGTCTGACTTGTAGTCGCAGTTTTCAAGGCTCATTCTCTTGCTGTCCTCGATTCTCGCACCTGTGTACGCCATAATCATGAAAACACGCTTCACGAAATCCTCGCTATTGCTGTGTGTAAGGTATCTATCTATTTTCTTTATTTCATTTTCCGTAAGATAGAAAAGCCTTGCGCTCTCCACTTGTACTGTAAGAATGTTCTTATAGTCCATAAGACAATATTCTTCCTTGCACATGAGAGCCTTGTCCATGTTGTCGGAAATATATGTGCTGACAGCCGATAAAAGTTTTTGAGTCCTATTTTTTGAGGACTTCCCAAGCATATACTGACGGAACTTTAAAAGGTTCTCGTCTGTGATGTCGAGCCATTCGGGTTTTTTCCCGATAGCCTTTTTGAACCTTACCATGGCGATTGCATTCTGCTTGTATCTTTCAACGAATCCTCCGACAAACGAGTTTAGCCAATCTTCTTCGCCATATTCGTCTGCAAGTCCTTCCTGTATGAACTTTTTCCACGAAAGCCCTTGTTGACTTGTTTGCTTGATAAGCAGTTTTCGCTTATTTTTTATTACTGATGTACCCATAATTATACAAATGCTATTGTTGCAAATCTACAAATTTTCAGTAGAAAAACAAAAAAACTCCACAATATCAATAAGATTCCGTGGAGTTTATAGTTTATTTTGTTCGCTCCCCTGATTCGGACAGGGCGAAGGCCACCGGCTGGCAAGCGAAAGGTTGTTTTTATTGTTCGATTCGGTATTTCTCTATCTCCACCCAATCGAATTTGGGGTACTCTTTCATGTTCTGTGAGATTGCGACCGTGCAGCCACATTTAACGCAACCGCATTGGTCTTTTACAATCCTTTTCAGGGCTTCGATGTCGTTGCTGGTGAATGTCACCCGACTGCCAATTTCCTTGCAGGCCTTATCCAGCGTTATGACTGCTGAATATTTGTTTTTTGGTGATTTGATGCTCATGATGTTTATATTATTAGTTTTAATCTGTTTCTTTGTGTGCGCCACCAAAGGTAATAAAAACATTTGAGGGTGCAAAGGGTTTAGCCGTTTTTTATTTATACTACATTGTAATCACACGTTAGTATAAATGTTTTTCTATTATCTCATCTATCGTGTAACAATCGGAAAAGCGTTTAAGGCTACGAGCAATATCTTCTCCCCAAATATCAAGAACAACACCTATCGCTTCTGCGTCGCCAACACATGAATAGCAACACTCGTGATTATTGTACTCTTGATAATACACCTCTTGTGGGTCGCAGTAACGCTTGATGGCATTGTTAAGACGGACGATTCTGTCCCATCTTTTATAGGAGAAATAAGTTATGTAATCAATTCTTTTCCGTAGTCGGCTGTATAGCCCAAGCGTTTTAGCCCCTTTTATTTCCTGCGAACCGTAAAGGTTTCGCCTTACTGCTGTAACCTTTGTCTTCATATTTTTTTCGTTTTTAGTGAATAAATTTAGTTCCCACGCCAGTGTCGAGCTGGTTGTAGTCCGCCTCGTGGGATTTGATTTTTAGAAATCGTCAAAATACTCGTACGCATAGTAGTAGAGTGCCGCGTCGGGTTGACGGCGGCACCACTCATCAAGTTCCTCAAGAGTCCGGCATGTTCCGCCTGAAACATCACGGCAGAATTTCCTTATCTCATTCGGCAACAAATCCTCGTGCGAATACTCGCCTGTTTCCTCGTTCACATACTCCACTAATGTGCATTTCTCCATTGCTGGGTCGTTCGTTCTGAACAAGTCGCAACCAGGTTCCTCTGATATGTAAATCAACTCAACATTGAACATTCTCCGTATGGTTCCCATTAACTCATAGCAAGGGTTCCACGCAGAATCGTATTCAATACTCAGTTCGGGAGTTCCATCGCTGTCATCGTATTCGTATGATGTTATGCTACCACGGCAGAAAATCTTCTCCCAGTCAAGACCCATTGCGATAACGATGTTACCGAGCCACAGGTTTCCGAAATCGCTCTTGTGAAGTTCCTTTTTCTCGCAACTCTCAATGATAGAGAGCAGTTTCTTTGCACCTTCACCTGTGCAAACCATAGTCGTGTTACACCAATTTGGCATAGTCTTACATATTTTTAATTGTCATTATTTCCTCGACTGTGTACAATCCGTTCAATCTTTCTATGGTATTTGCCACATCATAGCCGAAGATGTATATGATTCTTCTCATAGCCTGTGTGTCGCTGTTCCCGTAGAAACACTCGAAGTTGTTGTACTCGTAGTAGTACACCTCCTGCGGATTGCACTCTTTGGCGATTTTCCTGTAGATGTTGTGGTAGGTCTTTTGGTATCGTTCATATCCGTCTTTAGTGCCGAATATGCCTTGACCAATATTCAAGAGTTTTTCACCCTCTTTTAGCGGTCTGATACTCTCTTTCCCACATCTGAAACCGTCCGCATCGAACGCCACGAACATATCGTAATCACGCAAGTTGATTGTGTAGATTTCGTTTCTCAACTTTTCGTACCTCTCAAGCGTCTTTGCGCCCTCGATAATCAATAAGCCGTCATTATCGTAGTCAACCGTGACCGTCAATTTCTTTTTATTTTCCATAATCTCAAAATTTATCTGTTATACATTTAATGAATTGTGCTCCACCAGAGGGAATCGAACCCTCTGCGAGAACCGTTGTGGATTATTTGCCACAGAGTTTTGTGTCAATCATTGCGTCTGTCACATATTCAGAGAAATTCTCCATGAAAAGGTCGCTTATAGCCTTCGTGAGCCTCTTGAACTCGCTTGGCTTTAGTGTACGCCCACCGAGGGTGTCGATGTCGTCCTGGTTGATTTCCATGAACGGGATTTCGTATGGGCTGTTGTCCCGGACAATAACAAAATCCTCTCCGTTGTCGTCGTTGAATAGGATGTTGAAATCCTCCTCGGTCTTGGCGTGGAAGAAAATCATGTCGTCACGAGTGAAAGGAATTTCGCCAATGGCAATCTTCACATTCATTTCCTTTCCGTCGTCCTTGAATCTTACTGTGCAATTTCTTATTTCCATAATCTCAGAATTTTATATGTTAATAAATGTCGCACCCACCGAGGGAAACGAACCCTCGCTGTCGTACCATAGTGGGTTAAAATGGCTTAATGGTGTAATTCGCTACCCTTTTCCATTCTAATTGGGGGGATGATGCCATCACGCTTACAATATATGCGTAGCATACACCTTCGTTTGTACAGCCGATTATTTGGAACTTGATTTCTCCATAATACCTGGCTGCAATCCAATTTTTGCGGACAAACACCAGGTCTTTTATCAGGAATCTTGCCGTTGTCTGCTTTCCCTCAAAAAACAGCGTGATGTCAAATCCGTTTTTGATTCTCTTCATAACTCACAGTTGTTTGATAAACTCGTTCTCTTTCAGTTCGTAAAATCCATCTTTGTTCAAGAAAAAAGATTGGGATTCCATAAACCTTCTGACTTCTTCTTCATATCCCCATCTTTTTGGAATTATGATTGTTGGAGTCCTTGTAAATGAATCATTTCTATCATTCAATCTGACAGAACATTTAGAGAATATTATTTTAACCTTAAAACCAACACACAAATAGTTGTCTATTGTTATATATTTGATTAAGAAGTTGTAAATAAACTCCTCCACTTCACGAAAAGGTTTTTTCCTTGTGAGTTCTCTTAATAGTTTGTTTCGTTCCATATCTCAAAAAAAATTAGTGAATAATCGTACCCACGAGGGGAATTGAACCCCTCCGTGTACCATAGTGGGTTTAGTCTTTAAATGAAAGCCTGTCATCGCAGTTCATGTACCACAAAAAGTTTGACTTCGTGGCAAGACCGTGCTTTTCCATTTCGTCATCGCAAATTGTGTAGTAATCCTCATTGCCGTCGTAATAGTCAATGGAGATTTTGTTTTCTGCGTCATTGAAGGCTCCTAACCGTTCCTTCTCCATAAGATACACAATCTTCATTCCGCACTCGCCAGCCTCCTTTAGCACGCTGTCAAGTTTCTGAAAGACCTCCTTCTGCTTTTCCGACAGTTTTATGTATTGGAGCAGCGACTTGCGCAAATGGCGAACACCATTCTCGTCAACAAAAACATAGTCGTTGGCGGCTATACATTCCTCTCGGCTTCTGTACCACTCGCCATTAATTCCGATTGGCTGTTTTTTGCTGACAGCCGTGATTTCCACGAAGTCCTTCTGTGGCTCACCGTCAACAAATCTGTAAACGTAAGGAGTGATGACGTTACCGTTCACATCGTATTTGATGTTCGCTTCGTTTAACACTCGTGTGACATCGATGGTGGTGCAGTTCTTCACTCCACTTCTGAACGTGCTTTCAGATTCGTAGAGTTCGCAGTTCCTTGTGCGGATTTCCTTTCCGTCAGGTGTTGCGATAACGAACTCTGTGCATAAGTCAACAAGATTGTAAATCGTTTCCTTGACAACAACCTTTGTCAATTCTCCGTCAATCACTGTGAGGTTTGATTCTGCTGTGAATCTTGTAAATGTAAAATCGTTTAAAAGTTTCATAATCTCAAAGTTTTAAAAAAATTAATATTGTCTTGCTCTATCGCCCCGCTTCGGGCGCAGCCACATGTTTCATGGCAGGCGATAGAGAAACGGCTAATATCCCCTGTAGCCGAACAGGTCTTTGTACGCCTCGTGGAAAACCTCACGAGAATATCCGTATTCTTCGTACAGAGGCCACAACTCGCTTTCAGAAGGCTCCCTGTTTCGGAAACTCTCTAAAATCCAATCATAGTCCTCGCACAGTGTTTCGTACAGTTCAATAATCTTGTCGCTGTCTTTCCTTTCCTTTTGTTTTTGGGAATAGTAAAACCCATTCCCATACGAACAGCCGTTATATACATACGGATATTCGTACACCGGTCTTTTGTACTCGTGCGGATAAACTCTCACGCAGTTCTCGAAGATATGGCAACACAGTTCAAGGCAGTTGTTCAATTCTGAAAACACCGTGATTTCCTGGTCGGTGTGCGGATGGTAGTATCCGCAAGAAATGTTACATGCGGAAACCTTTAGCCCATCGTGCTTCAACTGCATCACGTCTGTCATCATTCCGTACTGAACATTATAGCCGAAAAGCGAGAATCCGCTGTCGTTGACAAAATCCTCGCTGCACAGTTCCACACCGCTTGCGCTTGTTATGAAGTCGCTACCGCCTTTACGGTCGCACTGCAAAACAAAACGGCAGTCGTTGAAGAAATCCATATCGGCATCTGACGAGCCTACACATCCGATTTCCTCGCCGTGGAACAGCGCAACCTTGCAGACATCGTATCTGCTCAACAGATTCAGCGCAACCCAAATGCCGTTCTTGTCGTCGGCTCCGAGCCCTTGCTGCGAGCGTGTTTCCTCGGAGAATGCGAAAACCGTGTCGCCCTGCTGATACACCGTGAAATCGTCACCGTGGAAGTCCTGCACCTGGTCGGTGTGTGCGACAACACACGGATAAGTGTCGCTTTCACCTTTCGTGATGTAAATGTTTCTGTCCTTCCTACACATGTGCGCATCGGGAACATTGACTTTTACCCACTTCTTGATGAATTTCAGCATTTTGTCCTCTTCTTCTGATGGAGAGTGAATCTCGTACAATTTTTTCAATAGTTCCATAATCTCAAATATTTGTGTTAATAAATAGTTCCCACAGCGAGAGTCGGACTCGCTTATCGTTTTACCGATGCTCCGAGCGTGGGAAAGACAGGCTTACCTGTCGTAATAATCAAAGAATTTTTCAGAAATCACTTCTCTATCTCCGTCCAATTCAAGATAGCCTTTATTCTCCAGTGCGTTATACACATCTTCGCAAACATCGATTCTTATGAATGCTGAAGCATAGACTGTTTTGAAAGAATCACGGGAATAGTTAGCGTCTCCCGATTTCAATTCCTGTGCGAAATATTCCAAAACAGACTTTTCCATGCAGTCGGTGCAGCAGTAATCCTCGTCCGTGTATGAGGAATGAACCGATTCGGATTCCAACTCGGCAGAAGAAAAGAATGTTTGCGTGTCGCATCTTTCGCAACGGAACAAGTCCTCGTCATAAACATACACTTCTTCCCTTGATAAATAGGTGTAATTTCTGTCTCTTTCTTCTTCCGACACCTGAATCTGCTCGCCGTTTTTGTACACCGTGCATAGCATATACTCCGCTGTGCCGTCTGTTTCTTCAAACAGATGGCTTGCTTCGTCATGCGGGTAATTGTACAGTGTGTCGTTTTCATCTACGAACCATTTGAACGAGTCCATGTAAGGTGCATCATTACAATTTTTACGCCAAACACAAGGGATGTGCATTTTGTGAACCAGCGGTGTGCCGTCGTTCAGCACGAAATCCATTGGAGAATGGCAGCCGGCACCCACAGTTTTAAAACCGTCGATATAACCTCCAGCAATCAGTTTGCTCACGAGCATCTGCTTTAGCAGATTGTCCTGGTCTGTGGAGTACTGTCGCTCTGCAAGACGCAGAACATTGCCGGTGTCCTCGTCATGCACATCCGTGAATATCACGCATCGTGCCACGATTAAATCGTCTTTCAGCAGGCTTGCCGCTTTTGCGGACACGCATTCGTTATAAAAATCATCGAATCCCTTGTCAGTCATACAGGAGTGAAAGTCACCGTCGCAGTATGAACTGTTGTAGATGAAACCGAAATCGTCATCAACACGAAGTTCGAAATTGTCGATTTTATCCTCTGCGTACGCTGTCCATTTCTCCGTGAACTTCTCGCAAAGGAAATTCACGACAGAATCGGGAAGCCAGCTGTACTGCGTGTCGGAAATAATCTGACGCAGAACCTTGCCCGGTGACGTTTTTCGTACTACTTCTTTTCCGTTGTCAAAGAGTAGTACTCTGATTTTCATAAAGTCGCCATCCTCGCACAAGCCCTCCTGGTTGTCTGTTTCGTATCTTCCGTTTTCGGCAGAGAAAAACTCACAAACGAAAAACCTAATTCCGCAAGAGTTTGCCCTTGGTTGCTCGTAACCGAACTGACACAGAAGCGCATCAAAGAGCGACTGCTGAGATTTCATCTCAGCGCACTTTTGGAAAAACACCGGGAACTCCTTTCTTTTTCTCCAGAAATTCTGGTCTTTCAACAATGTAAGGAGGATTTTGTTCTTCCTCGCTCCACTTGGATTTTTTCCGAAGATTTCATTAAACTCTTTAGCGTCTTTAAAACTTTTGATTTTTTCCATAATCTCAAATATTTAAAAATTAATAATTTGTTCCTGTGTCACGTCACGAGCGTGAATGTCTGTCGTTTGCAGTATCACAGGAAGTTTTTTTAATCATTCTCCACCTCCGCAATGCTCACGAAAAGGTGCATCGTCGCTAATGGTGCGAGAATTGAGAAGGATAAGAAACTCCGTACCGGGTGAATAGTGAAATACTCTAATTCAAATGCGTAGAGTATTGAGAGCAGCACAAAAAGTGCTGACGATGTGGGCAGAATCGCCCTGATGATTTTCTCGATAATTGTTTTCATTTTTTTTGGGAATAAAAAACGGTGAGGATTTCTCCCCACCGTCGGTGAATAAACTTGGTTTATCTTTTAACTGTCTGCAAAAACGTATCCGTTGCAGAATGTGAAACCTTGTATGAAAAGGTCACGAGCGTAGCCGTCGTAGTCTATACGGCACGAAAGGTTTTGTATCTGTTCAGACAAAAATTTGTTATCTGAATAATATTCTGCGAACTGCTCCAATAAAAAATCAAGGTGCAAGTATTCCTCGCAGTAGTATTCAGCAAAGTCCTTTTCGCTGTTGAACTCGCCCATATATCTGTCCTCGAAGTCGTCAATTTCTCCTTCTGTCTTGTCAATATAGGTTTCCACAACTTCCTGTGGGTACTCGTCGCAGAGTTCTATGAACTTTTTGATTTTATTGAAACCGTCTTTTTTGAAGCACGATTCAGCGTACCAGCCATGAGGAAAACACTCGTAGTCCTGAAACATCAGTTCGGGGTCGTCCTCGTCGGCATGGATAGCGTAGCAGAAATTCATGAAATCCTCGTACGTGTCGAATGTGGATAAATCTATCCACAGCCCACGGAGACTTCCCATATTGTACTTTGCGTACGTTCCAACGTAGAGTGCCGGCATATTGCTACCGGAGTTTTTTCCATGCTCCTTGATAGCGTCCTCCAAACTTTCCTTGTCGTAGCCAAGTCGTTCAAGTCGTTCTTCCACTTCCGTGTAGATTGGCAAATAGCCAAATGTCATTTCTATTTTCTCCATAATCTCTTTATTTTTTTTTAGTTAATAATTTGTTCCCACATCACGTCTCGCTCGTGAGTGCCAGCCGTTAGCTGCCGTGTGGGAAAATTGTTCAGTTGTTGGGAACTCTACGCTCTATAACCCGGTAGGTATAGTTCGTGTTTTCTACGTAGGATTTCACGTCATCGTGAAACTCTTTCAAATCTTCCTTGTCGCTTTTGTCAGCGGAGATTTCGTCGTGCCACTTTCCGTCGTACAACATCTGCAACACTTTCAGATAGGTGTATTTCCTTTTCATTGTTCAGTTTTTACAATTCCGCTAATTGCTGTTTCGCCTCGCTGACTAACAGCATCAGCAGTTTTTGGATAATTTCTTTATTACCGACACCGCTTTTGTTTCCATCGTGTCGCTCAAAAACGACTACTCGGCAATCGCCATTTTTCAACATTCTTTCGTAGTCGTTCAGACAATTTTGTAACATTTCTTTTTTGCTCATAATCTTTAATTTTTAAAGTTAATAATTCGTTTCCGCCGGCGCAGTCGCAGCACCGTGCGCAGATTTCACCACGCAAAACGTATGCGGAAAATAGTTCTCGTACTTGGCTCGGTTCTCGTACTGCGTTTTTATTCTCGTACACGAAAACCAAACCAGGCACGGAATTGAAAAAACAGCGTAGAGCCGTCAAATCTCCACGCTGACACGGTAAAACCGTTCAACTGGGACAACACTACACAGGCGGAGAGAAAATTGCCCTACGCAGTTCTTTGCGGTTTAGTCGCTCAATAATGATTTCGGGACGGTTTTTCAGATTCACGCATAATTCCGTGCAGTACGGAACCACGTTGCCGCTCTCGTCACGCTCGTAGAAAAGCGTGGAGTTCTTGAAACTCTGAATCATATTAAAAGTGCCCTGCTTGTCGGTGAACAGCAGCGAGCTTTTTCCGTTGCTGAATTTCATAATTATTCGGAAATTTAGGAATTTTCCACCCGACGGAACCACGTTGCGTGTTGCGTGCGAGTCGTTCGCCCGGCTTTTGAATATCCGCTTACCGGCATTTATGAACTTTGCCAGTTTGTTGGAGTTGTTCGCCTGTCTTTTCTTTTTTCTCTTTAAAATTTCTTCTTTCATTTTCTCAAAGTTTTAGTTCATTTTACGTTTTGGCTCTGCGTTCAAATCGTTCGGGCTTGCCACCGAGAAAACCATAATGGAAATATGGCTCACGCCGCATTACGGCAAAATGAGAGGGAACGCCAGGACTGCCACGGAAAAACCGTCGCACCTCTTTGCCTGCCGCTCCCACAGCTGTTAAAAATTTGAGATTTGAGATTAGAAATTCGCTTCGGATTCTGCTCCTTGAATACGGTGAAGACCGTAAAAGGCTCGCACGATCTCGTGAAAGCCACGCCCTCAAGCGAAAAGAGGGGTCGGGAAACCACGGAATAAACACGATTCCACGGCAACGGCTCGCAAGGCTCCGCATCCCGACCGCTGAATGACTGCGGGATTTCCCCACAGCTCCGCACGGATTTCTGCGGAATTGTCCAGCCTGGTGACGGATTTCTCCGTGAATCCTCCGTGAAGTCGTTCGGCTGCGAATCCGTTCGGCTGTGAAATCGTTCACGCCCGAAACCGTTCACCGCTGAAACCGTTCACCGTGGATTGTTCGGCTAAGGTTTTCAACCTTTTGTAATTCGTTCCCACATCACGCCTCGCTCGTGAGTGCCAGCCGTTAGCTGTCGTGTGGGAAATTGGATCTAACAGGGAACAAAAAAGCCCGGAATAACCGGGCTTGTCCTGTGTGCTGTGTTAGCAGTTGTTAGATGGCATTTTTCATTGCCGTTAACATCGCTTGCTTTGTTTCTTTCGTTAGAGTTGCAAAAGCATCTTTACCGATAGTGGCTATTAACTTTGCTTCGAGGGCTTCGAGTGTCATGGCTTTACGCTCCATAACCTTTTTTGCCTCGGCTTGCTTGGCTTGCCAAACATTCAGCCCCGAATTGAGCGAGCGGAGAACGCCCGCTACATCGCTAACCGTCTGAACGGCTAACTCTTTTTTGTCGTTTAATTCGGTGGTAAAATAAAACTCGTTAGCTCCGTAGATTAAAATTTTATCTTTCGGGGTCAACTTTTGGCGGTTAGCCTCTTTGGTTTGGGTGTAGATTCTTGTAAATTGTTCGGTTACTTCCTTTGCAAAATCTAACTTCTTTTGCAAAGTGGGTGCGTCGTCTGCAAAATTGCCGTATTGTTTCAGCTGCTTTGCGTCCGAAACAATCGCTTTAACATCTGCTACAAATTTGGCTTGTATGCTTTCGCAAGCCATTTTCACAGATTTGGACAAACTTTCATTCTTTGAGTCGTTAGCGGTAACCTCTGCGTTTGCAGATACCTTGCCAGTTGCTGGCATCTTTGCATCCTCTTTAATGGATGCGTTTAGATCTTTCTTTGTCATGATTGTTTTTTTGTTTTAAGTTTTACAAAAGCCAGATCCAACCGACTAGGCGGTTAAAGCCTGGCACTTATACATATACAAAGATAACAATTTTATATATAATAACCAAACATAAATCAAGAAAAAAGCGTTAAAGATAGTTAAAGAATCCACTATTTAATTACTTGATATTCAGATAGTTACATAACACCGAATAAAGCCGATACATCGCATATAAGCCACTCAAATTTTGAATATATATAATATTTCATTACCTTTGCTTATCCTTTGTTATACACCGTTTAAAAGCGGTTATAACATGGTTTTAAGTTTTACAAAAAATGCCTCGTGTGGCTTGGGAGAAGTCGCACGGGCTTTATAAAAACCCGGCAAGCCTCGGGACAACTTGGGAGAACTTGGCAAGCGATGAGCCGGAAAAATTAAGTTAATTAACATTTGTAAATTAGCGAAGGTTTAAAAATGTTAATTCCAACCCTTTTCTGTTAATTTTATAAAATTTAAAGAATTTTTAACATTTTTTAACATCTCCGTTGTAAGCAGTTATTCGGAGTGCTTGACAGTCAGGCGGATAGACCACCCACCCCCGGCAAAAGGCGAAAAAAAAGCGTAGTAACCCCCTCTTAAAAATTTTTCCCCTCAAATTTTTCGCTTTTTTAACTCTATCACATACTAATACAAATTATCACAAGTAACTGTATATTTACGATATAATCTATTGATTATCAGTAAATATGATTCATTGACTTTAATGGTGTGTGTTGTGTTTGTGATGTTTTATATATATGCTTATCTTTGTAAAAAAAATTAGGACTAAAAAGCGTAATAAATGAGTCATTATTGTTGTTTTAAATCATTTTGTGTTTTAGAATGGCTAAAGATTTGGTTGGAATCACCTCTGATGCTCGCTCATCTGCGAAGAAAAGTGGTTTAAGTGTGGTTGATATGGCATGTGCCGATTTGGTTTCATGCGGTTGGACTGTGTCTGACGCATGGGCTGTATGTGTCCGCAGTGGTTACACATGGGAGAAATCCGCTTTACGGCGTGCTCAAATAGAGATGTCCGAGGCTCCAGCGTTTCAGGAGCGTGTGAAGTCCACGAGAAGCAGTATTGCCGGCTCATACACTGTCCCTGTCGATTCTTCCAAGGAAAACGGCATTATGGAGGCCACCTCAAAGGAGAATCTTATTCTCGCCTTGCTTAATGCCCGCAGTGGTCTTCCTGTAGGCTCAAAGGAGTATATCGACGCTACCATGAAGATTGCGGACTTGACGAACGCCAAGAAGGAGGAAAACAAGTCAGAGGTCGAGTTAATTCATTATCATCTTCCCTTGAAGTGCAGCATGTGCTCATTGAAGCGTGCTCATGACGAGGCTAAAAACAAGTAGTGTATTTATGGTAACAGAAAATTCGGGCATACCTTTTGGTGTGCGTTTACGTTGTGGAAATTTCTATGTTCAGAAATTCTCCCGTGGTCTGTCGAGGTCAGAGCAGTCCTCTTTGCGCAAGGAGTGCTCTATTCCCAAAGGTGAGCGTCTTCCTCTTGTGCGTGGCACATTGCCGTTTATCCGTCTTGCATCCATTTCGGGCTCATGGCGTCTTGAGTGGGCTTGCACGATGCACATGTTCTCTCTTCTGAACTCTCTTGAGGTTGTTGACGGAGTGTTGAGTGAGTCTGCGTTGTCGGAGTTGAAGTCGTTGCTTTCCGTGCTATACACCGAGACGACAGTCCTTGGCGATGCTGACTTGATGAAAGACCGTGTGAACTCTATTGCGTCGTACATTTCGAGGATTACGGCTCCACGTTCGGACAAGGACGATGAGCTGCTTGATGACGAGCGTTTGCGTCAGCGCACTATTGACAACTTAAAGGAGATTGGCGATGACGAACAATGAGCGTTCTGTATATTTAAGGGAGTGCGCACGCCGTGCTGGGTTGTGTGACGAGTGGTATTCCTCGTGGTCTGACGACAGCAGTCTTTACGCGCTTGTTGACAAGTTCGTGCGAGGCCAGGACTTCTGCGTTGAGCATGACTTCCCGAAAATCACCGACATATTGAGTCTGTTCACACGAGCGGAGCTGCGTGATGTGGGTGTCTATGTTGACGAGGAAGATGTGTTTGTGGAATCGCCATCCAACCCGGTTGTTCTCGGTGACACGACGATGCGCATAGAGTATTCGGGTTCAGATGTCGGTGATGTGCATGTCCGGCACAACTCCGATGTCACGGTCATGGTGTCGGACATGTCGGTGGTCAGCGTGAATGTTTACGACAGGGCTAAAGTGCATATTGTCGGAGGCTCTGTCAATCCGGTTAGGGTGTACCGCTATGGCGGGGATGTGACGTTTGAAGGGAATGTGGTTAAAAGGGAAAGGAGTTTGAAATGAGTTTGGAATCCAACATTATAGACCATATATATGCGGAGATTATGATGAGTGCCGACAAGTCGGAGTACTCTTTCAGCCGTTACAGTTCCGCATGGGGCAGAAAAGGCTCCCAGGAGTACAATGACAAGTTCCTATCGTTTGTGCAGGACTTGCGAAGGCTTGCGAAAGGTAGCGGAGTTTCGTATTACGAGGGCGACTATTACCATTTCAATGGGAAATTCTACGTTCCTGTGTCGTCTGATATGATTAGGGCAGCCTATGACCAGTTCCTTGAGCATTACCATATCGTTTCGGTAATGGGCAGTGACAAGGTTTTCAAGCATTATTTCCTTGAGACTGCGAGATATTACAACATATTGAACATACGCAACGACCTTGTGGCGTTCTCGAATGGTGTCCTTGACCTTGAGACCTTCCAGTTCGGTAAATTCTCCAAAGACTACCACATCACACGGTGCCATCCGTTTCGTTATGAGCCAAAGGCCGACTGCAAGAAGTGGAAATCTTTCCTTCACGAGGTGCTTCCCGACAAGCGTGACCGATCCATTTTGCAGATGTTCCTTGGTCTTGGCCTCATTCAGAGGGGCAGCATCTATGGAGATGGCGATATAAAGGCTAATGCGAAGGTGGAATTATGCCTTATCCTTATCGGTAGTGGAGCGAACGGAAAGAGTGTCATTTATCAGACCATGATGGGTATTTTCGGTGCTTCGAGGGTTTCCTCTGTGGATTATGACGAGTTGACTGCGAGTGGTGACGAGGGTATGCGTGCGAGAAGGCTTTTGCGCAACGCTGTTTTCAACTGGTCTTCCGACTCAAACGGCAGGACATTCGGCAAGAAGCGGAGTGGCGTGTTCAAACGCATTGTTTCGGGCGAGCCTGTGCTTGACAGAAAACTCGGAGAGAATATCAGTCAGAACTACAACATGCCGTATCTTGTGTTCAACTTGAACGAGATTCCGGTTCCTGACGATTCCTCTCTTGGCTTTATCAGGCGTTTGCAGTTCATATCGTTTGATGTTACGATACCTCCTGAGCGTCAGAACAGGAAACTCGCATCTGAACTTATATCAGAGTACCCCGGCATTTTCAACTGGATTGTCAGGGGAGCCATGGAGGTAAAGAGAAGAAGGTTTGTGTTCCCGACATCTGACGGCTCCGTACGCAAGAATTTGGTCGTGAAGTTGAAAGTTGACCCGATAGGCACATGGGTGAAGGTGTATGCCGTTTCAAAGGAGCCTACGAGAGTTGGCGAGAAGCCGATAGAGGCCACAAGCGATATGATGTCGACATGGATAGGCTCTTTTTGCGAAGAGAATGACGAGGAAGTGCCAACAAAGCGCAAGATTGGCTATGTGCTGTCGAAAAACGGATTCCGAAGGAAGCACACAGCGTATGGCAACGTGTATTTCCTTTATGGAGTTACAGAGGTAGACCTGTCTGTGCCTATCAATATCGAGAAAGAGGTGTTGAGCACGGATTATGCGAACGAGGATAATTCATTCATTAATTTCGACGATTGATATGCGCAATTTTGACAATATAGACCAAAACTTGGTTGACATAGCCAAGGAATATGCCCTAAAACGCACAGAAATCGCCCGTGAGGCGAGAAATGTTATTGAGGGTATAATTATGCGGTACGCAGAGAAATACGACCCTGACGACCTTTATATCGACAATCTAAAAAGCGAGTGTGTGAATGACATCATGTATGTGATACGCCAGTATGCCAATGCTGCCGGCTACTACCTTCAAGACCTTGACAATGGCGTGGACGCATACATCAACGAAACCCACGATGGTCTCACATACGAGCAGAGGATGGAGGAATATGTTGACCGTCTATTCTCGGATTTTGCGAAACTGTCAGTAGCGTTTGTCTTCGGCACTTTCGGCTCAAAGCCACGGAGCCAGGTGATGCGTGAGCAAATTGTGGGTGCGTATAATGAAGGTGGCGTTGTGCGTATAGCGATAGACAACGGAGCGGACATAGTGATACCTAAATACGGCCGTGGTATCAGCAAAGACGCAGCGACACAGATTATGAACTCCGTAGAAAATATGATAAACGCCAGTTGGGGCTATGCTCAATGGGACAAGGCCGTGCGTGATGGAGCGAAAGGTTTCATATACTACCGTGGCTCGTCATATCCTTGCCAAATATGCCAGGAGCAAGTGGGCTACCACAGGATAGATGATGAGTATTTCTCCGCCCCACCGATGCACGCACGTTGCGTATGCTTTGTTGTGTATATTTATTAACACATATTAACGATAATGGCACGGAGGTTAATTCGTGCCATTACTTTTTTTATTTATCCCAGTTGTCCCGGCCGAGCCAGTTTCCGTTGTCGTCGTAGATTCTACCGCTTCTGTTTGGTCTTCCACCACGACCGCCAGTATTCACGTCCTGTCCGCTACTTCCACCGGTATCTTGTAGTTTTGCCTGCACTTTCTGCTCTTTAATGGTGTTTTGCGTCTCATTGTCCTGCTTTTTAAGTTCCATCAACAAGTCCATACTCTGTTCCTCCTTGTATTCACGGATAAGGCGGTTAAACTCGTCATTCTTTGAGTACATTGATATTCGTTCCGATGCAGTCTGCTTCGACAGGAACTTGTTTTGAACTGCGGAAGCGATATTTGCCACAAGTTCGCTCAAATTCTGATGGATATACGGCTCAATCCAAACATTAAGTCCAAGACCGACAAATGATGCCTCTATTCCAAGTTCGTAACCATATCCATGCTTGAAGATGTTTACAATATCCTCAAGAAAGTCCTGCATGGCGGAAGCGTCCTTGATTGCCTTCTCGATAGCGGGAGAGTAAAGGAGTTTAACGGCAACGCCAGGAAGGTCTCCCGACTTCAATTCAGGTGGTATCACTGCGAAAGACTGCTCATAAATCAGTTTATACAGCGTGTTCAGTTCCGTATTGAATGATGTCGACACGTCCTGGTGGTTAAGGAAACCGGCCTCGTCGTCCGTTCCCATTGATATAGACTTCACAGAGCCGTTAAGGTCGCCATGAATATCCACGTCCTCTCCCTTGAAATACATAATAGGGAAAGCGAAAGCCTTGTTGTTCTCGCAGAAATACGAGAAAGCCACCTCATACTGCTCTATTGTGTCTTGCGAGTTAGACCAGCACGCACCCTCATTGTCTCGGAAATATGCAACAGGAATGGAGTTGAAACCGTGCCGTTTCTGAGACACAATCTTGAATCCGTTGAAGCCAAACACTTTCGCTATCTTGTCGATGACTCCATAACTTCCTGCGCCTCTTTTTGCACGGTAAAGGAACTCGTCGTCCCAAACCTCCACCCATTCGGTGACAGCGTTTCCCTCGTCGTCGTAGTCATAGTAACGCCTTGCGAGGATTTCAAGTTTTCCTGTCAAGGAGTTGTAGTGTGGATAAAGTCTGTCGCCATTGATAAAAGAAAGCACCCTGCAACCGAATTTTCCACCGTTGATATATCCGACGACAGCGGCATCGCCTGTGATTTTTATAGAGCGCACAGCCTCATAGAAGCGCACCTCCATATTCTTGTTAAGCCATCCCTCACGGAACTTGTAGAGCGTGGTAACATTGCGCTGTTCCTCGTCTTGCGAGTCGGACTTCTCACTGAGTTCCATTTGAATATCATTGCCGCAAAGGTGTATAATCTGCTTTGTTGCGATAATCTGCTGAAAAGCGAAAGCGCAACGAGTGACCGGCTGTCGATACCATTTCTTTGTGTCGGGGTCTTGCTTCAAGATGTCGGGGAAAAGCTCCCTGTCATTGATAGTGTGTGACGACGGGAAATACTCTCGCAGGAAATCGGTCTGTGTGACAATCTCTCCAACAAGTTTATCCTCTGGTTCAGGCTCGACATTCTCCGCTGTAACCATGCCACCGTTGTGATAGCCTATCGGCAAAGGTTTGATAAAGGGTTTCCTAACGAGGATTTCCCTGAAATTTATACCATCCATAGATTCTTTGGTTTTTTATGTTTATTTTTAGATAAATCGAAAATCTTCCTGTAGAAAAGCGACTCTATAAAGTCGGGAGAGTGGCCGACATACTTTTTCGCCACCTTCTTCTGTATGAGGCTAAATCCACGGTCTTCCACATCTTCCCTTCTGCGTATGCACTTCCTCTCTTTTAGCAGAATCTTCCGGAGTTCCGTGTCCTTGAATCCGTCGCCTGAATATTTCCTGTCAAGCAGACGTTCGTCGATAGACATATTCAGTTCTATAATGTCCTTATAGAAAAGATAAGCGCATTGTGACTTCAAGTCCTTGTATAATGCCTTTATTCCCTTTTCATCGGCTCGTGAAGAAGCGATAGGTGCTGCGCAGTTGTTGAAAGGCACAGCGAAAGGGAAAAAGCCTTTGAGTGCTTGTCCGAGACCATTCAAGTCGTATGTGAAATTCTGTTCAAGCACGCCCCATTCAGTGAGTTTCTCCTTTATGGCTGAAATCACAGTCCTTGAATCGAACCTGGCAACGAAAAGGTCTTTGATATGGAAACCCTCCCATAGCCACATTACAAGGTTGTCGCCACCTGTGAACGCCACGTCGCACGATGCTCGTAGAACACCATCGCCAGTCTGCTCCGAGTTTGTGAAGAAAGACTCCATATCCTCAATCTTAATCATATCGTCACCGCTTCGCTTAAAATTCCAGTTACCCTCAAGGTCACGCATACGCTGTTCCTCGCTCTGCTGTGCAAGGTTTGCGACGTATGATGGGTCGGAAGATATGAGTTTGATATTCTCTGCAACTGTAGCCCTTACAAAAGTGACGCTCTTGACAAACATTCTTTCCTTGTCGTAGCCGAGAGCCTCGTATTCCTCGCTCCACAGTTTGTCGATGATGTTTTTACACTGCATATACACCTCGTGTGGCGTGTCGCCCCAATATATTGTGTCAACGATGTCACCGTCCATAAAACAGTACCGCACAATTCCGTCACGCTCCTTGATTGGGTAGCCGTCATCGTCTATCCACCAGTCAATGAACTTTCGCACCCAGGAATCGGGGTCGGGGTTGCAAGTTCCCCAAAACCTGTTGCGTATTCCGTATGCGTTACGGTTGTTTGTCACAAGGTACTTGAACTTGTTGTACGGCATGTGTGTGATTTCGTCAACTCCGATATACGAGTATTGTTGGCCTTGGTATCGCTTCACGAAATCATCGTAGTTGTCGGCGTAATACCCGAAATGCAGTGATCCGCCACGATAGAAGTTCCAAGTCATATCGTTTGGTGAGCGGTTATAGGTTCCGAACTGGGAGTACACATTGTAGGATTCCCTCACAAGCCCCGAAAGGTCGGGTCTCTCGTTACGCAGCAATATGGCGTTGAAATGTGGCTCGAACACATCGTATAAGCCTTCCATCAGCAAAGACATGGATTTGCCTCCGCCACGGTTTCCGCCGCAGATAAGAATATCGGAATCCTGCGCAATCATATTCTCCTGTCCTCCACGCTGGTCTATAATCAGATAGGGATTGCTTTTCTTCCTATCCGCATCACGGAGAGACTGCGCATGTTCGTAGGAGAATATTTTTTTACCGTCAACAGTCCTAAAACTCTCGTATCTATTCGCTTTTTGCATAAATATACATTTTATATTGCAAAAATATGCAATATTTTTTGAAAAGTGAATATTTATTGTATATATTTGCATCATAATTAATTATAACTGTTTAATTGTTTGTGAAAATGGAAAGAGAAGAACTCTTATCTAAAATCAATGAAAAACTTGGAAGCACCAAGTTGTCTTTGAGTGAGAAAACGATGAACGACTTCGCTACTGACATGCTCGCTGGAATTACCGACGACGCACAGCTTACAGACGATTTCCTTGAACGGAAAGTGTCATTTCTCAAAAGCCTTGACGGCAATCTTCACTATGATGTCTCGAAGCAGGTAGAACTTTACAAAAAGAGCTACAAGCCCGGACAAAAGCAGGAAGATGAAGGTGACGGTCTGAAAAGCGACAACGAGTTGAAGGAGAAGTTCACAAAGTTGGAAGACCGTTTCAACGAGATAGTTGAACTGCGCAAAAAAGAGAAGGAGGCCGCAGAAAAGGCTGTCCTTGTCGATAAGGCGGTGGAAACTATGAAGGAGAAGTTCAAGAAGGCAGATGTCGGAGTAAACGGCTATGTCCTTCGCCAAACTTTGAGAGACATCGAAGTTAAAGGTGACGAAAAGGCGGCAGACCTTGCGGAAACCATCGAAACCGAGTACTTCAAAGGTCTCAAGGACGCAGGCATAGACTATGATTCTCCTATGGGCGGAAATCTCAACGTGGCAAACAAGGGCGCAGAAAACGCTAAGAGCCGGCGTGAGGCTTTAAAACGAGAGCTCGCTTCACGAGGCTACATTCCAAAGAAAGAGAATTAATAACATTAAAACGCAGAAAAAATGAGTAATCTACAGAAAGGTACTTTTAACACGATTGCGAACACAAGCGTGACTGTCGGTGGCGGCAAGCAGGTTTGGGCTCGTGTTGAAAAGGTTATCCATTTCGGCCGTCTTATTGACCTTACCGGTCGAAAGGCTGGCGATGTGATTCCTGCTGGCTCGATGGTTCATTTTGACAATGAGAGCGACAAAGCAGAGGTTATCAAGGCCACTGACACCGAGAAGTTGACCACAGTGAACGGCCTTATTCTCAATGATGTGTGCATTCCCGAAGGTGCGGTCTTCGCATCATGCGCAATCGTGACATCAGGTAAGATTTGGGCTGACGCTACAGATGTTCCAAAGACTGTGGAGGCACAACTTCCAAATATCGAGTTTATCAGAGAAAGAAAACACTAATCAGAAAGGAGTAAGAAATGTTTACAAGAGACGCACAATTCTATGACCTTATCGGTAAAGGTCTTGTTTCGCTCGGCTATACCGGCCAGGGCGCTCTCCAGGGATTCGTTGATGACTTCTTCGCTGAGAAGTACAACGCAGAGAGCACATTTGCAGAGCTTGGCTTCCCATTGAACCCAAACCTGCCAATCAATCCAACCTATGAGCAGATTGAGGCCACTATTCGTCCATACACAATGGCTGGCTATGTTGACATCGACTCAGACGGCCCAAGCAAGTCTGTTGACGGTTTAAGCCTCAAGCAAGGCGGTCTTCCCACCTTCAAGCACGAGGTGACTATCGACAGAAAGATTATGCGAGAGAAGCTTATGCTCGCAGAGGCTATCGGCCGCACTACCTCAGAGATTGACAATGTGATGGTGAAACTTCTTTTCAAGGGTGTTGACGACCTTTTGGGCGGTAACTACAACACTATGAAGTATCAGCGTCACCAAATTGTGTCAAACTATGGTAAGCTCGTTATCGACGCAAAGAACAACCCTTACGGTTTGCCATTGGAACTTGACTTTGGTGTGAGCGAATCCCACAAGACCACTTCAAAGTGGTATGCAAAGGACGGTTCAGGCAACGTCACACAGGACGCTACCGTGACAAAGGGTACTGTTGACCCAATCAAGGTGCTCCGTGACATCAAGCGTGCCGCAGAGGAAAATGACGGTATGCCATCATCGCACTGGGAAATCAGCAAGACCACTTATGATGACATCATGAGCCTTCCTTATTTCCGTCAGATGTATGTGCTTTCGGCAAATCCTATGATTACCGACAAGACACAACAGATTGCGTATGGCAACACTATCAGCGAAGATGTGATTTTCGACTATCTGCAACGCCGTGTAGGCCGCATCGAGGTAATTGATGCCGTTGCATCTGTCGAGAAGATTGACGCAACCACACACGCCACCAAGTATGAAACTCTCAAGAGCTTCAACGAGGGCGTGTTTGTGCTTGTTCCTGACGGTGAAATCGGTGATGTTCAATGCGGACGACCAGTGTATATGGAGACTCCCGGCAGTCGCACCGCCCTTTATGACGGTGGCCGTACCCTTATCCGCCAGGTGTTCAATGACGAGAACATGATTCAGACCATCAAATCGGAAGTTACTGCGCTTTGCGTACCAAACAAGACAAGATGGTTCTACTATGTAACAGTAAAATAACAACCGTGTAAACGATAGGAGCGATGGAAAATTATAGAGTAAAAGACTATTTGGCGAACATCGTCAATTTCCCTGTGGACGGAAAGGCACTTGATGCCATTCTCATGAAGCGAGGGTTGTGCGGTGACACCCCGTATTCCGAGGCGGAAAACAAGGACATCGAACTTTGCCAAGCAGACCTCTATATGTGGATTTGCACCTCTCCATCGAAGATTGGTGGCGATAGCGACAGTGATAACGGCTGGTCGCACAAGGACGGTGGCTACACCTTGTCGTCAAAAGACAAGAAACGCCTGACGAGCATCGCCAACTCAATCTACGACACTTACGGAGAGAGAAAAATCCTCACATCGCATTTCCGTATCGTTGACCACGGTGTTAAACACTGCAACTTAGGTTTAAACCCTTACGACCATGTTGAAACAAAAGGTTGACAATCCACGCTATCCGCATATTGTGACAATCACAAGAGTGGAGTGTTCAGACAATCCGTTTGACGGAGCGTCCACCGAGAGGGTGTTGTATTCGGGTGTCGGGCGTTCATTCACCGACACCACTACAACAGGTGGTTCGCAAGTTGATGTGAACAAGCGCAAATCGTCGATACCAGTACGTTTTGACAAATGGGAAGAACCTATTCTTGATGGCGACACGATTAAGACGACAAAAGACGGTCGCCTGTTGGAAATAGGCAGAGTGAGGGATTTTGAACCCGACAACAACAGGACATTAATCTATTGGGATTTGGTGAGAGTATGAGGCAGCCTGGACTTGAACAGCAAATCAAGAAGCTTACAAAACCTCTTGAGAGAATTTACAGGAGAAAGGTTGTCGAGCTTGCGCCAAAGTTAGCGGCAGAGGTTATGGAAATGCTGACAAGTGAATACAAGTATCATGACATCACAGGTAACACCACTACCGGTTGGTATTTTGTTGTCTATGTTCGTGGAGAGCTTGTTTACAAAATAACCTCGATGGAATATATAGGCGGTGCAGCACCTACAAGAAAGACACTCCGAAAGGGTGAAGTTTACAAACTCCCGACCTATTGGGGTGGAGACGCTGTAGAGGGCAAGCCGTTTGTCGGTAAAATGGGCAGATACAACTATTACGCATATAAGCGAGCGTTTGAGTTTATAAGACGGCACAAAGTGAAATATGCGAGAAAAAATAGGCTTGTAGTGCTTGTCGGCAACGGCACAGAGTATTCGGCTTATAATCCTAAAATCGCAAGTAAGCTAACAGAGGCGCAGCTACTCCTAAAGAACAAAGGTTTTGAGTATGGTTACAGCGAACAAGAAATTCCATTCTAATGTACAGCATAAGACAGATATATAAGAGCATGTATGAGGCCGTAAACGGCATCTGCGACAAGATTTACATTCAGGATAGACCACAGTCTATCGACAAGAGGATAGACAGTTATATGCTGCTTGAAATCAATTCCTCGATAACGAATGAGGAGCAGAATCCGGACGGCGAATACAATATGTTTTCGGGTATTGTCCGTTTCGTGCTGTTTGTGAGGAACAGGACATCAGCAAACAACTTCAACGCCGTTAACATTGACGCTTTGGAGGAGAAGTTTAAAATGCTGATGTCGAAGTTCCCTGTTTCCGACGATTTTGTTTTCATCACACGCCCCTATGTTTTAATGTCGGGGAATGACGGTTCAGATTTCCATTATGTTGCAGTTAACGCATCAATAAAGACAAAGTAAAATTTTTTTAAACTTATACAGTTATGGCAGAAATTAAAAAAAGAACAGATTTGAAGCTTGTAGTTGACGATTTAAGCTCGCTTCTTATTCAGAAGACACCTATCACAGTGACCGCTGGTAGTTCAGGCGGTGCGTCTTCTATCACTATCGCTCCTGACCTGGACGTTCCTGTTACCGTTGACACACTCCAAACTTCGAGTTCGGAGCCATCTATCACCCACTACAAGGTGATTGGTATGGATACCGACTGGACTTCAAGTGTGACACCCGGTGACTGGACTATCGCTTTCACCGTTCCATCACTCCACACAGACATTCTCAAATTCGCATGGGGCGATTCGGCTGTGAAGGCTGTTGACGCAACAGTTTCCAACGCAACAAGTGTGATTGATGGAACCAAGTTCAAAGGCTCCGCTGTTACCTTCAACAAAAAGAAGGTGGTGTGCTCACTTGTGATTGTGTCAGGCACAAAGGACAAACTTGTGGTTATCCGCAACGCAAACCTTTGGGCAAACGTGCTCAAGGACGCAAACAGCGACCCATACGCAGTCCGTTTCACCGGCTCAATCTCATCTGAGGGCGACGATATGATTATCCTCGAAAAGCAGTCGTAATTAACTCTTGAATAATTCATTCCAAGCGTGGGTGGTGGTCGTGTTGCCACCGCCCATTCTTGTTTAAAACAAATGATAAATGGAAAAGATAGAACAACCGGCAAACGAGTACAAGAAAAGGCTTGACGAGCTTATGAACGCAAAGCCTGAGGAAATAGAGTTTAGAGGAAAAAGCAAGAAGGTGGGTTGGCTTCACAGAGGAACAATTAGAAAATTCTCTACCGTAATGGTGTCGGAGGAAGACCCGGAGAAGCGAAACACAAAGATATGCGCCATCGTGCTTCTGAACAATGTTTGGAAGATACGGTTCTTCTATTGGCTCTACTGGCGTTACCTCTATTATGTGATAGACCTTGACGAGAACGACATTCTCAAAGTACTCGATGTTAGTAAAAAAAAAGTACAGCAGGAGCAATTCTACATCAATACCATGTTATCGACAGGGATGATGGACTTGATGATGACGATGACGAAAAAGGAAGCAGAGCGTATCCAAGCCGAACAGCGTGGGGCGCAGGTTTCTCGTTAGCGGAGAAGTTTCCGTTCCTGTTTGAACGAAAATACGGAATAAAGGCGTATGACTACTGGTGGGGATATACAGCCGCTCAGATAGAGCTGATGGCTATTGACCAGCCTCTTGTGGTTTACGACCGTGGCAACTCTGACGGTGACAAGGTTCCAAGCAAAGCAAAGATGAACAAGGTTGCCGAGAGGTGGGCAAGTGAGCGTGCTGGGCGCAAGAGCTTAGTCGGTAAAGAAATCAGTCTCAGCGAACTATTGTCAAACGATAAACAAGATAAACAAAATGGCTAATGACAGTATAGGCGACATCTGGTTTGAGATGAATATGGGCGGCACGGCCAACAAGAATGCCGAAGAACTTTTCAGAAGAATGCAAGGCATCGTGGCTTTTGCCAAAGAGTACACCGAAATTATGAAAGGTGGTGTTTCAGTAGGAAAGGACATGTACACCCCATTCCTTAAAAACTACGAGAAAGCGGCTCAAATGTTAACAAGGGTTAATGATTTGATTCAAAAAGCCAACAGTGAAATTGGCAGGGCTTCCGTGTTCGGTGGAAATGTCGGTGAGATAGAGAAAAGCGTTCAAGCTCTGAAAAAAGCGAGAGAGGAACTCACAAAGGGGCTTAGTGGCGGTAGAGTGGAAATGATAGCCACAGACCAGCTTTCCGCATTTGAGGCGAAAATTAGGACTATCGAGGGAAATTTGAAAAGTGTGGGCAAAGAGATAAACTCCGCTATTGACAGCAAGAAACTCGGCAACAAGGTGGAATCAACCATTATCAAAATGTCGAACGACTACAATAGGCTAACGAAAGGCATGTTCGGTGTTGATAATAAAAACAATGCTGTATATACATCTGCTGATAATTTGCTCGATAAGTTGATAGAGGTTCAGAACAGGCTCAACAGTGCGGCAAAGAGTGGTAATGTGTCTGAAATCCAAAAACAGCTGATGGAGTATGACGCATTGTCGAAGAAGATAGACCAGGTGGCAAAGAGTCTTAAAAATCTCAACGCCGAGCAAAGAAACCGCAGCAACGCCGAACTTAACGGCAATGTTCTTCTTCAAAGGATTGACGGAAGAATGATGGATTTGAACAAGGCTTTCGGAATTGCGAACAAAGGCGGTCTTCAAGCGGATATACAAAATATCACATCGCTGATGTCAAAACTTGAATCATTCAAGCAAAGGTTGAACGCAGCCGTAACCGCTAACAACACAAACGAGATTGGGAAACTCGCCAAGGAGTATAAACTGCTTAGTGTTGAAATCTCCAATGCCACCAAGTCGGTGATAGACAACTCCGCCGCACAGCGAAACAATATAGGGCAGGCAAAGCAGCGGTTAAGTGCCGCTTACGGACGCTCGTTTGAACTTGGAAGTTCACACCCGATAGACAACATATTGAACCGCATGGATCAGCTCAACGAAAAGGCGAGCATGACAAAGGACATCTTCAACCAGCTCAAGAATCAGATGGCTTTGACTTTCATGACCGTGTATGGTGTGGAAGCGTTGGTGAAAGAGGTTATCACCATTGGTGGTGAGTTTGAGCGTCAACACAAGGCGCTTCAAGTGATTCTCGGAGATATGCAACAGGCAGACGCACTCTATGGCCAGTTGAAGAACCTTGCGATGGAATCACCATTCACCTTCAAAGACCTTGCCACATACTCGAAGCAGCTTGCCGCATTCTCCATTCCTTATAAAGAACTTTTCGACACCACCAACAGACTTTCAGACATGTCGGCTGGTCTTGGTGTTGATATGAACCGCCTTATTCTCGCATACGGTCAGGTGCGAAGCGCAACTGTGCTTCGTGGCCAGGAGTTGCGACAGTTCACAGAGGCTGGTGTGCCAATGGTTCAGAAACTTGCAGACTACTTTACCAAGTTGAATGGAAAGGTGGTTGACACAAGCGAGATTTTCACCATGATTTCAAAAAGGCAAGTTCCTTTTGAGGCTGTAAAGTCTGTTATCGAGGAAATGACAAGCGAGGGTGGCGAGTTTTATCAGATGCAGGAAAAGATTGCCGATACATTAAGTGGCCGCTTTATAAACCTCAAGGACGCATGGCAGGTTATGTTGAGCAGTTTCGCAGACGGAAAGACTGTTATCGGCACTACGCTTAAAGAGGTAATACAACTCACTACTTCAATTATCCGTAATGTGAACCTTATCACATCTGCCATTATCGGTTTTGGAGCAATGAAACTCGTGTCAAAGACTGGTATTGGTTCTGCTATGGCTTTGCGTCAAGACAGTTCGTATGACTACGGCACAGGCTATATGAAAGCGAAACAGCTTGAAGCCGTGGCAGCGCAACGCCGTATCGTCATGGCGGAAATGTTAAGAAGCCAAGGGGTTTTAACGAAAGAGCAAGAGCAGCAACTGAAAGTTGACAGAATGCTTGTCGGCACAAGGAAGCAGATGACAAGATTGGACTGGGAAGCCCTTGTTTCTGCCGGCAAACTCAACAAGTGGCAGATTGCACGCCTTGCGAGCGAACAGAAAATCACCAAGGAGAAGGCGAAGCAAGCCCTTCTTGCACAAGGTCTATCGGGCAAGGAAGCCGACAAAGTGCTTGGTTCGAAATTGGGTGGAAGAATAGCCGGTAAAATGAAGGATTTCGGTAGCGAGTTGAAAGACAGTTTTAAATCCTTATTCAGCGCACCTAACCTCGTTTTCGCCGGGCTTGGTGTTGCCGTGTCGGTAATATCGAATTTTGTCCAGGAAGCAGCAGAGAGAACACGCCAGGCAAAGCAAGTGATAGAGGAAGCGGAATCGCAACGTAAGGATTTACAAAAGTTTCTTGACGCAAACAGTGTCGGAATTTCAGCAGACCCCGAAGAAGCGAAGCGTGCATACGAAAAGTTTACCGAGGAACTATACAAGCAAGACCCAAATGCCGAAGCCTTTCTTATAAAGCTCAAACTTGACTATGGTGACGATTTGCAGCAACAAGCCATCAAGGTTAGAGAGCGGCTTAATGAGGAATTAACCATCAAAGCAAAGGTAACAGATATTGGCGATGAGAGAATCAATGATATTTTTGACTCATCAAGGCATTGGTGGACAGACTCATACGAAACGAATGTAAAGGAGTTTTTGGAAAGTGAGAGCAAATTAGAGAAAGAATTGCAGAATTTGCCAAAAGACGGTTTTGAGAAAATCATCACAACGATTGAAACTTATGGCGATGAAACCTCAAAATCAGCTGCGGCATCTGCAAAGAAAATCTTTGATGCCACAAAAGATGTCCGAAAGGCTGGAAAGGAACTCTTCAATTCAATGTCAAATCCTGAAATAAGAAAGTTTTTCTATGGCAGCAACTATGGATTAATGCTGCCACAAGTAAGGATTGAAGAATGGAAACAAGACATGGAAACCGCAAAGGAAAACGCTGCGGTTATTGCCGAGGAGCTTAAAAAGGCGTTGAGTGTTCAGAGTGGAGAAATCACAAGAAGCGGTGAAGTTACCGATATTGGTAGAAAGATTGTTATGGACATAGCAAACAAGATGGCAGACAACAAGAGTCTGTCAGGCTCGCAAAAGAGCGTGTTTGTCAATGCCATTATGGACAACCTCGGTTTCAACTCGGAGGAAATTGGTGTAAGAATATCGCAGATGATAGAAACATCAATTCCTGACATCAACAGTTTGGTTAGAACGAACCCAGCAAAAGCAAAAGAACAAATTGACGAGTTTTTCAACACCTTCCTCAGAACTTTCCAACTTTCACACGGAGTTTATAACGCAGATTTGCAGAACTATGTGAATGCACACCCGCTTCAAATCAAGCAAGCCATATATGTAAAATACAACCTTGCAGACGGTCAGAACCAGGCAAAGAAGCAACTTGAGGATTTCTTGAAAGAGAAGTTCGGTGAAACCGTGTATGTGGCAGCACAACTTGAGACCGTTGCCGATGTTACGGAGGCAATCAAGAAAGTACAGGACTATCAGAAGAAATTGCAGGAGAAGGTTGGACTTGGAGCAAAGGTTATCGGTGCGACAGTAGGCATAAAATTTGACATCAGTTCAGGATTTGAAGCCATCAAGAAGAAACTTGAGTCGTGGATGAAAAGTGCCGACAAGAACTCCTTTGGCTATATGATTACAAAGCAACTTCTTGGCTGGGTAAGTGATATTATAGATTCACAAAGTGGCTTGAAAAAGCTCAATGTTGAGCCTGAAACGGTAAAACCAAAGAGCACGCCAAGCACACGCAAAAGCACCGCAAGAAAAGAGGATAAAGAACTTAAAAAGGCGAGAAAATGGCTTGAGGAATACAGAAAATTCTGGAGTGACCTTGAAAGCAAAAGGGAGCAATATGGTGCATCCGCTTTCGGTATGATAAAGAAAAGCGGTCTGTATAACGACCTGCTCAATTTTATTGGAGAAGGGAACGCACAAAATTTCTCAAAATCAATCGACATCATCGTCAGAAGCCTCGGAAAACTGTCGTCGGAGGAAAGAAAGGCTTTCGCACGCCAAGGTAAAGAGGAAATCAGTAGAAATATCACAAAGCAGGAGACAAAGGATATTTCAGACTACAACAAGTTCGCCAAAAAGAAAATCGAACTTTTGAACGAGCAGTATGAGATATACAAAAAACTGTATCTTGTAACAGGTGACGCAGAAGGCTCCGCTTTACTCGCTGGTCGTGGTTTTGCAAACAAGAGCGTGCTTGACTATATAAGAGAAGAACTTTCCGATGCAATCTGGAAGTATAACAAGGGTGCGAATACGAATTATACGGTTTCCAACATTCTCATAATGAGTGATGAGCAGTTTGACAAGGATATTGGTAAAAGTTCGTATATTGCCGAATTGAGAACCGACTATCTCAACAAGGAAAAGAAGTTAAGACAGGAAACCCTTGACTTGGCTATCGAGGCATTGTCGAAAGAGTTTGAAATCGAAGATAAGATACAAAACGAGAACAGAAAATACGAGGAAAGAAAAAAACTTCTTGAAGATACCATCAAGAAAGAAGAAGATACCAAAAAGAAAGATTTGCTCAACAATGCTTTAATAAATCTTGACAAAGAGCGTTTTCAAAAACTGGCAGATTTGGAAATTCAAAAGCAGAAAAGGAATATTGGTTGGGACGCTATCTTCGGTAATATCGGCAACGCATCTTCTGCCATACTCGGAAAGGTACAGGATTTAATCAAGGATATGTTGAAAAAACCAAACCTTTCACCTGAAAGCGCAAAGAGCCTTGTTGACGCTATGACAAGAATAGAGAAAGAGTTGATAAACAGGAATCCATTCCAAACCATTATTGACGCTTTCAAAGGTGGAAGAATGAGTCAGGAGCAAAGGTATGGCTTGCAGGAACACCTTTCCCAAAACTACAAGAAAAGTTACACTCTTGATGAAGAAACAGCAAAGTGGTTCGGTTTAAAGGCTGGCACATATACAAGAAAGCAACTTGAGGAAGTGGCATATACCGACAACACAAAGAATTTCACTGATGCTGTATCGGCAGTAGAGAAAGACTTCAAGGCGTTGCACGATATTCTATCCCCTGTGTTGAATTTACTTGATTCACTTGGTGTAGATGTCGGATTGATAGGCGATGTGCTGTCTGCACCGGGAAATGCGCTCAATGCAGCCGCTAACACGGCTGGCTCATTTGGAACATTGTCGAATGTGTTCAAGAAAAACGGCAAACTGACAGGTGTCGGTCAATTTCTTAGCGACGCTGCTCCATACGCCGCTGGTGCGGTGGCGGGGTTGAGTCTTGTGACTTCCCTTTTCCAGCTCCACGACAAGGCTTTGCAGAAAGAGATAGAGGCGAGCGAGCGCAGACAGAGGGAAATGACAAACCTCACAGATTCGCTGAAAAAGGTACTTGAGCGCACGCTTGGCGGTGTCTACAACACAAAAGCGTCGGATAAGATGCTTGCCAAGTTTGACCAGTATGACAGTCCGAAATACACCTCGTTCATTGCTATGCTTCTTGGTAACGACTATTTGACGAAAGACACAAGGAATGCCATAAACGAAGCAAGGGACAGCAAGAGTTATTTTGACGCATCGTATGCTTCCCTTATGGTTCAGCGTGACGAAATGCAGCATCAACTTGAACTTGAGCAACAAAAGAAGAAGAAGGACAGCGGTAAAATAGAGGACTACAAAAAGCAGATTGAGGAACTTGACGATGCTATCCACTACTTCGCAATAGATATGGCAAAAGAGCTTTACAGCATCGATGTCCAGGAGTGGGCAAAACAGTTGTCTGATTCCATTGTAGATGCTTGGGCAAACGGAGAAGATGCGCTGTTGGCATACAAGCGCACATTGAACGACCTGATGAAGTCGATGACAAAGAACATTATCACAAAAACGATAATGGAAACGGCTTTGAAACCAGTTCAAGACCTTGTGGCAAAGGAAATGACCGATAAAGACGGAAAACTCACGGCAGACAGCATTACAAGGATTTCTGATTTGTTGCTCACAGAAGGTCAGAAAGCGTTTGATAACATATATGGGCTTCTTGACTACTTGAAGCAGAGAGGCGTTGACTTGAGTGACACAGCGAACAGCTCGACGATTGGCAAGGGCATACAAGCCGTTACCGAGGACACGGCAAATTTGCTTGCAAGTTATATCAACGCTATTCGTGCCGATGTGGCGATTAATAGATTGAGCATATCCAAAATCTCTGACGAAAATTTGCCGGGAATAAGCGCAAACCTTGGGCTTCAACTCACGGAGTTGAGAAACATTTCCGTAATGGCAGAGCGGAACGCAAGGGCTTCCGAGGAAATCAGGAACTTACTTGACAGCGTGATAACGACAGGCTCAAACGGAAAAAAAATAAAGGTGTAATTTTTTTTCATTTTATCATTTTTAACACTTATAGTTGAGAGGGATAGCCGCAGTGATGCGTTTATCCCTTTTTATTTTCCATAAAACTGTATAAATATTCATAAATTATTAATATATTTGCAATTATAAAAGATATTTGGATTATGGCTATTGCTCGTGTTTACATAGAAAAGATACAAGATTCGGGTGATTTCGTACATTACGAAACAAGTGAGGTGGTACGGGATTTCGAAATCTATTGCAAAAGCATACCTTTCAAGATTTATGGGGAGGTAAAAGAGCCATACTCAAATGACTGGCTTGACGAGGATGGTGTGGAGGAATACTATCCGGAAAAAGGTTTCAGAATGAAGCCTTACGAATTAGAGGTGGAATGGGCGTACAAAGGTGCTATCAACAGCGCAAATACCAAAATCAAGAACTTCCTTGACTTCCTTTCAGGTAGAAGTGACAGCACTCCTGAAATGAATATTTACTGCACATGGACTGGTATAGGAAGAAAAAATGTGCGACTTGTAAAGGTTTCTGACAAGGCGACGATAGTAAGGGACGAGGATAACGGCGACATCGTTATTTTCAGCACTACCCTAAAAGTGTGTGACCCGGTTACAGACTTCAAGCCAAAAATGATAGAACAGGAGGTGGGACAAGTATGAGTAGCGTGAACATATACAAAAAAGACGGAACAAAACTTTGCGATTGTCATACCCCACAATACAATGGCACGTTCATGGGCGAGAGGACTGTGACGGTGAACATCAAGTCACCAAGCGAGATAGACTTTTCTGTCGGTGACTACCTTGACTATCGTGGAGAGCGTTTCACGCTGTACCTTCTTCCTGAACTTGCGAAAACAGCAAAAGAGTACACATACGGTGGCGCGATAGAGTACAAGAATGTGACTTTCTGCTCCGTAGAGGAAGAATTGCGAAGGTGCATGTTCCTTGATGTTGCGTTCGGTGACAACGGATTGCACTATACAATGCTCCCTAATTTTTCCTTTTATTGCGAAAAACCGTCAGACCTCGCTTTCAGACTGCAAGCAAACCTTGACAGGCAATATCCAAACGAATGGACTGTGACCGTGAATGATGATGCTAAATTCGTTGACGGTGTGAATATGAGTTTCAGCAATCAGACATGTTGGGAAGCCCTTGCGCAAGTGAACACCAACGACGATATAGACATCAATTTCACAATCGACGGAGCAAACAAGAGGATTGTGATTGGTGGTGTAGGTGAAACGCTTGACATAGGGTTGATGTATGGAAAAGGGAATGGTTTACGAAGCATCGAAAGAACAGTTGACACATCACAAGCCGTTATTTCACGACTTTATGCGTATGGCAACACAAGAAACCTGCCTTACAGGTATTACAACAAGAAACATGACGAGACAAGCACAATATTCAGCGCCACACGCTCCATGTACCTACCGAATCTAATGCTTCCAGGTATTCTTGCAAGTTGGAAAGGTATTTCTGCGAAAACATACCTTGAAACAAATGGAATGTGTAAGAAAACGCCATACACAAACCTCGGATACGAAGTGGTATTTAACCAAAATTCCAATAAATACTACTATTACGACGACAGTGGCAAGCGATATGAGATTAGCAAAAGCGATATAAAATACTACCTTGTTCAGCATTACGAGGAAGTACCACAAGAAGAAAACTCATACTATTGCGACAGGGTATGGATAGACAGCGCAGATGCGATTGAAGATTTCGGAACACTTGAAGGTGTGAAGTTCTTTGACGGAAGCGACAACAACGTGGAAGATGTGTATCCGAGTATCGAGAATTTCGGAACGGCAGAAGACCTTGCTGATGCGCTTGACCCGGATGGAACCGAGAATAGTAAATACAACTTCCGTGACCCCGGCGATGACAACTGGGAAATATCCATACCGCTTGGGGCATTGAACGCCATTGCCGACTACACGCCAGGGAGCGAGATAACCGATGACGGTAATATCCCTGAGAAGCAGACATCGACACCGACATTTGACATAATCATCAAGAACATCGGTTTTGACCCGAATGATTCAGAACTCAAAGCAGACGACACTCCACGGATTTCCATGAAAGGTGGTATGTGTGCAGGTAGAGAGTTCAAGATATTGTCAAGTCAGAAGATGGTGTTCAATGATGGTGTAAAGTGGGAGGTTGTTACTCAAAGCAACGAACATTCGGGGCCGTGGGGTTACAAGTTGCGTTGCGAGGTGGCAGCGGACGAAAGCATCAACCAATTCTTCCCTAATGGTCATTATCCGCTGATGAATGGAGACCAGTTTGTGCTTCTTGGAATCAACATGCCGACAGCGTATGTAGATGTGGCGGAAAAGAAACTGTTGAAACAGGCTATACTCTACCTTTCCGACAACGACCACACCCAATTCAACTTCGCACCGAAGATAGACAATATCTTCTTTGCAAGAAATCCAAAGTTGGCGGATAAGTTAAGAGAGGGAAATCTTTTACATATCGTAGATGAGAAACTTGGCATTGATGTAACCTTGCCTATTTCAAGTTTGAGAATATCGAATGACAAAGAGATACCCGAATACGAAGTAACATTAAGCGATAGCCAGGAGGCTTCCTTATCGCAAAGGGTTAGTGCAGAAGTGAAGCAGACATTCTCGAATTATTTCTACGGATTTGGCGGAGGTGGAAACGCAGGCACTATTACCGCTGGCGTACTTAACAACTACCTCAAAGTGGAATACGACCAGTTGGGGAAACCTTACTTGTACTGCACGCTTGACTTTGCCGTGCAGTATGGCATTACGGCTTACTCACGACAAAAGGCGTTTGTCGATACCATTATGGACGGCATATTGGTTGACGGAAAGACTATCAGGATTAACGAAAAAGGACAGTTGGAGGTAATCAAATGATAGGACAGAGCGACATATCATATAAGGAAATAAGGAATATGCTGAATGCCCACGGTGGCGATGTCGGCAGCAGGCATTCGGATTTTTTCTCCGAAAAGGCGAAAATAAACAAGTGGAGCAAGAAAAAGCCTGTGGAGCATCAAAAGATGTTTAAACTCACTGACGAGGATTTCGCATCGGTGAACTGGGGGTGGTCGGCGGAAAGTTACGCCAATCCGTTCAGAATGATAGACGCTTGGTGTGGCGACTTTTGGGCGTACACTCTGCCGAGCGGTAATCTACGCATATCGGACTTCCGTGGCTATGACCCCGACGCTGTGAACCCTTTCCTTATTGAGTTGTTAGGTTCTGAAAAGGTAAAGGCTGGCGACACGGTGAGGATAGCGACCACACAAGAGGATATTCAAAGCATCGTTGGAACTTACAAGGTGTTTGAGGACATCGCATACGACCTGTGGTATGTGGGCGTGATGTTTTGCCCGATTTTTAAGGCGGGAATGAACAAGGTGTATTACTGCTCGGTGTCGAGCATAATTGACTACGACACCGAGAAAATCAGTTTCACCGTGCCGAGCGAGATTGCAGACGGCAGTTATCGGGCTATCGTGGTGTTCACCAGTTACGCAGGTGCGAAGTTCGAGGAACTAACCGACAAGCAAGACTACTATTCCGAATGGGTGGGAATACCTTGCAACGCCCTATCATTTGAAAAGGTGCAACACATCACTCCTGATGTGTGGAAGCAGTATGGCATCACATTCAATAATGTGACTATCTCCACCACCACCGACCCACGTGGCTATCTGCTGAACTCCTTGAATATGGACATTGAGCAGACGCTTGGCGACTATCCGTATGGCGTGCATACAAAAGTGGAAATGACGGTGCAGACGGAAAAGGGCGATGTGACACTTGGCTCGGTTGAGAATGACATCAACCCTAACGGAATAGTGACCGACAGTTTCGCATACACCGACAGCGACGATAAGCATGTTGTGATGGTGGAAATGCCCGAAAAGATAGGCGTGAGGGTGACAGTCACGACCGATGGCGAACAGCGAGTGTGGCAGACTTCTGCGAGCATCGAAACCTACGAATAGTGAAATATAAAATATAAGAGTTATGGTTATTTATTTGTTTTTAGTTTTCATAATCGTGGTGCTGGCTTATATGTATTGCACGGAGCGGAAGATTGCCGAGCGGTACAAGGCTATTGCGAACGATTATGACAAAGAGTTTAAGGACTTGCAAAAGGAATGCGAGTTGATGAAAAGCAAAATTAAAGGCATTAAAAAGACGGCGAAATGAAACATATACACTACAAGAATGATTTTGAATTTCTGCTCAAAATTATGGGCAAAGACGGTGCTGTGCGCCCAGTTCCGCAGTACAGGTGGAGTGTGGTGTTCAGCGTGGGCGGAGTTCGCTACGAGTGTTCGCTTCGTGACGGAAACGCAACCGTGAAAGGCGACACGATTGTTTGCCGACTGCAAGACCACGGCTTCGGCTGTGGCGAGTTGAAAGCGGAGTTTCGTGAGTGGATTCCAAACAAGGAGTGGCTGGACGGTGTGGTTGATGTGAGCACCCCCATTGACACCGATATTGAACTGTGGGAGGGAAAGAGTGACGAGGCGGAAGAAATGGTGTCGGGAAGCGTAGTGTCGGCATACTTTGTGTATGATGCCTACTTGACCGCCAAGGCTAACGGCTACGAGGGTACGGCGGAGGAATTTTACGATGCGCTTAACCATATTGTTGACATCAACAAAAAGGAAGCCGAGAGGGTGGAAGCGGAAGCCAACCGTGTGACTGCCGAGCAACAGCGTGTGGAGAATTTCGTAGCGATGGAGAGTGCGCTCACGACAGCCACAACCAAAGCAAACACAGCCACAACCAAAGCCGAGGAAGCAAGCAAAAGGGCTGACAATTCGGCAACAGCGGCATCGCAAGCGAGGGTTCAAGCCACCCTTGCCGCCAACGGAGCGAACGCAGCTGCGGCACAGGCTACGCAAGCGATGGAAAAGACCAACACGGCTACAGAAAACGCAAAAACGGCTACGGCTAACGCAAACAATTCCGCCGTGAACGCTGGCAACGCTGCCACGGAAGCAAATGAAGCCACAAAGAGTGCCAACGATGCGACCGAAAAGGCAAAAACTGCCACAATAGCCGCTGAACAGTCAGCCGAGCGTGCGAACACCGCCGCCGACAATGCCGATGTGGCTACTTCCAACGCAACGACTGCCACCAATCAAGCCACAACTGCCACCAAGCGTGCGAACGACATATCAACCGACTTGGAAGCGAAGCGTGAAGCAGACTACTGGCGTGGTGCGAAAGGTGAAAAGGGTGACAAAGGCGATACTGGAGAGAAAGGCGAGCAAGGCGTTCAAGGATTGAAAGGCGACAAGGGAGAGCAAGGCGTGCAGGGCGTTAAGGGTGACGATGGCGTATCGCCAACGGTTAAGACCTCAAAGACTGGCAAGGTGACTACGATTGAGATTACCGATGCCGACGGCGTGCATACCGCCACGGTTAATGACGGCGAGAGTGTGGAGGTGGTTCAATCCACTGGCACGAGCAAAACGGCGGTGATGAGTCAAAAGGCGGTGACTGACATTATCGGAAATGTAGAGCAATTATTAAATAGTATCTGATATGAGTATAAGCAAAGAGATAGAGCGTATTCAACAGGCAAAGAAAGACATCGGCGATGCCATTGTGCGTAAAGGAGGAAGCGTGAGCGGAACTATTGACACCTACGCAAAGTCGGTTATGGCATTGGGCGATGTGAGTTTCCGCACGGCAATCGACATCGTGAACAAAAGCGATGCAAAGAATGTTGACCTGACAATGATTAGTCCTAAAAATGAAACGAGTTTGAATTATTTATTTGAAGGTAACACCAATCTAATAAATATTAATGTATCAAATTGGGACACAAGTAACATAGTATCTTTGAATGGCGCACTTACAAAAATTCCAAACATTGAAAGTATAGAATGTGCGGATTGGGATGTAAGTAATGTGACTACTTTCCGTACGATGCTTAGTGAGAATAAAAAATTAAAAAATGTTGATATTTCAAAGTGGGACACAAATAAATCCACAAATTTTGATTGGTTTTTTGCTAACGACAACTCTTTAACGCAATTAGATGTGAGCAATCTTAAAACACAGAATTGCTCTACATTTCAAGCAATATTCAGTGCCTGTCACTCTTTAACGCAATTAGATGTCAGTAATTTCGACATGGCAAACGCTATTAACACTAGTGCCATGTTTAATTATTGTATTTCTATTACCAGTTTAGATATAAGTAATTTTGACTTGTCAAATGTTAAGAATATTGATTACATGTTCAAAAAAACAAAAAAACTTGCAACTTTAAAAACTACAAATCTAAAATTGCCAAATATAGATATGGGTAACATAGGTTTCAATGAAAGTCCACTAACGGTTGACAGCATCGTTGGACTGCTCAACGCACTCCCACAGAGTGACAAAGGTTATTCATTTCAAATAGGTAGCGATAACATCGCCAAGTTAAGCGATGAGCAAAAGGCGATAGCGACAGACAAGGGTTGGACTTTAATTTAATAGAGATATGGAACATATAAAGGAAAAATTAAACAGCGACTACAAGTTTCGCACATTGACGGCTGATGATGGATATATCATCGCAAATGTGTTGCATGGGTTTGACGCGGACAACTACATCGGCACTAAAACGATGGTGTTACCTGCCGAGCGTGAGGTGAGCGGACTTGTCGCTATCACAGAGCAACAGCACTATGAGTACACAAAAGTGATAGATGAAAAGATGGAAGCAGAAATGCAACTAAAAAGAGAGGAGGTGGGTGATGTTCAGGAATGATGCCGTGCAAGGGGGATAAGGAAAGGGTGTTAATTTTTAAAATTTTGAAATATGAACCAAGATAGATTTTTACAGATGGTATTTTCCGCAATTAGTGCAGTGGCGACGGCACTATCTCCAACGTTGCCGTATATTTTGCTTTGCACGGCAATAGTGCTGATGGATTGCATAACTGCTTGGCGATTGGGTAGGCGTGTGAGAAAAACTCACCCACACAAGACGAGTAAGAACACGCCCAAATTCAACAGCAAACACTTTGGCGATGTTATTCAGACATTGATGGTTGTGTATGCCGTACTGATTTTCGCTTTCTTCCTGCATGTGTATGTTACCGACTCGCTTCCTTTCAACGCTCTAAAGGTCTCCGCTGGTCTTATAATCGGCTGGGAGATTTGGAGTTGCTTGGAAAATGAGAGTAGTTGCAACGGAAAAAAGTGGGCGATGCTACTGCAACAGATAATGGTGGATAAAACAGAACGGCACTTCGACATAAATTTATCCGCACTTAAAAAGGAAAAATAATCATTAACAATATAAGGTCGGTCGGCAATCCATTTAATAGTAACTTTTTAAAAAATGATTGGGGTTGTTTTAGTTAGTTGTGTTCATTCCGACCGACCTTTTAATTTTAAAACGATATGATATACAAAATAGGAAGCCGAGGAAACGAGGTGATAAGGATTCAAAAAGCCGTGGGCGTGAGTGCTGACGGATTGTATGGCGCAAAGACAAAGGAAGCCGTTGCGATATGGCAGAGGGCGCACGGCTTGACGGCAGACGGCATCGTTGGTTACAAGACTTGGGTAGCGATGTTCGGTGAGGATATGCCGAGTAAGGCGGTTGCTGATGGTGTGGTCTATCTTCCACTCAACAAGCATATCAAGATGCTGCCAAACCGAGAAATCAAGTACCTCGCTATCCATTTCACGGCTGGAAGTACCTCCAAGGCTGGCAGTGCAAGGAACGTGCGTAATGTTTTCTTGAGCCGTGAAGCGAGTGCCGACTTTGCCGTTGATGATGCGGAAATGGTGCAATTTAACCCCGACCTAAGCAATTACTACTGCTGGGCTGTGGGTGATAAATTGTCGGCAGGAAGCGGTGGCGGTAGGCTTTATGGAAAGGCGAGGAACAGCAACACAATCAGCATCGAAATCTGCTCAAACTGCTCGCCACGCACTAACACGGCATTGAGCCACAGTAATCACGATGGTTGGAGTTTTACGGATAAGGAACTTGACAATGCCGTGCGACTGGCTAAAATTCTGATGGCTAAATATAACATTCCACTTGATAGGGTTGTTCGCCATTACGATATAACTGGTAAACTTTGCCCTGGCTTGATTGGCTGGAACGATGCACCCGAAATTTACGACAAGACAACAGGTAAAAGAATTGTCGGAGCGAAAAACAACTCTCGAGAATGGGAGAAATTCAAATTACGGCTAATTTAAATTTAAGTGATTTTAAGCGAATATTAAGCGATAAAATGGCGTTACAGCATATTGTGGGCTTGATTTCGCACTTAAAACTTTAAGCGAGTTAAAGCGAAAAGCAAATTGTGGGCAAATAAAAAAACGCCTATCGGACAAATGACAGGCGCAGAGCTACAAGGAGCTATATAGGAGGATTGGATAAGAGAGTTCTTTTATTCTATGCTTGTGTTAAGTTCTTTTGAGAGTTTATTGATAGCGTTATTTATTTTGCTTAATTGCGTGTCGCTTGCTTTCGCACTTCCCGATACATATTGACGAAGCAACGAAGCGTTGATGCCAGCAATTTCTGCAAACTTGGAAACATTAATCCATTTGAAGTGGGCGAAGAAAGATGGCAAGTCAAACTTGTAGGAGAATTTCAGTGCTGGAGTTTCAAGTCCGTTCTCCGTGTTGATTTCCTTGATTTCCTCGTAACTGACAAGCATATCGTCCATTGCCTCTTTTGGGGTACTTCCATATCCAGCGAGAGAGCAATTTTCAATCGTGTCGGTGGTGTGGCAGTAATAACTGCTTTTGCTTGATTTTCCAACCATTGCAGTAGTTGTTAATACGGCTTTCTTCATAAGATTGCATTCTTTTTAATAATTGTAAAAAACAAAAGAGGTTGGTGGTTGTTACGCCACCATTTAGGATTACTCTTTATCCAATCCTAAGACCTCCCTTGCTTTGGCTTCAATTCGTGGTGGCATCTCCTGTGACTGGTGTCGTGGTATTGCGTAACACTGATTAGTCTTTGGACTGTACCACCAATCATGATTTCCTCCATGTCTGCGAAGTAAGCAACCATTGCGTTTCAATAACGCAACAAATTGTCTAATTTTCATAATGAAAATGTAATTAAAAAATTTAAAGTTTTTAATTAGCTTCACTCTTGAAACCATTGCAAAGATAGCAAGAATGTTTTAAATATCATAACAATTTCGTTATAAAATTAATAACTTAAATATATTTAACATTATGGACAACAAAGAATATACAAGATACGAGGGTTGTGCATCTGCTGTGGCGGTGATACTTGCGCTTGTCGTTTTGGCTCTTGTGCTATGCTCGTGCAAAACGAAGTACATCACCGAAACCGAGTACAAGGAAGTGCCTGTGGTGATGCACGACACGGTGGCGAAAAACATTTGGCGCATTGACACCACAATCGTCAAGGATAGTGTGTATTTTGCCGTTAAGGGCGACACTGTATTCAAGGAGAGGTACAACACCAAGTGGCGTATAAAAGTCGCTCACGACACGATTAACAAAGTAGTGGAAAAGCCTGTGGAAGTTATACACAATTCGGTAAAGACCGAAACAAAAGAGGTGAACCGCCTATACTGGTGGCAGAAGGTACTTATGATTATTGGTGGTGCGTCACTGATGTACCTATTCGTGCAGATTTACAAGTTCGAGATACGAAGATAAATGTACCCGAAAACGCCAAATCGGGTACACATTATGGGTGATATGTACCCGAAATCAAGGAAATGGGTACACATAAATATATATAAGATATGAAACGATTGATATTTCTCATTAAATGGCTGCCGTTCGCACTAGTGGTGTTGATGGTTTTACATTGCTTACTTCTGCTGTGCGGAATATACTCAAACTTTTTGGCACATAATGGCGTGTCGCCACTGCTTTATGTTGTGATGCTTGTGCTCTCGTACAAGTTGGATTTCTGTTGTTTTCACCGCCTTGCCCTACACTATGACCTTGCCGTGTGGTGCTTTTGTTGGTTGCGAGATTACGGCATACTCGATGATTTCCTCACGCCTTTACGTGTGGTGATATTGTCGGTTGGAATTGTTATTATTAGTGTTACATTAACCAGTAAGTATTATGGCAAGCGGTGTGGAGGAAATGATGGCTGTGCTTGACGAAATAAAAAGTGAGGTGACGGCAAACCCTTGCAATATGGGCGATGTGGCTATGCGTGCCATGGCATCGGCTCTACGGACACTTTACAGGAGCAAAGTGCCGAAGCGATACAGCAGAGAAATGGCAGCGAGGGAACTTTGCGTGAGTGTTCGGCAGTTGTCAAGGATTGTTGCTAAAAGCGGTATCAAACCACACCGTGACGGCTATAAAAACATTTACTACACTGAGGAAGATATAACGATGCTGAAATCTTTTTCATAAGTTTAAGTTAGAGTTAATTAATTAGTTGAGCAGTCGGCTTGGGAAAGTCGGCTGTTTTTTTGTCCCTAATTCGGGACAGCAAATCTGCATAACTCGCTGATAATCACTCGTGCTTACATTTGTTGTGTCACTTGTTAGGGCGTACATTTTTGTTGGTGTAAATTCGTGGCAAAGTTGCAACTTGAACCTATTGTTTAATCAATTTAAAAACTTACAAAAATGAGCGAATCCAAAACTTTTATTTTACCTGATGGTGGGCAGAGCGGCTCAATGATGCCGTTACTCGCATCACTTTGCCAGCAACGAGGAATTGACCCAAATATGCTTTTGGCGATGAAGAACAACAGCGGTTTCGGTGGCGAGGGCGGCTGGTTCATGTGGGTGATTTTCCTGCTTATCTTTACAGGCTGGGGTGGCAACGGCTTCGGCTGGGGCAACCAAAACGGAAATCTGCCTAATATGATTAACAATGACGCAGGTCGTGAACTTCTGATGAGCGCAATCCAAGGCAACGGAAACGCTATCGGTCAGTTGGCTACCACACTTAACTGCGACATCAAGCAGATTAATTCTGCTCTACAAGCGATGGCTACTCAACTCCAAAACAGCAATTCCCAACTCGCAAGCCAGTTGGCACAATGCTGCTGCGACAACAAGATGGCTATTTGCCAGCAGACAAACACACTGCAAAGCACCATCAATGGTGTTGGCAATGCTATGGAAAGAGGGTTCAGTGACAACGCATTCCGTATGCAGACACTCGCTTGCGACCTCAAAACGAGCGCAAACGACAACACTCGTGCCATTCTCGGCAAACTCGACCAAATCGAGGATAGCCGAAAAGACCGAGAAATCGCATCGCTTACGGCACAACTCACGGCTTCCCAGTCACGTGCCGAACGCCAATCGGAATTGCAGCCTATCTACAAGGCTTTGGCAGACATTCAGGGCAAGCAGCCTAACACAGTACCTGTGCAATGGCCGCAAATCAAGGCTTTCCAAGAAACCCCATTGTGTGCCACTGGTAGCGTGAACTATCTCTACCCCAACTTCAACGGCTGGGCATAAAGAAAGGAGGGCTATATGGCTATATTGAATCCTTTTACAACGGCTAACAAGCAAGGTATTCCACGTATCGAGACAAGCGGTGTGGCGGTCAGCACAACAGCAGTCACATACTCGCTTCGCAATGCGTATTTCGGCAGACCATGGAACGGATTGGTTGCTATCAAGGTTTCCCAAGCCGTTCCTACTGGAACGACTGGAACGCTCCCAGTTCAAATCAACAACCAGCCATTGACAGGGCTTGGCGGAAATGCAATCACCGCAAGCGACATCACTGGTGTAGGCGTGTTGCTGTGCTGGTGGGAAAGCAGCGAGAACACATTGCAAGTGCTTAACATCGTTTAATTAACTAAATTGTAAAACTATGGCTTTTCAGAATTTAAGGGTTGGAGGTAAGTTATTTATACTCCACAAAGACAACAACATTCGCATCGAGGAAGCGGAAGTGACAAACATCACCATGCCGACAATGCGCTTTATGCCACAAGGTATGAATCAAACACCGCTCTATGTGGTGGATATTGTCACCAAAGTTGGCGATGCTACCTACAACTTTCCACAAGTGCCAGCGCAACTCGACATTGCCGACTATGGCAGTAACGGCAATGTGGTGATTAGCACAAACGCCGACACTATCGCAACCGAAATATGTAACATCAAGCGCAAGAGCGAAGATGCCATCGCTGGCGTTGACCGCCACAAGGCGATAATCAAGCAATGCGATGATGCTTTGGCTATCATCAAGCCGATAGATGCTAACATCAATGCCGAGAACGAGGCTCTACGGAAAGAACTTGCCGAAATGCGTAAGTTGCTGTTGGACTTGAAGAATGAAAAGCCACCTAAATCCAAGTGATATGAGAGTAATTGAAATCAGAGAGGACAGGCTTCACTCACTGGCGGAAAATGTGGAAAAGATGCTCCGATACGCTGGCAAGTCGATGCAGTGCATCGAGGACTTGCGTGGCGGCGAGATGATGGGCGAACGCCGTGACTATGAGCGTGACTACGACCGAGAGGAAGAAAGAGGTCGTTACGCTGGCGAAATGTACGGCGACCGCAGGAGAGGAAGATACTATTAGACAACAACGATGCACCGCCATGCCGAAAGTGTGGCGGTGCTTTTAAATCAGATTATTATGTTACAAGAATACGATATTATACCCAAGGATATGAGGGCATACCTGCGCAACAACGGTCGGCATTTCAACAAGAAGGCTTGCGAATGGGCTGTAAAGAATATGCGGAAGTGGAACAGCAACACAAATAGTTCCGAGAAAATTGAAATGAAGTCAAAAGATGAGATTGACGAGTTGTTGAAAACTCACGGCATCACTTTGAACAAAAATAAAGGCTACGACTATGTGTATGTCGCTAATATGTGTTATGCTGATTTTTACAAGTCAAGCATCGAGGACGATAGGCATGTCGCCATGTTCGTAAAGGATATGGTTGATGACTATGACCAACCAAGCGGGTTTATTTTTAACAGGTGGATAGCAGATATGGACGGTAGCGAAACACCGATAGAATGGGAGGATTTTCTATGATACGGCAAAACTTTTTCGTGGAATGTGCAGATTGGAAAGTAACGGTGTTTTATGAGGCGACAGACGACGATTCAGATGAGATTTACAAAGAATTAACTCGTGTTGGCATTAGCAGAAGAAACATAAATCGTGCGATGCGGAATCTTAATAGTGGAAATATGAACAATGGCTTTACATTCACTAACCCAAAAACTAAAGAGTCTGTTATCGTAATAGGAACGACTACGACAGCAAACGAGTTTGCAAATACTTATAGCCACGAAAAAGGCCATCTTGTAAGACACATATCACAAACTCTCGGTATAGATCCTTATGGAGAGGACGAACAGTATATACATGGAGAACTGTCAAGTAAGATGTTCAAAGTTGGCAAAAGGTTTCTTTGCGACTGTTGTAGAAACAACACGAAGTATGCTTCCACATTTTTTAGAGTGTTTAGAATATAAAAAAACAAGGTGGACTAAATTCTTATAGCCCACCTTGTTATAATGCTCATCTGAACAAGTTGTAATCTTCGAACCTTATTCTCTTTTTGCACACCTCGTAATATTCGGGGTTCAGTTCAAAGCCGATATAGTTTCGCCCGGTTCTGATGCACGCAACGGCAGTTGTGCCGCTACCCATGAAAGGGTCTAAAATTACCCCCCCCTCTTGTGTGGAGTTGGTAATCAGGTTCTGCACAATATTCAGCGGCTTGATGGTCGGATGTCCCCACTTGCGCTTATCCTTAACATTCGTGGGTGTCACATAATACTTGCACTTTGTCGCCGCCGTGCCGTATAATGGCACACCGCTCTCCTTGACAAACACGATATACTCCGTGTCGGGCATATATTTGCCGTTGCACGCTGGTACGGCATTTGTCTTGTGCCAAGTGAGAATATCAAACTTGTAGCCGTGGCGTTGGGCGAAAGCGAGGTACTGCGGTATCTGCAATACCGAACAGAAGATGTACATATTCACTCGCTTGCACACCCTCGCTATCTGCTCAAGGCACTCGTCGCTGATACCGCACATCATATCACCTATTTGGTCTCTAAAACTCTTGTTTCGTGTTCCGTATGCGCCACCACCGCCACCGTTCCCTTGAAAATATGGAGGGTCGGCTATCACGAGGTCAACGCTTCCGCCGTCCATCTCCGCCATACCCACCATGCAGTCCTTATTCTGAACCGTGTTTATCTCCATATTGTTATCAAATCTTTACACCGCAAGGGCTACCATCGTCATGCCAAACGAACATATCTAAAATATTATCAGCACAAAAATCACAAAGGTAAGTATCGCCGTCTTTTGTCTTGTCAAAACTGTCAATAAAACGCAAATACCCTCTATCTTTGTTCCTCCGCATCCAAAATCCGTGCTTCTTCGCCTCGTTGAACGCTTCCTCGACACTCTCATAAGGTCGATATTTACACTCTGGTTTGATTCGGTATTGTTCGCAAAAGAAGTCAAACGGATAATCCTCGATATACTCAATACTTTGCCACTCGGTATCGTCTTGACCTTTTTTCTCTATGGTCTTGCCATCTTCATACGCCTTCATTATGGCTATTTGCTCACTTACTTTCATTTTCGTTTTCTTTTTGATTTTCTTCTTTTGTTAAATTATCCAAATATTTATCAAGAGCTTTGACACACTTGTCGGGAAGTTGTTTTGCTGTCTTATTTGACTTGATATAATCAATAGTACCACCAACACCATAGATTAATAGTGCTTGATTGGTAGTAGGAATAAAGAAGTTTATAAAAACTGCAACTATTGCAACAAAAATAAATCTTTTAAAATAACTCAAGAACATTTTAAATCTTTGCATATAATAATTCCAATTTTCGCTACCTTTTTTATAATCATTTGCTTCAATCCTATTACACACTACAAAAACAACTGTAAAAGCTGAAATTAAAAAACTTACTACTGCTACAGCAGTCAAAAAATTACATATAGCATCTAATCGGGTTATCCAATAAATTTCATTCATAGCTTCATTTTATTATCTTTTTATACAATCATCTGTTGTAGCAGATGTATGTATAGCTTCGTATTTTTTATTATGGTCTTCAATATTCCAACATGAAGGTACATTGATTGTTTCTTGATTTATTTTTTGATTGTCAATAATATCATGTTCAAGTATATAGAATTTACATTCTGGACATTGCAACAAAATATCACCATCTTTAATTTCTGAATTGTCTGCTATAAAGATACAACCACATCTACCACATTTATAAGTATGAACTGTATTTCCGTGTTTAATTATTTTAAGCATTATTTTCTTTATAATTTAATTCGTTAAACATTTTCTTTATCGCAACCGTCGCAAGTCTCACCTGCTGGCTGTCGGATAGTTGACTGCCGATATAGGTGGTAGCGTCTCTCGCTTTTTCTGATGCCACCACCACGGCTCTCTTTGATTTGGCATCACCCTCCAGCCTTACGAGTTCCGCACGAGCCAAGAGGTAGTTGCTCTCATTGATGTAGATTTCTATTTTCATACGAGTGGAAATGCCTGTTTGATTAAATCTGAAAAACATTCTTGAAATTCTTTCGCCATTTCTTCGGTTGGAAATGTTAGTGGATAATGGATGTTTTTGCGCCAATCACAAATCGCTGTCCCATCAAGCCAATCCCCATACACAGCATATCTAAACTCACTATAGCCTTTCACCCAATAGTCACGCAACTGGAGTAGTTTTCCAAGGGCGATAAACTGCTCTGCTCGTTTTTTGGTTACGAACTTATCGTGAGCATCAGAGAAGCCACTTACAGTTATAGTATTGCAATTAGTGTAATATACAGTTTTTCCTTTCATTAAGGAACAATAATCGTCCCAAGTTTTTGGGTTATCGGGAACCTTTTTAAAGATGATTTTTTCAAAGGTTGACTTTTGCTTGTCAATCTCATACCCTATTGGAGGTATGATATTTAATTCTCTTTCCATAATTTCTCAAAATAAAATTTATCAAATTGTGTAACTATCATCATTCCAAGTTTTTTAGCGAGTTTTGCCTGAAAAGTATTTTGGCAAGTTTCATACAAAATTGTTTTTATTTTATATCTGAACTGCTCAATGTCAAGTGTGCCTTTGTAGAAATTGCATTGCCGACAAGAGGGATTAAGGTTTTCCAAACTATCATCCTGTATATAAACATAGCCATTCTCAAGACATGACTTATAGACCGATTTTATATGGTCTACCTGCATAGTACTTAGCGTTAAGTCGCAACCGCAATACGCACACTTTCCTCCGTATTTGTTTAAAACGAGTTCTCTTGTCTTTTTTGAGATTCTTTTACGCTTCATTTTTCGTTTTAAATGTTATATCCTGCCTTGTAAGCATTGATGATTAACTCTTTGATTTCTTTGTTGTCAGTGACCTTGTTAGCGTATTCTTGCGCCTTTGCATCGAGGTCGGTGATTGTTGGTCGTATCTCCACCTCTATTGGCTCGTCCTCCCAAGTGAGGTCGGTGAAAAACGAATTTTCCATTGAGGAGAGAAACTTCCCCGCAAACCATTCTTTTCGAATATCGCAACGTGTAGGTTTATCTTCATACGCAAAGAGAAAACCGTTTTTATCTCGTGCCACAAAAAGTTTATAAGTTTTATTTTCCATATTCTTAATCAATTAAAAATATCTTGTTGTATAGTTGCACAAATTGCTTGCCGAACTGCTCTGCACGGTCTTTTGTCTTGAAGGAAAGCCGAGGTATCCGCACTCCAACGTAAGTCCATGAGTATGCCGTATTCGCATACACATACTTACCAGTAGCATTGTCGTACTTAAACCAAGGTATAAACCTATCTTGGCAACATAGTGCCACTTTGAAACCATCTGCCCTGTTCCACTCATCGGCGATAGTTAGTAATTCGCATAACGCAGCAAATGCCCCGACGTGATTTCCTTTGATTTTTATTTGGTTTCCACTATTAGTGCTTTTATCGTTCATTCTTATAGTAATCTTTTAAGAGTTCGTTAATTCTAATCTTCGTTATCCGCTTTTGGCGGTTGCGGTTTCGCTGGCACCATGGGCAAGTGCCGTGGTTTCTGCAACTCTTGTCATATAGTTTGCTTCCACGCCACTGCCTACGATGCTCTCGCTTAAGGGTATTTTCGTTGTATGCCATCGCTGTTTTTTATTTGTTTACACATTCGTAACGCCTTTCCAGTCTCGTCATAGTCATCGTTATACCCTTGCTTATACACTTCCGCCTCCTTGCACTTGCGGAGGCAACCGTCACGCAGACGGCATCTTTTGCAGTAGTTGTTGTTCATAATCATTCCTCGTAATGGTTTTCTGCCAAAATTTGTGGCGTTTTTACATCGGCTGTAACACCTTTCAACAATCGGAATTCCTTTCGGTGGTAACAGTGAAATTCCTCATCCCAATAATCTTCATTCTCGATATCATCTACGCAACTGTACGACAAACAAAGGTAATTATCATTTTTCACAATGCGATACGCTTCGTCCGCACTGTTGGCGGCTACCACTACCAAGCCACCGCAGTAGCCACCTTTAAATTCACAAACATATACATTCATATTTTCCTGATTTTATATTTCTCGAAATACGGTTTAAAAAATTCTGCCAACTTCTCTGCGATTTCCTCGCACTCCGCCACAGAGAATTTAGGTTGAGTGAGAACAACATCTATCCGTTCACTTCCAGCGGAACCAAGCACGATGGTAGGTGTGTAGCCGTAATTCTCCAATGCACCGACTTCATCTCTCCAGTCGTAGAAGCTGTGCGAAATGATATGCTTCAATTCGCCATCTGCATCTCTCACCGTGCGCATGTAGGCAAAATCTTCCTTACCGATAAGGTTTCTTGTATATAGTTTATACCCTCGCCTTTCAAGTTGGCGTTTAATTTGATTCACTTTTTTTGCGTGCATATTCCTTTTCTTTTACATATACATAGTCTATAAAATCTTTAAGATTAGAGAAGTTCTCGCTGAATGGCTTCTTTGCTACCACATCAACAGTTCTGTATACTAAACGTCTATCACATGTAACTCTCGCTGTTACAGAAAAAAAGTAACTTCCACCGAATACCACAGCGAACACCGATTCACTACCTATTTTCAGCAACCACATCTGCAAGTCCTGTAACTCTCGCAGTAGCATCATCATTTCTTCTTTCGTTGTTTCCATTGTTTTTGAATTATTACTTTGTCTAAAAAACCACAAAACTTTTTTTCTGTCCACTAATACAAGTGTTCGTAATTAAGCACCACCCACAATAGGCAGAGTACTGCGTTTCGTCTTGTTATCTTCATAAGTCAATCGTCTTTTTTAACATTATAACCTCTATGTTCTAATTCGTCAATCAACACATCATCGTCCGCATCTTCAATGATTTGGGCGATAAGTTGTTTCTTTTGATTGTCGTAGGGTAACGCATCATAAAAGTTGCTTACACATTCAGCCTGTTCCATATAATTAAGGCTGTTAAAAGCATCGTCAATATCAATCGTAACTTCTGCTATCATAATCGTTTTAGTTTAAAATAATTTTTGTTGTCTTACGTGCTGTTTCAGCCGTTCAACAGCCTTTCTGAAATATGTTTCGTTTATCTCGCACGCTGTCAGGCTGAAACCCAAATTGTGGCACGCAACACCGATGGAACAACTTCCAAAGTGCGTGTCGAGTATCTTGTCGCCGTCTTTAGCATAGTTGTTAAGCAACCAAGCATACAGCGAAACTGGCTTCTGTGTCGGGTGGAAACGCCTGTCTTTCGTAGAGCCTTGAGGCATACACTCGTAAACCTTTGCGTTCTCCTTGAATGAAGTCCATGCGTATTCTGCCATCGCCATTGAGAAGCCCTCGGAAATGGTGAGTTTACGCCACACAACGAAGCATCTTGTCGGGGGCATCTTGAAGTAGTTTGCTCCCCATATAATCTGATTTCGTGATACCCTGAATAACTCATTGAAGTAATCTTCTGATGGTGCGATGTCCCACGATATTCGGTTCTCCTTTTTTCCGTCGTGGGGGGGGTAATTGTACCTCTCGAACCTGCCTCCGAAAGCGTGGTTGACTTGTATCGGTCGAATCTTCCCCCGAACCTGCCCCCCCATTTAGTTCCCCGTCGTTTCCGCCACCATAAGGTGGGTCACAGATGGCGAGGTCAAATGCGTTGTCGGGGAGGGTTCTCATATACTCCATGCAGTCGCAGTTAAGGAGTTCTATATTTTCAGTTATTTTCATAATCAATTCAAATAAAGTTCAAGTTCCTCTATTCGCTCTCGGTCGTACTCGAACGGAATTTCGTTGTCATCCTCGTCATACACCTTGATGCTGCGTATCTTCTCCACTTTCACACCACTGGGGTAATAGCCTTTTGCGGGATCGTCCCACGTGCCGAACTCGTGGTCGAAACTATCGTCACGCCACTCGCAAACCACCACCACATCAAGGGAAACCTCGGCGCAGTAGTCATCACTGAACTGAATGCAGTCCTCGTATTCGTCCTCGTACTCGTCACTCTCTATCGGCTTGCCCTCCCTGTAGTGTCGACAGAAATAGTTGAGTCCGATATAGAGTTGGTCATAAAAATTGTCAGGTAGTTCCATAGTCCTAAAAATATTGCCGTCCTTTTTCGGTGTTCATGTATTCTTCTATCGTTTCGCTCATCACGGCTTTCACCCTCTTTACGAGTTCCTCCGCCATGTCTGCGTAGTAGTAGGATAGCGGCTCGCTGCCGCCTGTGTCTATCATGCACACCGCCTTGTTGAAGTCGCTGGCAAGTCCTCGCATCATCGCCGAGAAGTCGTTGTCCTTGCCTATCCTGCCGTAACTGATACTGTGCTCCACATCGGCGAAGTCGTCGGCGCACACGGTGCATACATCGGCGGCGCAGAAGCACATCAGCAGAGCCTTTGCGCCGATTATTCGGTTTCGGTCTATTTCCTCCACAAGGCGGAGTTTCTGCGCTTCCAGTTCCTGTATCTTCGGCAGCAGCGCTTTCGCCTCACGGTCAAGTCCGCACTTTTTCAGCACATCGTGTTGCTCTTTTGCGAGTTTGATTTGACATGCCAAAGTGTTCACTTTTTCCACTCCTACAATTTGAGCTTCACTCGCCCATTTTCTTTCTTTTGCCATAGTTTCTAAAAATTGTCAGAAATAGACAAATTACAATCCTGTACTATTGAAACCACCGTTTCCACGTTTTGTCTCATTAAGTTTTTCAACTTCCTCGAAGCAGGTTTTCTCGACTTTCCGGATAACCATTTGCGCTATTCGCTGTCCTTTTTTGACAGTAAACGGCTCGTCTCTGTTGATGACTATCACACCGACCTCGCCACGGTAGTCCTCGTCGATTAATCCATATACCACATCTGCGTCGAAACGCCCGGTCTCGATAAGGCTTGTGTTCATCTTTCTCTCTCCGGCGAAGCCTTTCAGCGCATATCCGCTTCTTGGGTGAATCTCGGCACAGAAGCCTTTCGGCAACTGCATCGCAAACCCAGTGCGGATAAGGTTTCTGCCACGGTTGACAACCACATCTTCGCACACGCAAATATCGTATGCCACCGCTCCGTCGGTCGCCATGAACGGAACCTGTGCGCTATTGCTTATTTTCTTTATCTTGATTTTCTCCATTTTTCTTGCTGTAAACTGTTTCAACTAAAATCACGATTGCCATTATCACCCAAAGGAAAAATGACAGAAACGACGATAGGATTATGAATGGGTAAAGGAACCTCATGAACTCACCCCTGTCGTAAAAAGCGTCCCTGATAACAACCAGGAACAGAATATTGGCTAATACGCCGACTGTGTAGAATGTTGCGAATATCATAGTTCTAATCTTTTTTGGTTTTTATAAACAGCACCTGGTTTCCGTCACGCATCCCGGTGCTGTCGCACACGAAAGGAACTGTGCCGTTTTTCGTCTCCGAAAGGCAGAGCATATTGTCTTTTGTGTCTCCGTTAACGAGGTCGCTTCTGTATATGCGCCTGTGAATGATTCTCACCTTGTTCCTGTCCTCGTCGATAATGTCGGAAATGTGCTCCGCCTCAAGCTCTCTCGAATACGGAATAACGCCTTTGTCGATTTTCTTCTCGTTGTAGATGAAGATGTCGTCGGCAGAGCGTGTTATAGGCCGTATCTTTCCTTTCAGCGTGTACCTCTGCACCCTCTGCGAGCCGTTTCCGTAGATGATGATACACATCACAGGGAAGTCGCCATCATCGTCAATCTGCACGATGATGGCACGGTCGCCACGGTATGTGACCAACACGCTGTCGGACTCCCCGGAGTGTATCCTTCTCGCCTCGTCGATGTCGAATGGGTACGTCATTCCTCTCCGCCGCTGTTTTCGCCAAGTGCAGCGGTAGCCGCCGACAACACGATTGTGTAAACCTCGTTCAGTCTTTTCATCGTCGTGAGCAACTTGTCGAGGATTTCATTGGTCGAGCCGCTGAAAACAGCACTCGTGAATCCGTCCTCGCCGAATATTGCGAGAATGCGTCCCTCACATGCGATATAGTTATCTATCGCCTTTGACAACTCTTGCTCGGCATTATCAAATGCCAGTCTCTCTTTTTCTTTCATAAATCAATTCTAAGCGTTTAAAATTTTCGTTTGGGTAAATTACTTGTCTGTTCACAGAAAATCCGCCACAGACGATATTTGGTGCCTTAAATCAAATTCTCTACATCATTTTCTGCTGTAGATTTTATCAATAGGCTCAAAACTTCCACTTTTCTCCATCCGGAATCCCGAAAGGATATGGTTCAGGTGAACAGCAACACGGCGGTATGCTGTGCGTCTGCCGAAGCCCTGGATATTGTTGAACTCAGGAGAAACTATGAACTCGTCAAGGTTGCGCTTCATGTTCCTCACGTCGATAATTGTCAGCCCAGTGAGCTGTTCAAGTCTTGTCATTTTTATTTTCTTTGTTGATGAATGTTAATACGCTACTGTTTCATTAATTGGCGGCTGTGCTTGCGCAGAGGAACCGCACAGATAATCGTCCTGGTTGATGTCGTAGTAGTGCGTAGTAAGACCGTCAAAGCCGAGCAGGCATTCGCCGAGGCTTGTGTTTCTGCCTTTCGCCTGAATGAGAAGCCCTGTGCCGTTTGTCGAGTAGCGGCTCCAGTTCTCCGTCATGTCGGGGTATTGCAGTTTTTTCCCGACAAACCATTCGGGACGGTAGATGAGATACACATTGTCGGCGGCGTTCTCAAGGTCGCCGCTCTCTTTCAGTTGCGCAAGCCGTGGAATGGGCTGCTCTCCGCCTCCCGGTCTTGCGAGCTGCGACACGAGGATTATGCAGATGTCAAGTTCTCTTGCGAGAGCCTTCAACTTGTTTGCCGCCGCCGCTATCCTGTCCCTTTTCTCACGCTCCCTGCCGGTGAGCAGCTGGACATAGTCGATGACTGCGAGCTTCACGCCGTTGTGGAAAGCCAGCGAGCGGATCGAGCGTTCAATCACGGAAATGTCGGTCGTGCATTTCTCGTCAAAGTAGATTGGGTAGGACGACAGTTGCGCAACCGTTGCGCAAAGGCTGTCCATTTCGTTGTACTCAAGCGGCTTTGACAGTATTCTTGACGACGACACGCCGCTTTCCATCGAGGCGAGTCTTGCGGTCAGCTGTTTCAGCGACATCTCAAGCGAGTATATCGCCACCGGCACGCCGTTCTTTGCGACACCGAGAGCCATTGCGAGAGTTAGCGAGGTCTTTCCTGCGCTTGTGCAGCCTGCGACTATGTTCAAGTCGGACAGCTGTAGCCCGCCTTTTTTGTCGATATACCGGAATCCGCAAGGCATACCTGGCTGGAATGTGCCGTCAATCAGGTTTTGGCAGTCACGCAAAAGGGAGTTTCCTGTGCTTTGTATCGACACATACGCCGCCTCCTGAACCTCCGATGCGTCGGCCGCCTTTTTCAGTTCCTCGGAGATGGACTCGACCGAGTTTGTCACGTCAAGCACCTTCTCCGACATCATAAGGCATTTCGAGTATAGTTCACGCCTTCTTTTGACCTCAAGGAGATATACGGCGATATAGGTGGGGTCACTGAGCGATATGTTCGATATTCCTATGCCTATATACTCCTCCCTTGTCGTCTTCAATCCGAGCTTTGCCGATTCAAGGATAATGGAAAGCAGGTCTATCGTTTCCTTCTTCCTGTGCAGCGAGCATACCGTGTGGAACCAGTCCTTGCCAAGTTGCGTGGTGAAGCACTCGCTGTCGATGTACTGTAGGCAGTTGGACAGGTAAACATCACCGCCACCGGTTATCCGTTGAATCAGTTCTAACTCGGAATCTTTTGCGTAGATGATTTCTTGCATTAGTAGTATTTCTCGTTTTTCCTCTTGTAAGACAAGTATGACATTTTCAGCATTCTGAAAGTGTCCCAAGACCTGTCTTTCGCCTCCTTCTCGAACATCATTATTTCGAGTTCTGGTATAGCGAGATGTGACCATTTGCAGTAGAACCATGTTGCGAAATCCCTGTCAAGGTTCTGTTGATTTGCGCAGTTCAAGATTTCGTTGTAGAAAGCTTGCTTTCTGTCGAACAGCTTTCCTTTCACAACCGGGATGTTGTCGAGTTCGTATTTAACTTTGAATTGCGCCTCCCTTCTTGTCACCCCGTCAATCATGCAAGATGATTTTTTCCTCGCCTGATTGATGCAGTAGTCGAGTGTTTTTTCGTCAATTCCGTAGCTTTTCATCACCACCTCACGGTAGATTGTGTTTGTGAGGAACTCCTCGAAAACATCCTTCTCGAAAATTGGAAATCTTTCTTTTTTCTCTTTTTCTTCCTCTCGCGCACGCGTTGAAGAGACAAAAGAAAAATTATTAAAACTCTGAATATTATTATCAGAAGAAGATGATAATTTATTATCAGATTCTGATGATAATATATATTCTTCCTTATCTTTCTTTTTATAGGGGGTGTGGGGGGAAGGTTTTTCTTTACTTGGCATATCTGCCAAACATTTGTTGTTTTTACCAAACATTTTAGTTCGTAAAACCACACGTTCTTTTGAGTTGTTCTGTATTATTTTTTCTTCTATCAAGAACTTGTTTTTCTTTAGTTTTTCAATAGACCTTCTGATTTGGTCATAGGTGAAAAACGGAAGTTTGTCATAAACATCTTGGTTTGACGAAAAAGATATTGAGTCAATATTTGACAATTCGTTTACTCTTTCCCACTTACGAATTTTTGCGTATATAATAGCCGCATTTCCGCCGACTTTTTGTAAGACATCAATTTCGATGTTACAATTCAAAATGTTGGGGTCAAATATAGAATTACGTTTCATATCCTATCGCAAAATATTAATCGTTTTCTACTGGGTTCACACTCTCTGTTTTCTGCGCTGTCGTGCGTTTCAGAAGTTTTATCACCTCTCGCATTTCATCGGAGGTGATAAAAATCTTCTTATTTCCTATTTTAATGCCCCGTAGGGCGACGGAAACCTCGTTGGTGGACTGCATGTCGTCCAGCAATTTTAAACGCGTCACACGCCAAATTTCGGGCTGCTGTATCATTAGTCGTATTCTTTGATTTTTATTCCGTACTTGTCAAGCATCATCTTGCGGCGGAGAACATAGTCGGTCTCCTTTTTCGTGTAGGAGGATTTCACGTCCTCGACCACCTTCTCTCCGTTGTTGAGCGTGTAGGTGAAGTCGGCAGTATAGACCGACTTGCTCTCGATGCACACGTTCTTGACGACCTGCTCGGACACAAGCGTGTTCACTATCTCCCTTCTCGGCATTCCATGCTCCCTGCAATACTCGAAGGCATCGGTTTTCCTGTGGAAAGTTATGCCGTTCACGATATACGCCCTCTTGCGCTTCGTGCCTACAATCCTGTCCTCGTAGTACGCTGGTGTGAGCAGGAACTCGACTTGACGCTTCAAGTCGTGGATAACGCCCTGCTCCTCCATTCTGCGTAGCGCAAGATACCTGTCATACTCCTTCTTGGAGTCGAACTCCATGACACAGGAGCCGTAGTCGATGCCGTTCTCATCACAGTAGTCAAGTGCGTCGTGCTTGTTTCGGAGCATCTTGATAACACCGTCCATCCTCGTGATGATGTACAGTTTCGTTGCGAAAAACTTGCTCTTTCCTTTCATTGCTTGTCGTAGATTAGCATTGGGACTTTCGCTATCGTAAGGCCGGCCTTGTACTCGCCCCTGATTGCCAACGCCCTCATGACGTTTTTGATTGCCTCGTCAAGTTGTGGCGAGGCCTTGATTTCTGTAAGTGTTGCGGAGAGCGGGAACGCCTTTTTCAGCGATTTCTCCGTGATGATGTTTGTTACGATGTTTTCGATTAGTTCGTTCATTGTTACTCGATGTATGCGTTAAACATTTCCTCATATCCGACCTCGCCTGGGTATGGGAGCCGGACATCATAGTTGACTTGCGCCCATGCGTGGAACTTGTCGAGGAAGTCGGACATCTGCTCGGTGGTGAAATCCCTTGTTCGGAAATCGAACACCTCGCTCTTTCCTGTGAATATATTCTCCCTTTCACTCTGCCCGATTACAGCCCTTACGATAGCGGTCTTGCAGTATTCTATGTCGGTTTCCCCGATAAAGTCTGCGAAGCACCTTATCCACAGGTGCAATAGGGCGTTTTGGGACAGCGTCCGCTTTTTCTTGCTCGCTATCTCCACACTTTTTGCGCCTTGTTTGATTAAAGAGGCAAGGTAGGCTTTCGCTTTCCCTGCCTCTATCGGATTGCTGAGATTGTATCTCATTGGAGTTTCGTTTCGTTACTGAAAAGTTGTCAGATATTGACAAATAATTTCAAGCCGTTAGAATGGCAGGTCGTCTGCTTTCTGTTTCGTCATGAAGTCCTGCTGTTGCATAGGTTGCGCAGGTTGCATAGGTTGCGCAGGTTGCATAGGTTGTGCAGGTTGTTGTTGCATAGGCTGCTGAACTTGCTGGACTTGTTGAACATGCTGTTCCGTGTACTGCTGCACCGGCTGCTGTGGAACAAGTTCGATACAGCGTGCGGTGATGAAGTATTTGCTCTCACCCATGCCGTTCACATTCTCACGGCCGTTGAGTGCGAAGCGAACTTTCACGACGCTTCCCTCAAGGCTCTTGTACTTGTCGTAGTCGTTGACCTTTGCGGGCGGGATTTCAAAGCAAAGGATGTTGGTGTAAACATCGCCAGTCCACTCGTCAACTCGTGAGCAGTCGAGGATTACGTTTCTCTTTGCGAAAGTGTTTCCGCTTTTTGTCAATAGGTTCTCAATCTCGGTGATTCTCTTTAATTTTCCTATAATCTCTAACATATCAGTATATTTTGATTTTAATTGATTCTGCCTGTTTCGCTCTTTTCTTTAAAAACTTGTTGTAGATTTCGGGCATTTCCTCTTTCAGTCTTGCCGAATCGAACGTGAACGATTCCTCCGAACTTGGAATTACCCTTGTGAGCAAAATCCTTTCGTCCTTGAAGGATTTCACGTTGTGGAGCCGCATGATTTCGAGAAGCCCCTTTTTCAAGTCGGCCTCTCTCTGCTTCGCATCTGCGAGTGCCTTGCATATTTCAACCGCCTCGCTGATGGCGTCGTCGCTGAGCTGCATGGAGCCCTCGCTTTCCACCGGCTTGTCGCACACGAACCTCTCGCCTTTGCTGTCCGCATCAAGGAGTTTCACAACCGTGCTTTCGTCTTTCGGCTCAACCTCCACAATCGCCGGGTTTCCGTACTGCTTTTTCGGGAGCCAAACGGCGCACAGCGTCTTCACCTTTCCTTTCAGCTCCGGGTTTTGGAGATAGAAAAGGTGTCTGTAGATTGAAAGTTGCCATGACACATACTCCTTGTCGAGTTTCGATGTCGTCTTGATGTCGATTAGTGCGATATTTCCGTCGCTGTCAACGGCCGTGATGTCGATGGCCGATGCGTAGTGCTCACGGTCGGTGACGATGTACTCGTTCCTTACCGTTGTCAAACCTTTCTCCTGCATCAGTCTCCGGTATGCCACATAGTTCTCGTCCGTGTTGCCGGTGTCGCCGAGCGAATCGCAAAGCTCTATCGTGGCGTGTACTCCGCTGCCGTATTCCGCCGCCCTGTCAAGCACGGCCTTGGGAATTTCCGAGTACTTGTCCTCGAACAGTTGTCGGTGAAGCACGCTTGTGATACCGGACAGTTCCTTTCCGTCAAGGAAATACTGGTGTGCAGCCTCGTTGAACTGCACACCGGAGTTATTAAGCGGAAGCGTCTTGCAACTCATGTTTCCTTTGTGAGAATAGTTGTTTAAATGGAAGCGAAGACTGCAAGCTGGTGTTGCTCTTCCAAATGCTGAGAAGTTCGTCCATAGTCTTTGCGTTCTTTACCATCACCTCTATTTTGCTCTTGGCTGTATCGGTGTTTTTGTCATCATTTGGCAAATCCTCTCCAGCGTAGATGTAGAGTCCGAGTCCGTGTCTTGCCACGGCTTTAGTCAGGCTTCTTTGGATAGCCTTGTTCACGTCGGTTGATGTGATTTTGTCAAGTGCTATCGAGCAGTTGCTGTTGTTCATAACCGGGAGGCATTCGATATACTCCATGCCTTCAACGGTCACACCGGTTTTAACCCACGCAGAGCGTCCGTCGGTATGGTATATCAAACCGTTTGCGTTCTCGTAGATTTTGTACGTTGAGTTCGGGTAATGCTTTTTGAGGATTCCCCAAGCCCATGCCCAGGACAGGTAGGACAGTTTCACCTTGCCAATGTCCTTGACCTCAACATGCTCCGAGCAGTCTATTTCGCTCAGCACGTCATAAACAGATTTCTTCTTTTCTGTTGCCATAGTTGGTTTTTAAAATTGGTTAATAAATAAGTTCACTGTGTTCCCCATCACGGAGTTGAGCCGTGTTTTGCGCACCGTCTGCGCATGGGGATTCCAAGCGTGGTAGTTTCCTTGTCGGTGCTCGTTTTCGGGCGTTCCCCGATGGACTTGCCACAAACATGATGACATCAAAAGAGTTGTTGGCTACCCCGGTAACGAGCCGGGGTGGCGGCGGATAGATAACAACTATGAACAATATGCAAATTTCAGTTCCGTCGCCATCAGCGTCTGATAGCCAATCAGCATCCTCACGGACACGATTTGGAGATTATGGGTGGCGCACTTCGGGATCGAACCGAACACAGCCCACACCGTTTGGGGTGCGCCATTCCCCGGCATATCCTCACGGACTTGCCGGGCAGTTAACCTATAAATCATATTCTATGGGAATTATCGCCGGAAGTCAATTCCGGCAACCGGGCGCAGTCCGTTCTTCACAGAACAGACTACGCATTAAGTTTGTAACCAAAAAACATACCAATGTAAAGTGTTAGTTGTGGGGACACCGGGAATCGAACCCTATATGCGTAATAATATGAAGAAAACCTGCCCGAAGCCCCAGGCTACGGAATTGCCGTGTCCCCTTTTTCCAGCCTTATCTTCACAGACGTGGCTGGGTATTGAATTGTAAATTAGTTAATATGGATAAAAACATGTTGCTGCCGTGGATGGATTCGCACCATCGCCTCAGAGGCTATCCAGCGCTCTGCGCTCTACATGCTGAGCTACACGGCATCAATGTGCCCCTTGCATCCGTCCTCACGGATTTCCGCAAGCCGTTATGAAGAAAAATTACTACAACTTTATAACTAAATCCACTTGTGGAGGGCGAAGGAGTCGAACCTTGGCGTTAAGCAGATGTGGTGCGCAATCCGATGCGCTGAACGCCCTCCGTAAAACTGCCGTATCTTCGCAGACAGGGCAGTCAAAACAAACATTTATAATAAATCATTTATTATGGAATTAATCTTGCTGGGTGTCGTGTCTCGCACACGATTGCGAGTCTTTGGCTCTCACACCCATACTAAAAAAAAAGAAGAAGCATTTTTACTTATGCCGTTACGCTCTCATCAGCACGGAGTGCCGAATCTGCTTGCTACGGTTTCCTCGCCTTCACTATTTGTGTCGGCGCAGGGTTCTCCCTGAATAGGGGATTTAAGGTCTCCCCGGTGACAAGTGTCCCATGTGGCGGTATCGCTCCACCCATTTCTGCGGTCTTCTCCGACATGGGAATGATGATGGTTTTCGTCAAGCCTTCCTGGTGTCGAGGTAGTTGATTAGGTACCTCTTATTGAAGGCGAGTCTTCCGTTTGACAGCTTAGTGCAGTTCAGTTGTCCACGGAACACCATTTGTCTAATCGCACCCTCGCTCTTTCCGAGGATGGCGGAAGCCCTTGCGATGTTGACGAGCTGGTTGTCGTCTGACTTCAACCGCTCGTTGATTTCAACCATGACTTCCAAGATTTTGTTCAAAATTTCCGAATTAGTGGTCATATTTTCTTGTTTAATTTTATTATCCGATTAATTATGTGTAAGTTTGTATCATATTTAATAACAGCCAAACTCAACTGTTATCATATTTAATAAACGTGTTATAATGATGTTTATCATATTTAATAAATTATTTATTACAAATTTAAAACATATTTATCATATATAAAAATTTATTTATCGCAATCAATAAACATATTTTATAAATTAACAATATTTAATATCTACAATTTTTAGAAATGGAAAAGAATACGCCTAATGAAAGAATTAAGTGGATTCTCAAGCAAGAGAATTGCTCAATACATCAGTTGGCAGGAGGGAACAATAATCTTTTACAGAAGTTTTACAGACAGATTAATGTAGGGGCGCCTTTGACGGCAGACATTCTGAGAATAATACTCACCACATTTCCCCAGTACAACCACATGTGGATTCTCAACGGTGAAGGGGAGGTGAAAGAGTCCGGGATGCAAGGCATGAAAAAGTCAAACTACGGCGAGGGCTGCAAACCAAATGTGTATGACCCCAATGTTGTGGAGTGCTGTGAGCCTGGCGCAGTTTTTAACGCAGCCACAGAGGGGAAGCTCAATGGGTACATCGCCATGCCTGGCGCTCCTGCGAACGTGTTCTACATCAAGACTGACGATGACGCAATGGAGTCTGCCGATATAAAGGAAAGCATACCGAAAGGCTCTTTTATCGCTGTAAGAAGTACAAAGGACACATACATACGGTGGGGCATGAACTATGTCATCTGCACGTCAAGTGGTATTTTTGTGCGCAAGTTGATGCCGAGCCAAAACGACGGCTATGTATTGTGCAAATCCAACAAAGATGAAAAATACCCTCCATTCGAGATTCCGAAAAAAGAGATTCTTGGAATGGCTCTTGTCGTCGGTGTCGTGTATGGATATTTTTTTAATTAATGTACAAAAAAGATACAAGTTGCCACATTTTTATATGTAACAACTTGAATATCAAAGGTTGGTTTGAGTCCCAGCCGAATCACCAATGGGTGGTCTCCACCCATTTTTTATTTGT
>OIYG01000225.1_pt1 | contig 62353 bp, 62 predicted proteins | sample 1587861 | NCBI WGS metagenome assembly OIYG01 (sample SAMN03283272) | human gut metagenome | biome: human-associated habitat; material: feces | host: Homo sapiens | place: Peru | collected 2012
TAGAGCGTATGATGCGCGATGCCAAGATCACAGAGATCTACGAAGGAACTTCCGAAGTTCAGCGTATGGTTATTTCTGGATCATTATTAAGATAATCGTACAGTTGTATCACAAAGATTGAAGAAAAGGAGATAAATAATACATGAATATCGTAGTATGTATTAAACAGGTTCCGGATACAAAGGGCGGCGTAAAGTTCAACGCAGACGGAACACTCGATAGAGCTGCAATGCTTGCTATCATGAATCCAGATGACAAAGCTGGTCTTGAGGCAGCACTTAGAATTAAGGATCAGAATGGTGCAAAGGTTACTGTTCTTACCATGGGACTTCCAAAGGCAGATGCTGTTCTTCGTGAGGCTATGGCTATGGGAGCTGACGATGCTATTCTTGTTACCGACAGAGTATTAGGTGGAGCTGATACATGGGCTACTTCCACAACAATCGCCGGTGCACTTCGTAACTTAGATTATGATCTGATTATCACAGGACGTCAGGCTATCGATGGTGATACCGCACAGGTAGGACCACAGATCGCTGAGCATCTTGGACTTCCGGTAATCTCTTATGCTGAGGATATCAAGGTTGAGGGAGATTCCGTAATCGTTAAGCGTCAGTATGAGGACAGATATCATGAAGTTAAGGCTAAAATGCCTTGCCTGATCACTGCTCTTTCTGAGTTAAATGAGCCAAGATATATGACTCCGGGTGGAATTTTCGATGCATGTGACAAAGAAGTTACCGTATGGGGCAGAGCAGACTTAAAGGATGTAGATGATTCTAACCTTGGTCTGAAAGGATCTCCAACAAAGATCGCTAAGGCATCTGATAAGGTACCGAAGGGTGCAGGAGAGAAAGTAAATCTGGATCCTGCAGAGTCCGTTGCATACTTAATCGGAAAATTCAAAGAGAAACATATTATCTAAGATTATAGAGAAAAGTGGTGAATAACATGGGTTTAGAAGAATATAAGGGCGTATTTATCTACGCACAGCAGGTAGACAATGAACTTAGCTCTATCGCTTTTGAGTTAATCGGAAAGGCAAAGGAGCTTGCAAAAGATTTAGGAACAGACGTAACAGCAGTCCTTCTTGGATCAAACGTAAAGGGCTTAACAGATGAGTTAGGCGAGTATGGCGCAGACAAGGTTATCGTAGTGGACAACCCTGAACTTGAGACATACCGTACAGAGCCATATGCACAGGCTCTTGCAGCAGTCATCAATGAGTACAAGCCAGAGATTATGTTAGTTGGTGCAACAGCAATCGGTCGTGACCTTGGTCCTACCGTATCTGCAAGAGTTGCAACTGGACTTACCGCTGACTGTACAAAGCTTGAGATCGGTGATTTCCCAATCAACGCAGTTCCTGGTAAGGAAGACGAGCAGAAGCACAACCAGTTACTGATGACCCGTCCTGCATTCGGTGGAAACACAATCGCAACCATCGCCTGCCCGGACAACCGTCCTCAGATGGCTACCGTTCGTCCTGGTGTTATGCAGAAGCTTCCAAAAGAGGCTGGTCGCAAGGCAGAAGTGATCGAATTTAATCCTACACTTGAGAAGAACAACCGTTACGTTGAGATTCTTAACGTTGTTAAGGCAGTTGGAAACGTAGAGAACATCATGGATGCAAAGGTTCTTGTATCCGGTGGTCGTGGAGTTGGAAGCAAAGAGAACTTCAAGATGCTGCAGGATCTTGCCGATGTATTCGGTGGAATGGTAAGCTGTTCCCGTGCCGCTGTAGAAAACGGCTGGTTAGCACAGGATTATCAGGTAGGACAGACTGGTAAGACCGTTCGTCCACAGATCTATTTTGCAATCGGTATTTCCGGAGCAATCCAGCACGTAGCTGGTATGGAGGAGTCTGACCTGATCATCGCAATCAACAAGGATGAGGATGCTCCAATCTTCTCCGTAGCTGATTACGGTATCGTTGGAGATCTGAACAAGATCGTTCCAGCTCTGACAGAGGCTTTAAAGGCTGAAATGAAGAATAAATAATTTCATCTTACATAAAAGATGTGAAAAGAAACCGCCGCGGATTTCCGCGGCGGTTTTGTCTCTTTTTGCGTTATGAGTGATTTAACGAAGAGGAAAGCTGGTGGATGGGATGAAAAAAATGATTCTGGGAATAGCTATCATATTGTTTGGAATCGCAATTGTCATTGGTGGTGTTGGGGACGTTTCGGGTTTCTTTACATACATCGGATGGGCGATTTCATTTATAGGTCTGATCTATGTGATTGCAGGATATTTAAAATCAGATAATAATTAGGATATTTTGAAAATATACAAAATTTTACAGACCGCCGCGGATTTCCACGGCGGTTTTTTCAGACATGCGGAAATCGGATGTCTTTTATTTTTGCCTGAAAATATGTAACAATGGAAGCGACAGGTTCGTTATAGTTAGCAGAGACAAAACAAAAGTGAGGAACGCGCGTGATTTTACTGATGATGGTGGACACACCCGAAGAAAAACGAAAATTTGTGATCCTGTACGAAAACTATCGTTATCTGATGTTGAAAGTGGCGGTGGATATTCTGCATGATTACCAGTTGGCAGAAGATGCCGTGCAGGAAGCATTTGTACGGGTGGCAAAACATATGGAAAACGTCGGACAGCCGGAGGAGACTGCCACGAAACGTTATCTGATTACGATTACAAAACATGCAGCCATTGATCTTTACCGCAGAAGAAACCGGTTACAAAGCAGGGAAATCTATATGGATGAACTTCCGGAAGAAACCGGGCAGCTTACTTATATGGCACCGGAGGAAGAACATGGAGTGTTAGATATTTTAAAAAATCTTCCACCAAAATACAGAGATATATTTCTGTTAAAATATTCCGCACATCTGGAAAACCGGGAGATTGCTAGAATATGCGGACTTCGGGAGGGGACGATCCGGCAGCGGATTGCCAGAGGAAAACGGCTAATTGAAAAAGAAATGGAAAAAATCAAGAAGGGAGATACCGAATGAAAGTAACGGACGAATGGCTTTATGAAAAAATGCCGATCGTTGATGCAGCAATGGTACGGCAACTGGAAGTGTGCACGCAAAAAGATTACGTTTTTTCAGATAAATTCAGAAAGCGTATGAAGCGGCTGATACAGAAAGAAAAGTATATGTATGCCGAAAAACAGTTGAAGAAAATCACACAGAAAATTGCGGCAGCAGCGGTTGTGATGCTTGTGGGAGCACTCACCGTCACGATGAGTGTGGAGGCTTACCGGGTACGGTTTTTTCATACAATAAAAATGGTGCTGGATGGTAACATCAGTATTTACTCCTATGAATCGGATGAAGAGAAGATTTCCGATACTATTTTAAAACCGCAGTATATTCCAGACAACTATCGGCTGAACGAAGAAAAAAATACGGATACAACATCCGTTTTGGAATATGGAAATGACAAAAAGCATTTGATTTTCCAACAAACAATTGTGACAAATGAGAAAATGATTTTTGACACAAATTATAATTCTGTGGAACAAATCAGAATAAACGGAATGACTGTTTTTCTATATTGGTATACGGATGAGACATTTTGGGCATATGGGGAATATGGAAACAGCGTGTATGTGCTGGCTGGAGATACAATCCCAAAAGAAGAGGTTGAAAAAATATATAAACACTGGATCTGGTAAAGGAGAGAGAAAATGATGAAAAAGAGATGGATTTTACTTATGATGTGTGCGTGCATTTCAGGACTTGGAGGATGTGGAAAACAGACAGTTACAGAAAAAGTTGAGGAGACAGAAACTGCAGACAGTATGAAGGAGGAGACAACAGAACTCTGCGCTTATATAAAGGAACTCAATGGAAATACACTGGTCATCGATCCCGTGGAGTATATCAGTTCCGGGGACAGTGATCGGCTGGCAAGTTACAAACACACGGATGACGATATGCCTGACGGATATTATATATACAATAAGGATGAAAAAACAGAGGATGTAACATTGACAGATCAGACGGAGTACTCCTTTTTGGACTGGACAAGAGAATTCGGGGGAACAGATGCAGATATTCGTATAGTAACAAAAGATAAAAAGATTTTTGAAAAATATATGGAAACTTATACGGATGCAAAACCGGGAATGCCGTTTTTCCTGAAAATGAAAGGAAATACGGTGATTCAGATTTTGGAAAAACCGATGGCATGATGTGACTTGACCATAAGAGGAGCAGGGTGTAAACTGATAAAGTTAATGTTTACTTTATTCGCAAAAGAAAAAGAGAGAGACGGAAGACATAACATCCGCTTTCATCTGGAACAGGAGGAACCAATGCGAAACAATAAGACCGCGGAGCTGGTACTGACCGCTCTGTTTGCAGCAATCATTATCATTATGGCGTTTACACCGCTGGGCTACATCCCGCTTGTGGTGATCAATGCGACCATCATCCACATCCCGGTTATTTTGGGATCATTATTTTGCGGACCGAAAAAAGGTGGATTTTTGGGATTTATCTTTGGTCTGACCAGCTTTATCAAGAATACGGTTATGCCGACCTCACTTTCGGCATTTGTATTTTCCCCGGTGCTGGCGGCCAGCATGGTAGGCACCAGCGGAATCGTAAAGAGTGCGTTTATCTGTTTTGTACCGCGTATTCTTGTAGGAATTCTGCCATATTTTGTATATATCGGAGTAAAGAAAGCACTTTCTTCCCGGCACAAAATTCTCTGGGCAAGTGTGTTTAATATTCTGATCGGTGTGTTCCTGTTTCTTGGTGCGCGTGCGTTTCTGCTTCATGTGTTTGACAAGAAGCCATTGTCAGATATTGCATTGTATGCAGTAAGTGCACTGGTTGGATGGTTTGTTTTTATGGCACTGGAAGTGTATACGGTACTGAAATCCGGCGCAGTCTGTGCGTTTGTCTACGCGGGTGTAACAGGTGCAATGGTCAATACGATACTGGTTATGGGCGGAATTTTTGTGTTATACAAAGATGCATATGCAAAAGCGCTGAGTGTCGATGCGGGAGCCGTGCTTGGAATCATCGGTGGTGTCATCAGTTTTAACGGAGTCATTGAAGCGATTGTGGCTGCAATCATTGTAGCAGCGCTTGGCATGGTACTGAATAAATTAAAACCGATCCGGAAATAATGATTTTGAAAGGCAGCGGGAAGACGAATATCAATTTCGTGATATTCATCTGAGGGCTGCCTTTTTTGTTGTATTCTTTGGAAAAAGCAATAGTGCATTCAACAGGGGTATGCTAAAATAAAAAAGGTATGAGTTTATTAAAGGAGGGGAAAAGTATGTTTTTTAATGTGATGGATGTAATTTTTCCGATTATGTTTATTGTTGTAGCAGGTTTTATTGTGGTTACAATCATAAAGGGAATTTCACAATGGAATGACAATAATCATGCACCGAGACTGACAGTAGAGGCAAAGGTTGTAGCCAAACGGACGAATATAACGCATTTCAATGATGGGACAGATACAACTATGGTACATACAAACACAACTTATTATGTTACGTTTGAGGTGGAGAGTGGAGATCGCATGGAAATGAATGTGCGCGGATCTGAATATGGAATGCTTGCAGAAGGGGATGTTGGAAAACTGACATTTCAGGGAACCCGATATCTGAATTTTGAACGTTGTTAACTTTGAAGACAGTTTCTTTACGATTCTGCCGCAAGTGTGATAAAATAGCAGAAGATATGATTTTTTCTGCAAAGGAGTAAGAGACAATGTTAAAAGGAAAATGTGTGGTACTCGGCGTGACCGGAAGTATCGCTGCCTATAAAATCGCCTATCTGGCAAGTGCGCTCGTCAAGCAGCATGCGGATGTGCATGTGATCATGACGGAAAATGCAACCAATTTTATTAATCCTATCACGTTTGAGACGCTCACAAGCAACAAGTGTCTGGTCGATACGTTTGACCGGAATTTCCAGTTCAATGTCGAGCATGTGGCACTGGCAAAGCGTGCAGATATTTTTATGGTGGCGCCGGCTTCTGCCAATGTGATCGGCAAGATGGCAAACGGAATCGCAGATGATATGCTGACAACAACGATTCTTGCGGCAAAATGCCCGAAGTATGTTTCCCCTGCCATGAATACCAATATGTTTGAAAATCCGATCGTACAGGATAACATCAAAAAGCTGGAGCATTATGGGTTTCATATCATTGATCCGGCGAGTGGTTATCTTGCCTGCGGGGATACCGGAGCCGGGAAAATGCCGGAGCCGGAAACACTGTTTTCTTATATTATGAAAGATCTTGCCTGTGAAAAGGATATGGTCGGAAAAAAAGTAATGGTCACAGCAGGACCGACACAGGAGAAGATTGATCCAGTGCGTTATATTACGAATCACTCTACCGGAAAAATGGGCTATGCAATTGCGGAAAACTGCATGCGCCGTGGCGCGGAAGTGACGCTGATCACGGGACCGGTGGCAATCACTCCGCCGCCGTTTGTAAAGGTCGTTCCGGTTGTATCTGCCGCGGATATGGCAGCAGCCGTAAAGGAGACCGCAGAGCAACAGGATATTATTATCAAAGCGGCAGCTGTGGCGGATTATCGTCCGGATCACCCGGTCGATGAGAAAGTCAAGAAAAAAGACGGGGATGCCACTCTTACGATGGAACGCACGGAAGATATCCTTTCGTATCTGGGCGCGAACAAAAAACCGGGACAGTTTCTGTGTGGATTTTCCATGGAGACGGAACATATGCTGGAGAATTCCCGTGCAAAACTTGCAAAAAAGAATGCAGATATGATTGTGGCGAATAACCTGAAGGTAGCCGGAGCCGGATTTGGTACAGATACCAATGTGGTGACGCTGATTACGGCAGATGACTGCAGGGAACTGGAAATTATGAGCAAAGCGGATGTCGCATCAGCGATTGTGAGTGAAATTTTAAAGAAAATGTGTTAGTATTAAAATATGACAGACTTAGAAGCCTATTATAATAAATTTAATGAAGAGAAGCGTCTGGACAGCCGACACGGCAGGGTGGAATTTGTGACAAGCATGCATTATATCCATCAGTGTCTGGATGAAATTGTGAAAGAACGTGCAAAAGAGGAAATCCATATCCTTGATATCGGGGCGGGAACCGGACGATACAGCGTACCGCTGGCACAGGAAGGGTTCGATGTGACGGCCGTGGAACTGGTGAAGCATAATCTGGGGCGTCTGAAACAGAAGGGGGCAGGCGTGCATGCATATCAGGGAAATGCAATGAATCTGAAAAAATTTTCCGATGATTCCTTTGACGTAACCCTGTTGTTTGGACCGATGTATCATCTGCATGAGGAAAAGGACAAGCTTGCTGCGCTGCGGGAGGCAGTGAGGGTGACAAAACCCGGAGGCAGGATTCTCGTGGCGTATATTATGAATGAATTTTCCGTTATCACGTATGCGTTTAAGGAAAAACATATTCTGGAGGCGCTTAAGGAGGGAATGCTCACAGAGGATTATCACTGTACTTCAAAAGCCAATCCTCTGTATTCCATGGTTCGTCTGGAAGATATTGAAGCATTGGACCGGCAGGTAGAGGTCAGACGCCGGAAGATCATAGCGGCAGACGGTGCAGCAAATTATATGCGTCCGTTTTTAAATGCGCTGACGGAAGAAGAGTTTGATGCGTTTCTGCAGTATCATCTGGCAACCTGTGAACGGATGGATCTTATGGGTGCAAGCGGTCACACGGTGGATATTCTTGTGAAAGAGGAGTCTGAAAACGTATGAAAAAATGGATATTGCCAATCCTAATGGCAGGATTTTTGCTGACGGGATGTTCTTCTCCTGCAGCAACGTCATCGGCTTTGCCCTCTTCTACGGAAAAAATCACGGAGACACAGATGACGGAAGAACCGGGTACGCTGGAAGAAACGGAAACCGGGACTGCAACTGAAACGCAGCAGGAACCGGTGATACAGACGGTAAAAATTACGGCGACAGGTGACTGTACGCTTGGGGCAACACAGACGCATGGGTATGCAGGTTCCTTTCATGAATACTATGATAAATACGGGCAGGATTATTTTTTTAAAAATGTCAGAAGTATTTTTGAGCAGGATGATTTTACACTGATCAATCTGGAATGTGTGTTGTCAAATGCGACCGAGCGTGTGGAAAAAACGTGGAACTTAAAAGGAAAACCGGAGTATGTTGGTATTATGACAGACAGTTCTGTGGAGGGGGCAAGTCTGGGAAATAATCATACGTTTGATTATGGGCAGCAGGGACTTGATGACACCAGGGAAGTGTTAAATAAAGCAGGGATTATCTTCGGATTCAATGATCATGTGGATACCTATACTACGAAGGATGGTATCAAAATCGGAATTGTCTCTGCAAGCCAGTTGTCGGCTGATGAAACACATGCTGGTTATATCCGGGATGGGATTGCTAAACTCCGGAAAGAAGGGGCGGATCTGGTAATTGCCTGCTGTCACTGGGGGATAGAGGGAGATCATTATCCGAATGATTATCAGCAGAAGCTGGCGCACCAGGTGATTGACTGGGGAGCAGATCTGCTGGTCGGTACACATCCTCATGTATTGCAGGGAATGGAATTATACAACGGAAAAATGATCTGCTACAGTCTTGGAAATTTCTGCTTTGGGGGGAACAGGAATCCAAAAGACAAAGATACGGCGATCTATGAACAGACCTTTACCTTTGTGGATGGGGTACTGCAGACAGATATATCAGCCGATATGATACCATGCAGTATTTCTTCCACATCAGAAAGAAATAATTTTCAGCCTGCCATAGCAAAAGGCGACAAAAAACAGACGATTATTGATCATATGAATGAGTATTCGGAAAAGTACAGTAAAATCGGATTTGACGCAAATGGCAGGGTAATCATCAGGGAAGAGTAGGGAGATAATATAAAATTTTATGTGGCAAGTAAATAATAATGATAAGAGGAATCAGCACATGAATGCAAGTTTTTGGAATTATCCGTCAAAACAGAAAAGCTGGCCGATAGACGAAGAAATGGAAAGTCTCGGGGAAGTCATTCATCCACTCGATAATATTGGGGGATTTGATGTACGTCCGGGATTTTATCAGATGAATGGTGCATATCAGACAGAGGAAGGGGTAAGTTTTACCGTAAGCTCCCATGGAGCTACGAGCTGTGTCCTGCTGTTATTCCGGCCGGCAGCACAGGAACCATATGCAAGAATCCGCATTCCGGAAAGTTATAAAATTGGAAATACGTATTCTATCCTTGTTTTTGGCTTAAAAGCAGAGGATTTTGAGTATGCCTATCAGATGGACGGTCCTGCGGATCAGGCGAGAGGGTTACTGTTTAACAGAAAACATACGCTTCTTGATCCATATGCGAAAGCTGTTACCGGTCAGAGAAACTGGGGAGAAAAACCGGAAGGCGGAAAGGATTTTGTCTATAAAGCCCGTGTGGTGCAAAGTGATTTTGACTGGGGGCGGTATCGGAATCTGAATCACAAATTTGAAGATCTGGTGATCTATGAGATGCATGTCAGGGGATTTACCAAAGATGCGTCCTCCGGTGTAAAAGGTGGGGGAACATTTGAAGGTCTGCGGCAGAAAATTCCGTATCTGAAAGATCTGGGAATCAATGCGGTAGAACTCATGCCGATTTTTGAATTTGATGAAATGGAAAGTGCCCGTGTGGTGGATGGCGTGCAGTTGTACAATTACTGGGGCTATAATACGGTTTCCTTTTTTGCCCCGAATACAAGTTATGCATTTCATCAGGAGCATAATCATGAGGGTGATGAATTAAAGCGTCTGATCCGCGAACTGAAAGAAAATGGAATTGAAGTCATTCTTGATGTGGTATTCAACCATACGGCAGAGGGAAATGAAAACGGTCCATGTTTTTGCTTTAAGGGGATTGATAACAATATTTATTATATGCTTACACCGGATGGATATTATTACAATTTCAGCGGCTGTGGCAATGTCTTAAACTGCAATCATCCGGTGGTACGGCGGTTTATTACAGACTGTCTGCGGCACTGGGCAGTAGAGTACCGTGTGGATGGATTCCGGTTTGATCTGGCATCGATTCTGGGAAGAGATCAGAATGGTGCACCGATGGAGAATCCGCCGATTCTGGAAGCCCTTGCATTTGACTCTATTCTGGGGGATATGAAGCTGATCGCAGAAGCCTGGGATGCGGGTGGCTTGTATCAGGTTGGAAGTTTTCCGTCCTGGAACCGCTGGGCCGAATGGAACGGAAGATACCGTGATGATATGAGAAGCTTTTTAAAGGGCGACAGTGGCGTCGCAGGGCGTGCAATTACACGTATCACCGGATCCTCCGACATGTATGATCCGGCAAGCCGCGGATATAGTGCATCCGTCAATTTTCTGACCTGTCATGATGGGTTCACGTTGTATGATCTGTATTCATATAATGAAAAGCATAATGAGAAAAACGGATGGAACAATACGGACGGGGATAACAACGGCCTGAGCTGGAACTGCGGGGTGGAAGGTGAGACGGATGATCCGGCGGTTATGGGACTGCGACGCAGACTTGTGAAGAATGCATTTGCCGCGTTGTTATGCAGCCGTGGACCGGCTATGTTTTTTGCAGGGGATGAATTTTGTAATACGCAGTATGGAAATAACAACGCATACTGCCAGGATAATATTATTTCCTGGCTGGACTGGAACAGACTGGAAGAATTTCAGGAGATTCATGATTTTGCCCGTTTTATGATCCATTTCCGTGCAAAGCATCCGATTCTGCGAAGGGATACAAAGCCGGCAGTCTGCGGGTTACCTTCCGTAAGTATCCATAACGGAGAGCCAAACCGGAATTATACGGACTATAATACACATTTAATTGGAATCATGTATGCGGGAAGAAATGCCGATGATACGGATGATGATATGATCTTTTACGGAATGAATGCGTATTGGGAGCCTTTGGAGATGCGCCTGCCTTCGTTGCCGGAGTCTTATCATTGGAAACTTGTAGTAAATACTTTCTGTGAATACCAGGATGGGGCAGATTTTGAAGCCCAGACACAGGGAGATCAGACACGTGTGCGTGTTCCGGAACGTTCTACGGTAATTTTACTGGCAGAACATGATTTATAAAAAAGAGTTGAGCATCGCTCTGGAAACAGGGCGTGCTCAACTCTTTTTTTCGGTGGTATCGGGTCTGGTTGTAATTTCACTGGTTCCGATGAGGTAATCTGCAGAAACATTCAGAATCTGCACGATGGCTGCAAGATCCGCAACGGTCGGAGAACGACGGCCGGTACGGTATCCGCTGATCGTGGACGGCGAAACAAACATTGCATTTGCCAGCTGGATATTGGAAATATTTTGTTTATACATAATCAGACTCAGACGGTCACCAAAATCTTTGTATTTATTTTTATCATTCGTTTTCATACAAATGATTTTATAGAAAGTTGATATAAAAAACAGAGAAAACGCGTATTGCGTTTTAATTCTTAAATAAATGGAAAAAGATTTCCAAAAAGATAAGAAATTAAATCCATCCGCCGTCTAAGGTGAGAATCTGTCCATTCAGGTAACTGCTTGCTGTGGCAAGAGAATATGCCAGTGAAGCAACTTCTTCCGGGGATCCCATACGGCCGGCAGGAATTTCTTCGATGAGTGCAGAGCGTTCTTCCTCGGAGAAACAACGGTTCATATCCGTATCGATTACCCCACAGGCGATGGCATTTACCTGGATATTGCTAGGGGCAAGTTCTTTGCCCAAAGCGCGTGTAAGGGAATTGATCCCGCCTTTGCATGCAGAATAGGCAACTTCGCAGGAAGCTCCGACATTTCCCCATACAGAAGAAATATTGATGATATGTCCGGATTTGGCATGAACCATGGAAGGGATGACCTGTCTGCATGTGGAAAAGACGGATGTGAGGTTTGTCGCAACTATCCGGTTCCAGTCGGTAATATCCATGTCGGTGAGCAGACCGATATAAGAGATGCCGGCATTGTTGATTAACACATCAATCTGGCCGAAGGTATCCAGTGTTTTTTGCACCATGTCACAGATAAAAGTATAGTCTCCTACATCACCACGGAAGCAAAGCACCTGTATGGAGTAGGTTGTTTCAAGTTTTGTGGCAAGTGCCTGCAGCGTTTCATAAGAGTTATGGCAGCAAAGAGCCAGATGATAGCCTTCAGCGGCAAATCGACATGCCAGGGCTGCACCGATTCCACGGGATGCACCTGTAATCAAAGCAGTATGTTTCATTGTTCTTCTCCATTCTTTTTTTGTATTGTACCATAAATTAAAAAAATTCACTAGACAAACACCTGAGAATGTGTTACTATAATTGGGCAGTTGAAACGGCGCGTGGCTCAGCTTGGTAGAGCGCTGCGTTCGGGACGCAGAGGTCGCAGGTTCAAATCCTGTCGCGCCGACGATACAAGGATTCCGGTACATGGGTGAGAGAATCCTTGGCAGGGGCAACCTCAGAGGCTTTTAGTAAGCTTCTGGGGTTCTTTTTTTGCCTTCAAAAGTTTTAGAAAGGCTCTATGTCAAAAAAACTGTCGCACGAATTTTCGCGCGACAGTTTTTTCTTATTCTACCGTTACAGATTTTGCCAGGTTACGTGGCTGATCCGGATTTAAGCCTTTTCCAACGGATGTGTAATATGCAATCAGCTGGAAAATTACAACAGATTCAAAAATCGTAAATTCGTCGGATACATCCGGAAGATTGATGTGTACATCACAGATAGAAGGATCTGTGATTTCTTTGTCTTTGGACAAAAGAATGACATAAGCACCACGGGCTTTTACTTCCCGGATATTGGAAATAACTTTGCTGTATACATGTTTCTGGGTAGCAGCGGCAATGACAGGAACCCCTTCACTGACCAGAGCAATGGTTCCGTGTTTTAATTCACCGGCAGCATAGGCTTCGGCATGAATATAAGAAATTTCCTTTAATTTCAAAGCACCTTCCATGCAAAGGGTATAATCGAGTCCACGACCGATAAAGAACGCGTTGTTGGCATTGATCATGCGTTTGGTCAGCTGTTCAATATCAGGAGCCTGTGCAAGAACTTCCTCGATGTAATTTGGAATTTCCTGCAGTGTTCCAATAAATGTACGTGCCTCTTCGACAGAAATCTTTTGCTGTTTCATGGCAAGTTTGCATGCAAGCAGGTAAAAAGAAGCAACCTGAACGGTGTATGCTTTTGTACTTGCAACAGCGATTTCCGGACCGGCATGTGTATATAATACATAGCTGCTTTCACGTGCAATGCTGGAGCCTTTTACATTTACAATAGACAGTGTTTTCTTTGTATATTTATTTGCAAGGCGAAGAGCTTCCAAAGTATCAATGGTTTCTCCGGACTGGGATACAACGATCACCATGGATTTTTCATTGATTACCGGTTCTTCATAGCGGAACTCCGATGCGATTGCCACGGTAACCGGAATATGCAGGCGGTTCTGGATCATGGTTTTTCCTACCATTCCCGCGTACATTGCAGTACCACAGGCAACGATTGTAATGTCGCTTACATTTTCAAAGAAGGAATCCGCAATGGCATCTTCCGAAAAATCCGGGAGCATATCTTTGATACGTGGGGTAATGGTTCTTGTGATGGCAGCCGGCTGTTCATGAATTTCTTTGATCATGAAATGCGGATAACCATCTTTCTGGGCTGCGGTAACATCCCAGTTTACTTCCATATATTCCGGTTCTACGGAATGACCGTCTAAATCTTCTAACGTAATGCCGTCCGCAGTCATAGTTAAAATATGATATTCCGGCACGATGAAATAACGCTTGTTGTATGCGATAAAAGCAGTCAGGTCAGATGCAATAAAAGCACCGTCATCACAGTATGTTGCAACCATAGGGCTGACATTTCTTACCGCATAAATTTCACCCGGATGATCCTTGAACAGAACGCAGAAGGCAAAGGAACCTTCAATTTCGGCTACTGCTTTGCGCAGAGCTTCTTTTGGATCTCCTTCGTAGAGTTTATTGATCAATGCGGCGGCAACTTCGGTATCCGTCTCGGAAATCAGTTCATCCGTCAGATCGTATTTGGTGGCGAGATCATGATAGTTCTCGATGATACCATTGTGGATCAATGCAACCTGTCCGACCTTATGAGGGTGTGCATTGGCATTGGTAACGCCACCATGGGTTGCCCAGCGGGTGTGGCCGATTCCACACGTAGAATTGTTATCATCATCGCAGATTGCACGAAGATCTTTTACTTTTCCGACAGTTTTCCGAAGTGAAATTTTTCCGGTATCTTTAAAGTATGCAATTCCCGCACTGTCATATCCACGGTACTCAAGGCTTGCAAGTCCTGTCAATAAGACATCCTGAGCTTTTAATTTACCTGTAAATCCAATAATTCCACACATAATTGAAATCTCCTTTTTCTCATATAATTTTATGATCCCGATATTGTTTTCGTTCATCAGAATATTTTTCATTGTGCATTATGTGGTAACACGTAAGTGTTATCACATATGCCAATTGCTTCGCGTAAGCGAATTCTTATGCAATTGGCTCCATCGGGGTACGAATCCTTTGTCCGGATGTTACCATCCTGTTTGTGATTCGTATGCGCAGCCCCATTCCTGCGTTCAGGCATCCGCCGAATCTTCGATCACCTGAATCCTCGTTAACCCTTGTGGTACATATCACAGGGTACATGGCGCTAAAGTTTTTAACTTTTCGAAATCTGTTTCTCCTTTCTATAACAGACACCCCCATCTTAACATAAATACCGGGGTTCTCACAACCGAAAATATCCACAGAGATTTACAGTAATTGCATAAATTTTTCACGTTACTTACAATCTTAAAAAAATTTATACATCTTTGCCTCTGGTATGATATGATTAATTCCAAATGAAAAACATACAGGGAGGAATCTATGGACGAACAGACAAAACAAAAACGAAAAGATATCGTGGGGTGGGTGATTTACATAGCAGTTCTTCTTGCCATTATCATCACGTTCCGATGTTTTCTGATGATCGGGCGGGTGCCATCTGAGAGTATGGAACCGACACTGATGGTTCATGACTGGCTCATCGGAGACCGTCATGCATATGAGGAAGAAAAACCACAACGCGGCGATATTGTCATGTTTTATCAGAAAGATGAAAAGGAAACCATGGTCAAACGTGTGATCGGACTTCCGGGGGAGACGGTTTCTTTTGTCGGAGGAAAAGTATACATCAATGGGGAACCGCTGGATGAATCGGCTTATCTGGATGACACTGTCGAAACGGATTGTGGAGGAGAAGATAAAACCTTTACCGTTCCGGAGGGCTCTTATTTCATGTTGGGGGATAACCGGGAAATTTCCCTGGATGCGCGATATTGGAAACATACCTACATTACAACGGATGACATGAAGTCGAAGGAAATCCTTATCATCCCGTTTCACAGGCTTCCGTGGTTTTGACCCTTTTGTGTCTTGACACCTGACGGGCATGTGAGTATACTCTATGTAATATGTTGAATGTAACAAGAAATGTCTGTATAGAAGGGTATTTCATGAAAAGGAGTATTTTATGTTAACGACAAGAGAACTGCAGGACGAGATCATCCGCCTGAAGAAAGAAAAGGATATCTGTATTCTGGCACATGCATATCAGAGTCATGATATCTGGGAGGTGGCTGATTATGTAGGGGATTCCTATGGGCTGAGCGTGCAGGCTGCCAAAGCGAAGCAGAGCACTGTGCTGATGTGCGGGGTTCGCTTTATGGCAGAGACGGTCAAGATTCTGTCCCCGCAGAAAAGGGTATTGTTATCCAACAGCAATGCGGGATGTCCGATGGCAGAGCAGATGGATGTGGAACTGATTTCCGGGGTGAAAAAGATGTATCCGGATTATACCGTGGTAGCGTATATTAATACGACTTCCGAGTTAAAAACGATTTGTGATGTCTGTGTAACTTCCTCATCGGCAGTTCAGATTGTAAAGAATATAGAGAATAAAAATATTTTGTTTATCCCGGACTGCAATCTGGGAAAATGGGTGGCTGATCAGGTGCCGGAGAAAAATATCAAACTGCTGCAGGGGGGATGTCCAACGCATGTCCGCATGTCGAAACGGGATGTGGAAAAAGCACGAAAGGCACATCCGGACGCACTTCTTCTGGTACATCCGGAATGTCTGCCGGAGGTTTCCGAACTGGCGGATTATCGGGGAAGTACAACCGGAATCATGGACTATGCAAAGAAAAGTGATGCAAAGGAATTCATTATCGGAACCGAGAACAGTATCGTGCAGCATCTGCAGTTTGCATGTCCGGACAAGCAGTTTTATCCATTATCAAGAGACTGTGTCTGCCACAATATGAAACTGACCACACTCGGAGATGTATACCAGTGTGTAAAGGACACCGGCGGAGAGGAAATCAAGCTGGACGAAGAAGTGCGTATAAAAGCAAAACGCTGTATTGATACCATGCTGGAACTTGGCAATTAAAGCAGGTCAGCCTGCAAAGATGCGCGCCCTGCGGAGTCAAAGATGATGCTGTGTCTCCGCAAGGGCGCGAAAGTGTGCGGTAAACGCACACTTTATTTTTTTACCGATTTTACAAGGGAATCCAATGTAACCGTTGTGGTGGTATCACCGGCAAGGAGCGTGTACGTTTCTCCGCTGGTGAGCTTTGGACAACTGATTACAACGGAATTATAGGATTTGGCAGGGGTATAGGAAAGCAGTGAGTTTCCATTGGAATCCTGTAGTGTAATTTCCCCGGAGATCATGGAAGCGGATACAGTGACGAGCATACTTCCCTGTGTGGATGAACTGGAAAAATTCTCTGCCATGCCACTGGAACCTACAGCAATGACAGTTCCACCGCTGATTGTTGCGGTACCGGAACAATCCAGAGCACCGTTTCCACCCTGTACCGGGCCGTCAATATAAATTTCACCTCCGGTGACAGTGAGGTCACCGTTGGAGTCAAGACCGTCTCCGCCAGCGTTGACGGTCAGCATTCCTCCGCTGATCTGGATCCGGTTATAGTCGGTGGCATCTTCCATGCCTCCTGGTCCGGAATTTCCATTACCATTCTGTGCCCCCTTTGGGGCATTCGGCATTTCTGTGGAATCAGAATTTTGTGGAGGCTGTGGGGCTTCTGTGGAATCGGAATTTTGCGGAGGCTGCGGGGCTTCTGTAGAGTCACCGTTTTGTGGAGGCTGCGGCATTTCCGTGGAGTCTGAAGAATTCTGTGGCTGTTTGGGAGGAGTGCCGGATGGCATTTTTTGCTCTTTGGAAGAATCGGATGATGCAGAATTTGAAGAATCCCCTGCGGTGCCGTCTCCGGCGGCATTTACACCATCGTCACTTGAGGTTACAGCGTAGCTGCCTCCGGTGATGGTAACCGTTTTACCTTCTAAGCCCTCATAACTTTTTGTGATTGTGATGGTTCCGTCATTTAAGACGAGGTCGCCATCGGCATGCAATCCGTCATCCCCGGCAGCGATGGTTATGGTGCCGCCGTCTACCTGCAAAGTTTCTTCGGCATCCATACCATCGGAATCACAGGTGATGGAGAATGTTCCATCGGCAATGTAGATAAATCCTTTTTCATCATTGTCTGTATTTTCACTGTGGATCCCGTCTTTTTTGGCATTTAAGGTAAAGACACCGTCGGCAATACGCACACTGTCTTTTCCGGAGAGCGCATGCCGGGCAGCGGTGATGTCGTAAGTGCCGGAGGTGATGACAAGATCATCTTTAGATACGATGCCATGTCCGTAAGCAGCATGGATGGTCAGGGTTCCGGAACCGTTTAAGCTCAGATCGGACTTGGAGAAAATCACGGCATCAATGTTATTGTCATCAATAGCAACGAAATCCTTCGTGTTTGTTAAGGTATTGGAAGTGTTTTCGGCAAGCGTTACAAATACTTTGTCAGCAGATTTTACATAGATAGCGGCACTGGTGTCGCAATTGATGCTGGCATCTTTTAACACAATCTGTACTTTTTCACCGGAAGCATCCACAACGATCTGTCCGTTGGTCAGGCTTCCACTCAGAACATAGGTACCGGTTCTGGTAATGGTGATCTGATTATCAGAAACCCGGACTGCCGGGGAGTCACAGGTACTCTTTGAATCGGAAAGGGTGATCTCTGTGGCATCCTCCGAGGCATAGTCACTCTGCTTGTCGCGTTTGGTAAACATGTCTGCTGCATCCAGATAAGTGATGGAGTCACTGACGGAAGAGGCCGGCGAACTTTCCGTAGTTGTTTCCGGTGCTGCGGCACATCCGCAGACTGCACAGGCCAAAAGGGAATAACTGATGATTCCGGCAAGTAATTTGTTATAACTCATACGAATCCACCTCCTGTTGATAGAGCGCAATTTCCAGATTACCGTTACGGCAGCGGAGTGCGTCAATAAATGCTTTTTCTGTCGTGTCATCTTTTAAAGCTACATGGTACTGTAATTTGAACAGACTGCCCATGTTGCTGGTTTTTACGGATATCAGGTTGTATGTACTGGTGTAAGAGGTAAAAATATCGTCAAATACGTCACTGTAGTTGAGATCCTCCGGAATAGTGATACGAAGAATTTTCTGTGGGTGTTTCTGTGGGAAGGCAAAATGGTTCAGCCCATACATTACAAGTCCGAGTATCAGGGAAAAGAGAAGAGCAAAACCAAGGTATCCCATGCCACAGATCAGACCTGCTGCCATGGCAAGAAACAGTGTTGCGATTTCCCGTGCCGTGCCGGGTACAGAACGGAAGCGGACGAGGGAGAAGGCACCTGCGACAGCGACACCTGCACCGACATTTCCGTTGACCATCATGATTACGACACAGACTACGGCGGGCAGCAGTGCCAGCGTAACAAGAAAACTGCGTGAGCAGAGTTTTCTGTCATAAATCAGGGCAAGAAACATGCCGATGGCAAGGGACACAAACAGACAAAGCAGAAAGTTTGTGATGGTAATGGTACTTGTGGTAAAAATTCCTTCAAAAAATGTATGCATAATTAAATCAATCCTTTCTTTCTTTTAATCAGAATCTGCGCTGCTTCTGGAGCCAGGCAGTTCCATATTTGGAAAATGAAGTTTTATATATTTTTTCCTGGCTGAGCAGCTGAACCAGCCAGAGAGGAATGGCATCGGCAGTTTTGACTTCCATCAGAATGGTATCTGCCGGAAGTACTGCGGTGCCGCCGATGCCTGTGGTAAGGGTTACATCATGATCCCGCCAGAGAATGTTTTCATCAAAGGTGATGCGGAACTGTGGATTATCCATTGCATAAAAAGCTGCGCGGTCGTAGGAAAGCAGCATCCGGGGTATCAGATTGTGGTAGTGGGAGAGACAGTAGTCAATTTCCCGTGAGATCTGTGTGTCCATAACGGAAGCATGGGAAAGCAGATAGCGCCGGGCTTCTTCTTCGGACATTGCGATCCGTCTTTTGTATACCACGGACTGATATTTTTTCTTTAACTCCACAAACACGGTGGTATCTGTGTCTGCAATGCCGTAGCTGCGTACCCGGAGTTTTTCCTTGTAGAGTGGTTTCTCCAGAGAACGACGGATGAGCAGATCGTCCGGTGTATCAAAATAAAGACTTAAAATCGTACTTTTTCCGTGGATATCCGGTTTCATCCGGCCGTCAAAGGCTTCTGTTATATGCAGGTATTGGGTACGGCTGAGCAGATATTTCATTTCGTATCGTTTAAAGATCATTTGATCACTCATGGTAGTTCTCCTTTGCTTTGATAGGATTAGTATAGTGGGGAAACTTTAAATGAACTTTAAAAGGCACACAGGTATTCTGAAAACAATTTATGAAGAAAGAAAAGGAAAACTTAAGAGAATCTAAATTGACTTGCAACATAAACTTATATAAAATAAAAAGCGCGGAGATGTTCGCAGAGTTCATTTCAAACGAAGAGGAGGAATTTTATATGATATGTCCGAAGTGCGGCAGCAAAATGCCGGATGACAGTACATTCTGCACCAGATGCGGAGCCAGCTTACATACAGGAACACAGGAAAATCAGAATTCGCAGGGGACGCCATACGGCTACGGAAATCCACAGGGAAACAACGGAGCGTATTATGGCAATCCACAGATGAACAATGGGATGCCGTACGGGCAGCCTTATGTAGATCCAAAGGATCATTCCGCAGAATTTGACGGAAAGGATATTGCAGATCACAAACTGTTTGCAATGCTTCCATATCTTCTGGGAATTTTGGGAACCATCGTGGCACTTCTTGTGGCGAAGGATTCTCCTTATGTCGGATTTCATGTGCGTGAGGGAATCAGGATCCTTGTGTCTGAAGTTCTGCTGGGACTGATTACTGTAGTGCTCTGCTGGACCGTTGTCGTTCCGATTGCAGCAGCCGTATGTTTTATCATTTTATTGGTTGTCCGTATCATCAGTTTTGTCAATGTCTGCAATGGAAAGGCAAAGGAAGCTGCCATAGTCAGCAATTTCGGATTTTTGAAATAACTTATAAAGATCCAATGAAAAAGAGAAGAAGATTCTGCATGTTATGTAAGAATCTCCTTCTCTTTTTTGTGGAAACATGGGATATTTAATTGAGAAGAATGGAAAAAGTCAGGGAATTTCCATCTTCACTTTTAGCAGAAATTTTCCCTTTGTGTGCGGTTGCAATGGCATGGACTACGGAAAGTCCGATACCGTGTCCACCGGTTTTGGTATTGCGTGAACTATCCGGGCGGTAAAAACGTTCAAATAACTCGTCGTGCCGGCCGACAGGAATCGGATCGGTTGTATTCCACACGGTAAGTGCGAGCGCGCGTCCCTGTTTGTGGAAAGTCAGCTGGAGTTTTCCGTTTTCCGTGGAATACTTAACAGCATTGTCCAGAAGAAGGGAAACACACTGGCGGATACAGCCTTCATTTCCGTGATAAGTCAGGTCAGGGGCAATGTCAAGTTCTAAAGTTTTGCCCCGGGAAGCTGCATAGGAAACAAAAGGTTCCGCAGTATCAATTACGGCATCGGAAATTGCAAAATCCGTCATTTCCAGCTGCGTGGACTCTTCATCCATACGGGAGAGGAAAACCAGTTTTTCCGTCAGGGAGGTCAGGCGGGCAATCTGTTTGCGTGTGCTTTTTGTCCACTGGTTTTCTCCGCCGGTCATCTCCAGCACTTCGGTGTTTGCATCGATGATTGTCAGTGGAGTTTTGATTTCGTGGCTGGCATCCGTAATAAAACGCTTTTGTTTTTCGTAGCTTTCTGCGACAGGCTTTACCAGCATGCCGGAAAACAGAACTACCAGAAGAAATACCAGCAGCAGTCCGGCAAGACTGATTCCGATGCTGGCAAGCAGAAACGTGTGGAAGGTGTTTAATTCCCGTTCACAGTTGACAAAAATATACATACGCGTGTTATCGCCTGTAGTGACAAGCTGATAGCGGTAACAGCTGATAAATCCAAGGGTATGCTGCTTTTTATACAAAGAAGCCGCATATTTTTTTGCTTCTTTGGTGGAAACAGCCGCAATTTTTCCGGTATCGACCTGATCCACGGTTCCCTTATCTGTGAGAGTTACTGTGAAAAAGCGGGTATCAAAAGCCGATTCCGGAGAGATATCCCGCCGGGCCAGTTCTTTTTCTTTTTTGGGTTCCGGAGGTGTCTGGTTGTCATCCTGGGGGTTGTCATCTGCCGGATTTTCCGGAAACTTTCCGTCATTTTCCGCAATGACATGTATCCGCATATCAGCATTGCGGCAGACGTTTGTGTAGTTGGCGGTATTGATGCCGGCCATAATGACAAACAGTACCAGTGCCATGGAACACATGGCAATGGCGATAAATTTTTTTCGAAGTTTCTTGATCATTCGTAAAATGTCCTTTCCTTATGGAAGCATACACACAGAGTATCCCAGACCGCGGGTGGCCTTAATCTGTATATGGGCATGCAGGGAAGTCAGTTTTTTGCGCAGATAGGAAATGTATACCCATACAACATTAAATTCCGCTTCACTGTCGTATCCCCAGATTTTGTCCATAAACTGTTCTACAGAGATCACTTGTCCTGGATTGGTCATCAGCATCTCTAACATCTGATATTCCTTGTTCGCAAGCCGCAGTGTACCGGTATCTGTTGACAGCTGGTAGGTGCTTCGGTCCAGCCGGACATCGCCAAAGGAAAGGATGGCATCGGTGGTTTCGGCCTGTCGTCTTGTCATGGCCCGGATGCGTGCAAGCAGCTCTTTCATCGAAAATGGTTTTGTCAGATAATCATCTGCGCCGCTGTCGAGACCGTTGACACGGTCATCAATTTCGGATTTGGCGGTCAGCATCAGAATCGGCAGATGGTTTCCCTGGGCACGTACCTGTTTTAAAACACTGATGCCATCGAGTTTCGGCATCATGATATCAAGAATCGCACCGTCGTAGTTGTCTCCTTCTGTCAGATAGTCCAGGGCGTCCTGCCCATTGTATACGGCATCCACCGAATAATTATTATGTTTGAGCACTGTCACCAGCGCATCGGATAAGTCTTTTTCGTCTTCCGCAAGAAGTAATCGCATCGTGTTTCCTCCTCATTCCGTTATATTGTAACATCTTTATACATAGAAGATAAGACGGGAACCTTAAATAAACTTAAAACATTCGTAAGTTTTGTCGTTTTACAGGACAACATATTTTTTACATTTAATTTACATTAGTCTGGTTATGCATTTTACACAGACCCGATAAGATAACAACTGTAATGAGGAACAACATGAAAGAAAGAGGAGAAAATCATGAAAAACAAACTTGTAAAAATGATGGCTTTACTGACAGCAACAACAATGGTCGCTGCAGGTGTGATGGGATGTGGTTCTGACAGCAGTGATGCAAGTGCTGATGCAAATACAGATACAACGGCATCTGATACAACTGCAAATGCAGATACAACAGATGGATCGGATCTGAGTGGAACCGTTACACTGGCAGGAAGTACTTCCATGGAGAAACTTGCAAATGCCATGAACGAAGCATTCATGGAGAAATATCCGAATGTTTCCGCAACCGCAGAGTTTACAGGATCCAGTGCAGGAATCGAGTCTCTTACAGCCGGCAGCGTTGATATCGGAGATGCTTCCCGTGCCCTTTCTGACGATGAGAAAAGCCAGGGTATCGTAGAGAACATTGTGGCAATTGATGGTATCGCAGTTATTACAGATACAGCAAACACAATCACAGATATTAAGTCTGAAGATCTTGCAAAAGTATATACCGGAGAGATTACAAACTGGAAAGATCTCGGCGGACCGGATGAGCAGATTGTAGTCATCGGCCGTGAGGCAGGATCTGGTACAAGAGATGCATTTGAGGAACTGATGGATGTAAAGGATTCCTGCAAATATGCACAGGAACTTGATTCTACAGGTGCTGTTTTAGCAAAGGTTGCAGCAACTCCGGGAGCAGTTGGATATGTATCTTTAGATGTGCTGGATGACACCGTAAATGGATTAAAGATCAACTCTGTAGAGCCGACAGAAGACAATATTCTTGCAGGAGACTATGTATTACAGAGACCGTTCGTAATGGCTACCAAGGGTGAGATTTCTGAGCAGAGTAAGCAGGTACAGGCATATTTCGACTTTATCAACTCTGCAGACGGACAGAATGTTATCAAGTCTGTAGGACTGATCATCCCAAACAGCAAATAATGTAAATTAAGAAACACGTAAACAGGCAAACGAGGATAAAGATATGACAGGCGGCAAAGCAACAAAGCACATCGTGGAAACGATTGCAAAAGTAATATTTCTTATATGCGCAGCCGTTGCCATTGTAGCAGTTCTTTCCATAACGGTTTATATGTTTGCAAAGGGCACCCCGGCACTGGCAAAGGTCGGGGTGATTGACCTGTTATTTGGAACTGTATGGCAGCCGACAGCAGCAACACCATCTTATGGTATTTTGTACATTATTCTGACTTCTATTGCAGGTACTGCAGTGGCAATTCTGATCGGTGTACCGATTGGAATTCTGACAGCGGTATTTATCACAGAGGTTTCCAATAAAAAGCTGGCAGCGATTGTACAGCCGGCGGTAGAGCTGCTGGCAGCAATTCCGTCTGTAATATATGGACTGCTTGGACTTATGGTTTTAAATCCATTGATGTACCGCCTGGAAAAACGGGTGTTTGCGGGAAGTACAACCCATCAGTTTACCGGTGGTTCCAATCTGCTTTCTGCGATTATTGTACTGGCAATCATGATTTTGCCTACGGTAATCAATATCAGTGTTTCCTCCATCCGTGCGGTACCGGGACATTTAAAATCCGCTTCGCTTGCCCTCGGAGCAACACATATCCAGACGATATTTAAAGTTATGATTCCGGCAGCAAGATCCGGTATTATGACAGGTGTGGTTCTTGGTATCGGCCGCGCGCTCGGAGAAGCCATGGCAATCAATATGGTTGCCGGAGGTTCGGTAAATCTGCCGCTTCCGTTCAACTCGGTACGTTTCCTGACCACACAGATTGTCAGCGAGATGAGTTATGCGGAAGGGCTTCACCGGGAAGTGCTCTTTACGGTAGGATTGGTGCTGTTTGTCTTTATAATGATTATCAATCTGGTGCTTGCACAGGTGGAAAAGAAAGGAGCCGTTGAAAAATGACAGGAAGTAATACAAGTATTCGTACGAAAACCAGGCATCCGGCGGATTTCTTTACTTATGTTGCCATCTATGTGTGTGCAATTCTTTCCGTTGCGCTGCTTATCGGAATCATTGTATATGTATTTGTCAAAGGTATCCGGAGCGTCAACTGGGAATTCCTTACCAGTGTCACTTCGGTGTTAAAAGGAACAACCGGTATTGCGGGAAATATTGTAAATACGCTTTATATCATAATTGTAACCATGCTGATTGCTACCCCCATCGGTGTTGGTGCAGCGGTTTATCTGAATGAGTACGCAAAACCGGGAAAACTGGTTAGCATGATTGAGTTCGCAACCGAGACGCTGGCAGGTATTCCGTCCATTATCTTTGGTCTGTTTGGTATGATGTTTTTCGGACAGACACTTCATCTGAAATATTCTATCCTGACAGGTTCCTTTACTCTGACGCTGATGGTGCTTCCACTGATTACACGTAATACACAGGAAGCATTAAAAACAGTTCCGGACAGTTACCGCAGCGGTGCCATCGGCCTGGGAGCCGGAAAGTGGCATATGATAAGGACTATTTTACTGCCGTCAGCGATGCCGGGAATCATCACCGGTGTTATTCTTGCCATCGGACGAATTGTCGGTGAGTCAGCAGCCCTGTTGTTTACGGCGGGAAGCTCGGGTCTCCTCCCGAAGAGCTTTGCCGATTTGCTGGCAAAGGCAAAAATGCCGGCGGGAACACTTACCATTCAGCTTTACCTGAGTGCAACGAAGGGTGAATTCGGGGTAGCATTTGGTATTGCAGTAGTTCTTTTGCTGATTGTTCTTGGAATCAACTTACTTACCAAAGCATTGGCAAAGAAGTTTGACGTCAATCGCAGATAAATATATATATATATATAAAGAACTCCTTCGGAAAACCGCTTCCGAAGGAGTTTTGCGTATTTTTGAAAAGCTATGCGCTGGTAGGCATGGGAACATGCGTCAGGTTCTGCCGCACCTCCTGAAACTGTTCCGGAATATCTTCTATAGGCATGTTTTGCAGTACATCGGTGGTGCCGGCTTTTAATGAGGTTTCGTAATACCAGCATTTATAATCCAGGGTATTAAGTGTCTGCTGCAGGGAAGCCATCTTTGTAATTGCTTTTTTCTTGGATTATAAATTTCTCTGTGAAATCAGTCAATGGCTGTTTTACGGGTTTCTTAGAAAATAATAAAGGAAGAAAAGGTGCCTGAAAATATTTAACAGAAAATCCGGGAATACTTATGAATGACAATCATTACGGAAACCGTAATAAACCAATTTCATAAAGGAGGAAGAAATGACGGAACCGGATACTATAAAATTATTGAGAGAATGCGACGCGGGAATCAAGATGGGAACGGCATCCATCGGGGAGGTCCTCGAAAAAACCACCAATGAAAAATTAAAAAAACTGCTGGAAATATGTAAAGAAGGGCATGAAAAACTGAAAGAAGAAATTCAGAATAAACTCGAACAATGTCACGATACGGGAAAAGATCCAAATCCGATGGCACAGGGAATGTCCTGGATGAAAACAAATGTAAAACTTGCCATGGATGAATCGGATGCAACGATCGCAGATCTGATAACGGACGGCTGTAACATGGGAGTAAAATCTTTAAGCCGTTATCTGAACCAGTATCAGGCTGCAGATGAGGAAACAAAGGATATTGCAAAGAAATTGATAAAACAGGAAGAAGAATTAAGCATTCATATGCGGCCATTCTTATAATTTAGGTTGAATTTTGTATAAAAGCACACTATAATATATAGAGTTTATATATTAAAAAGAAGGATGTGAAGTGATGAAACTGGGAAATCCTAAGACAAATGCGGACGTCCAAATGTCGGAAGCATTTGTCACAAGTGTGTTTTTGGCACTGTCCGGAGGCTTTCAGGATGCGTATACATATTTTACGCGTGAGGAAGTATTTTCCAATGCACAGACGGGAAATATTGTTTTGATGAGTACGCACCTGATGATGGGAGAATGGCTGGATGTGTTACGATACTTATTACCGCTTCTGGCATTTGCATCGGGCGTTTTCTTTGCAGAGAAGATTCATGTGATCTTTAAATATGCTAAGAAACTGCACTGGCGGCAGGGTGTGCTTTTGATGGAAATTGCGATTCTGTTTTTTGTTGGATTCATGCCAAAACGCCTGGATCTGCTGGCTACCGTGCTGGTATCGTTTGCATGTGCAATGCAGGTACAGACGTTCCGGAAAGTAAGCGGATATTCTTATGCAAGCACAATGTGCATCGGAAATCTTCGTAGCGGAACAGAAGCATTTACCGGTTATCTGCAGACCCATGATACAGAAAAATTAAAAAAGGCACTGTATTATTTTGGCATTATTTTATTTTTCGGACTCGGGGCTGGTATTGGAGGAAATCTCTCTATCCGGTTTGGATATCATATGATCTGGGTATCCAGCGGACTGCTTCTGATCAGTTTTCTGCTCATGTTTGTGGAAAAGATGGACCGGTAAATTCATCGGAAAGATATCGGCGTGGTTTCTATGCCGATAAAATTCATGTAAAAGATACCGTTGTGGTACCTATATACCGAAAATTTAATATTTAGATACCGGAAAGTCTCTATAGATCAAAAATTGCTTCTTCAGGTACCACTTTTATGAAAAAAGCGGTATCCGGAGAAGCAATTTTTACCATATAGGTGACATGTCCAGATTTCTAGCATTAAAATTTCTGGAAAACGTCACCTTAGGCTTTAATTTTTCATCTATAGATACCGGGTCTTATCATTAATTGATTTAACGGTATGTGGTTCAATTATATTTTCTCCAACCAACAGGAAGAAATGTCCCCCTTCTTACGTCACTTAGAGAACTCTTATATTTAAAACATCAACCTGCAAATTCAGCGTGTCAAGAAAACTTACATCCATTACATTGATTTTGCAAAAATTTTACATTCCCAGGACAGTGCATTTTACAATCTCTCTTTATAATATTCATAAATCCTAAGAAATGGATAATTGCAGTGAGAGAAAACCATTGCAGATGAGGAGAGAAACATGGAAAAACGAACAAAAATTACTGTCCGTGATCTGAACCTGTATTACGGTGAAAACCATGCACTCAAGGATGTAAACATGAATATTCGTGAGAATTGCGTGACCGCTTTTATCGGACCGTCCGGATGTGGAAAATCAACATTCTTAAAAACATTAAACCGGATGAATGATCTGGTGGATGGCGTGAGAATCACAGGAGAAGTGAAACTGGATGATGAGGATATCTATGCGGAAGGTGTAGATACAACCGTTCTTCGGAAAAGAATTGGCATGGTGTTTCAGCAGCCGAACCCGTTTCCGATGAGTATTTATGACAACATTGCATATGGTCCGCGTGTACATGGAATGAAAGATAAGTCAAAACTGGATGCCATCGTTGAAGAAAGTCTGCGCGGAGCAGCTATTTTTGATGAGGTCAAGGATCGTTTAAAGAAATCCGCTCTGGGTCTTTCCGGTGGACAGCAGCAGCGTATCTGTATTGCCCGTGCACTTGCCGTACAGCCTGAGGTTCTGTTGATGGATGAGCCGACATCTGCACTGGACCCGATTTCCACATCAAAGATTGAAGAACTGATGGAGGATCTGAAAAAGAAATACACGGTAGTTGTTGTTACCCATAATATGCAGCAGGCAGTGCGTGTATCGGATGATACGGCATTTTTCCTTGTAGGAGAAATGGTTGAGTTTGGCGATACGAAAACAATTTTTTCTTATCCGAAGGATAAACGGACAGAAGATTATATTACAGGGAGGTTTGGTTAATGCGCTCAAAGTTCGACGAGCAGCTTAGACTGCTCAATCAGGAAATGATGTATATGGGAACCATGATCGAGGATTCCATCCAGAAAGCAATAGAAGCATTGATAGATCAGAATGCGCAGCTTGCAGAAAAAATCATGAATTCAGATTCGGATGTGGATCATGAACAGAAGAAAATTGAAAACATCTGTTTTAATCTGCTGATGCAGCAACAACCGGTTGCAAGGGATCTGCGTGTGATTTCCGCAGCAATGAAGATGGTAACGGATATGGAACGAATTGGAGACCATGCAGCAGATATCTCGGAAATCACAATCATGCTTTCAAAAGAACCATATGTGCTGAATCTGGATGATATCAAAAAGATGGCGAGTGAAACCGTAATTATGTTGATCCGCAGCATCGAAGCATATGTGGAAAAGGATATGAATAAGGCACAGGAAGTCATCCGGCATGATGATATTGTAGATGACCTGTTTGATAAAAATAAGGCAGATATCATTGAACTGATCCGGCATGATCCGGAAAAAGGTGAGCAGGCGGCGGATATGCTGATGGTTGCAAAATATTTTGAACGAATCGGAGACCACGCGACCAATATTGCAGAATGGGTTATCTTTGCACTGAATGATAAAAAAGAAATAAAAGAATCCTGACAGCAGATGAGATTTTACATAAATTTTACATAAACGATACTTTGGATTTTACATGTCGTATGCTATGATAAGAAACAGATAGAATACGTGTGAGAGGGCGGTCTTGTGCAGGCATGGCCGTCCTGCTTGATGTTGCAGAGGTATATATAAAGATAGACAGAGGGAAAAGATATGGCATTGATTTATATCGTGGAAGATGATGAAAATATCAGGGAGATTGAGACAATTGCATTGAAAAACAGCAATTACATGGTCTGCGCATTTGAAAAGGCAACTACATTTTATAAAAAACTGGAGGATATTATGCCGGATCTGGTGCTTTTGGATGTTATGCTTCCGGACGAGAGCGGGTATGATATCGTGCGTAAACTGCGGAAAAATCCTGCGACAAAGAAATTGCCGGTTATTATGGTGACGGCAAAGACAGCAGAAATGGATATGATCAAAGGTCTGGACGAAGGGGCAGATGATTATATTAAAAAGCCTTTTTCCATTATGGAACTTATTACAAGGGTAAAGGCACTGTTACGGAGGACAGAAACCGAGGATATTAAAATCCTGCAGGTAGAAAACATTACACTGGATCATGAACGCCACATGGTTTTTGTGGATGATAAGCCGGTGGAACTGACGTTTAAGGAATATGAACTGCTTCGTCTGCTGATGACCAATCCGAGTGTTGTATTGTCCAGAGAGGTGATTATGCGTCATGTGTGGGGAACGGAATTTGAAGGGGAATCCCGTACCGTTGATATGCATATCAAGACACTGCGGCAGAAGCTTGGAGAAGCGGGAAGCAAAATCCGTACCGTTCGAAATGTGGGATATGTGATAGAGTAAGGAGCTGTTATGAAGAAACGAATCAATTTACGGCTGATTCTGATTGCAGGTATTGCAGTGATTGTAACCATGGTCTGTATGACCGGTATTTATTATAAACTGTTTCAGGGACAGGTGCGCAAGGATCTGCAGATCAATGCAAGACTGCTTTCCGACACGGGATTGTTTGATGATCCGGACAATAAAAATGTTTCACTTTCCGAATATTATGAAGTCGGGGAAGACCTGCGTGTTACCTGGATTGCAAAGGATGGTACGGTACTTTTTGATAATGATCTGGATATTTCGCAGCTTCCAAACCACAAAAACCGCCCGGAAGTAAAGAAGGCGTTGTTTCAGGGGGAGGGAGAAAGTGTCCGGCGGTCGGATACCATGCAGATGGACAATTACTATTATGCGCTCCGGCTGGAAAACGGAACGGTTATCCGTGTGGCAACACAGGCACGCAGTGTCTACAGTGTGTTCCTTGCGGCATCCCCATTTGTGATGCTGATACTGATACTGATTGTTTCCATTTGTATTGTCCTGGCACATTTTTTGACCAAACAATTGCTGCATCCGATTGAACGGCTTGCTGAAAACATGGAAGATACCATAGAAGAACCTGTATACAAAGAACTTGTGCCATTTGTAAATACGATTCGTAAACAGCATGAAAATATCCTGATGGCAGCAAAAGTACGGCAGGATTTCACGGCAAATGTATCCCATGAGCTGAAGACACCGCTTACTGCAATTTCCGGGTATGCGGAGCTGATCGAAAACCATATGGTAGATCCGGAGCAGGAGACCCGCTTTGCACTGGAAATCCAGCAGAATGCGACACGGCTGCTTTCTCTTATCAATGATATCATCCGGCTTTCCGAGCTGGACAGCGGTGAAGATAATCTGCTGTGTTTTGAACAGGTAGATCTGGATGAGGTAGCCGGTACCTGTGTGAAAAATCTGCAGATGAATGCACAGAAACGGAATGTAACACTGTATTATGAAGGCGTGTCCTGCATGTTGCGGGCAGACAGGGGCATGATTTCGGAACTTATTGAAAATTTGTGTCAGAATGCGATCCGTTATAATAATGAAGGTGGTGAGGTGCACGTGCGTGTGTACTACGAAAAAGGACAGCCGATGCTTTCTGTGGCAGACAATGGCATCGGGATTCCAAAAGACCAGCAGGAACGTATTTTTGAGCGGTTTTACCGTGTTGATAAAAGCAGATCCAAACAGACCGGTGGTACGGGACTGGGACTTGCTATCGTCAAGCATATTGTGGAACTGCATGATGCGGTACTTCATTTGGAAAGTGAGCCGGGAAAAGGAACAACGATCACAGTAGCTTTTTAGCTGCATACAGGGGACTTTGGTTTACAAAGTCCCTTTTTTCGTGTAATATAGGTAAAATAAATAGGAAGAGAAAAGAAAGAGGCGAGATACAATGTATCAGGAAATATCACAGTTACTGATGTATGGAGATTTGGACGAGGATTCCATCCTTGCACAGATGGGAGAAGTATTCGGAAAATATGAGACCGGTGAATATAATAAAACCGGACTTGTCCGCGATATCAATACGCAGGTAAAACGGATTTTAAAAGTGGCAACAGATTATGGATTTGATGATAATCTGTGGCATAATTATCTGACATTTTTCCTTATGATGAGTGAAAATCCTTTCAGCATGACCTGTGAAAAGGTGGGAGCCAGCGATGGAAGTGTCAATGAACTGGTGGAAAATGATTTCCGTATTTTTAAAGATTTGTTTGACTATGATTTCGGACCAATCGAAAAAGATCTGGGAATCAACTGTTTCAGCCAGATTTCCAATTATAAGGCCATCCATAAAAAGGATCTGATGTACAACAAAAATGTCAGCGAAAAAGTCCGCTCTTTAAGCAAAAAACTGGAGGCGGCAAAGGATGAAAAAGAATTCTTTGATGCAGTGACTGGTTTTTATAAAGACTACGGTGTTGGAATGTTTGGTCTCAACAAAGCATTCCGGATTGATGATACACCGCAGGGAAGCTTTACATTCCGTGCAATCAACAATATGGATACCGTTATGCTGGATGATCTGGTTGGATATGAGATTCAGAAAAAGAAGCTGGTAGACAATACGGAAGCGTTTGTACAGGGAAAGAAAGCAAACAATGTATTGCTGTTTGGTGACAGTGGTACCGGTAAATCTACCAGTATCAAAGCCATTGTCAACCAGTATTACAAAGACGGCCTGCGTATGATTGAAATCTACAAGCATCAGTTTAAGTATCTGTCCGAAATCATTGCAGAGATCAAAAACCGAAACTATCGTTTTATCATCTATATGGATGATCTTTCTTTCGAGGAATTTGAGATTGAGTATAAGTTCTTAAAAGCCGTTATCGAGGGCGGTGTGGAAACCAAACCGGAAAATATTCTGATTTATGCAACTTCCAACCGGCGGCATCTGATCAAAGAGAGCTGGAATGACCGAAACGATCAGGATAATTCCAATGATCGTCACCATTCCGATACGGTTGAAGAGAAACTTTCTCTGGTGAACCGCTTTGGTGTGACCATTAACTACTCGAAGCCGACACAGAAAGAATACTTTGATATTGTTTTGCATCTGGCAAGACGTGCAGGGGTTACCTTACCGGATGAGGAACTCCGTGCAGAGGCCAACAAGTGGGAATTGAGCCATGGAGGCATTTCCGGACGTACGGCAGAGCAGTTTGTCAGCTATCTTGCTTCCCAGCCGGATGCATTTAAATAAAAGGAGAAAACATGTTATATCAGATCTGCCATGGAGCAGTCTCTTTTGCCGATGAAGAGATTCTGCATGACATCAATTTTGAAATAAGAAATACGGAAAAAATTGCAGTCGTCGGGCGGAACGGCTGCGGCAAAACCACGCTCTTAAAGCTGATCCACGGGGATGTGGAGCTGGACAAAAGAGACAGTGATGAGGATATTTTTATTGCAAAAGCAGGCAATCCGCAGATCGGTTACTTAAAACAGATTGCGTTTGAAGATCCTTCCGTTACGCTGGAGCAGGAAGTGCGTAAAGTCTTTGCTCCGATGGAGCGCCGGAAAAAAGAACTGGAAGCTGCGGCACAGGCACTTGAGACTGATTATTCCGAAGAGGCTGTGACACGTTATACCGCAATGGAAGAAAAATTCAAGGAAGACGGCGGATACTATTTTGAAAAAGAGTATGATGTAATCATCCGTAAGTTCGGCTTTTCCGAGGAAGAGCGAAAGAAACCGCTGTCCGAGTTTTCCGGTGGACAGCAGACAAAGATTGCCTTTATCAAGCTGCTTTTGAGCAAGCCGGATATTCTGCTTCTGGATGAGCCAACGAACCATCTGGATATCACAACGATCGAGTGGCTGGAGACGTATCTGAAAAATTATCCGAAGGCTGTGGTCGTGGTATCACATGACCGTATGTTTCTGGACAATGTGGTGGACGTGGTGTACGAGATTGAGTACGGCACAGCGACCCGTTATCCGGGCAATTACTCCAATTTCATGGAGCGGAAAAAAGAAAACTACAATAAGATGATGAAAGATTACAATGCGCAGCAGAAAGAAATTGCACGATTGCAGCGCATTGTTGACCGGTTTAAAAATAAACCAACCAAGGTGTCCATGGCGCATTCCAAGGAGAAAGCCATTGAACATATGGTAAAACTCGAAGCTCCGGATCGTTTCGATACCCGGACATTCCATGCAAATTTCCAGCCGGACAAAGAAACCGGAAACGATGTGCTTTTGGTGACAAATCTTGCGATTGGATATGACCATCCGCTTTCTACGGTCAGTTTTGATCTGAAAAAAGGGGAAAAGCTGGGAATCCTCGGTGGAAATGGTCTGGGGAAATCGACACTTTTAAAAACCCTGGTGGGACAGCTTGCCCCGCTGGCCGGAGAGTACAATTTTGGAACAAATGTGCAGATTGGTTATTTTGACCAGCAGATGGCGATGTATTCGAGCCGGAAGACGGTGCTGGATGATTTCTGGGATGAGTTCCCGAATCTGACCGAGACAGAAGCGCGGAATGCGCTCGGCGCCTTTATGTTTACCGGGGAGGATGTATTTAAAAATATTGATATGCTTTCCGGTGGGGAGAAGGTGCGTCTGGCACTGTGTAAGATTTTAAAACGCCGACCGAATGTGCTGGTGCTGGATGAGCCAACCAACCATATGGATATTGTGGGAAAAGAAACGCTTGAGAGTATGTTAAAAGATTTCTCCGGCACGCTGATCTTCGTATCGCATGACCGGTATTTTGTGCGCAAGGTAGCAAACCGTCTGCTTGTTTTTGAGGACGGCACGACACATCTGTATCAGTTTGGTTACGAGGAATATCAGGAAAAACTGGATCGTGAAGCGGCAGAATCCGGGGATGATTATCGTAAAAATCCTGCAGCGTTAGGTGGTGCAATCAGCCAGAACGGTGCTGGTCAGCAGAGCAAAGGCACACAGGAAACCGGTGGTAAGAAGGCGTATTACAATCCGGGCAAGGAGCGCTCGAAAATTGAAAAAAAAGTGAAGAAGGCCGAGGAAGAGCTGGCAGTCAAAGAGGAGAAGCTGGACGCTTTAAAACAGGAACTGCTGCGGCCGGAATATCAGTCCAGCTATTCCAAGCTGACAGAGATTCAGGGCGAAATCGATGCGCTGGAGGAAGAAATCATGGCAGATATGGAAAACTGGGAGGCACTTTCCCAGCAGCTTGAGGAGCTGGAAAGCTAGAGACATGGTTTCTATAGGCAGAAATATGATGTAAGATATTGCGTGGTCTCTTATAGAAGCAAAAACATGGAAAAGGATACCATGGTGGTTTCTATAGAAGTAAAAACATGAAAAGGATACCACGGTAGTCTCTATAGAAGCAAAAACATGAAAAAGATACCACGGCGGTCTCTATAGAAGTAAAAACATGAAAAAAGATACCACGGTGGTCTCTATAGTAAAAAAATTGATGAGCAGGATACCGTTTAGTCTCTATATTAGAAAAATTCATCAAAAGATACCGCTTTTGGACAAAAAGCGGTATCTTTTGATGTGATTTTAGACTATAGGTGACAAATATCTGATTTGAAGCGTGAAATAAGGCAAAAATGTCACCTGAGCAAGTAATTTTAATACTATAGATACCAGCGTGCCTTCAAATATAGATAATGTTGCAAAAGATAGAAATGAATTACCGATTTTCAGTTGCTATTGATATGCCCCAATGCGACAGTACCTTTAGAAATAATTTGTTATTGAAACTGGCAGTCGAAATGAAATTGTAATAGTCGCTGGATCTGCTCAGTGGAAAGTGGCTGCTTTTGCGTTTCATAGGACACAAGCAGTTTATCATTTGGATAAATCCCATATTTCATATACAAAGAAATTTTATCTGATGCATTTTTCACATACTCGGATTTATCCATCATTCCAAAGTGTTCCCAATAAAATATTTCTCCGGTTTCAGGGTGACGAATCGTAAAATCGGGGAAAAGTGTAATACCGCCGAGTTTTAATTCACACTCATAGCGATAAGGAATTTTTTGCACATAAAGGCTCATGGCAATCATAGCTTCTGATTTGGAACGCATAAATTCATTTTTGCATGTTTTATGTTTTAATTGTTCCGGATAATTTTTGTTTTTGTTATATGGAGATGATTCCCAGGTTTGAAGTTCCTGGGATACTGGCTGAAAATGTTCTGCCAGCAGTGAATGATAAGCACTATCATAAGTGAGTAATTGTTCTGCTTTGCCACTGTTATAACTGTCATGACGGAAATAATAAGCTAAAGCATCTAAATTAGTTTGATATTCCTTTTGCTTTTCCAGAAGATAACGTCGGATAGCAAGCTGAGAGGCATAAGGTTTCTGGTCTTTGGGAATATATGTTTTGGTATGCCCATCACTGCGATACCATTTGGTTCGATTACCACATCTGGTGCAGATCAGTTTCCCTTCGGGAAGCTGTTGTAACTGTTTTTGAATGTCTGTCAGCTTTTGCTGCAGCTGTTTCTGTTGCAAAAGCATAGTTTCATAAAATGATATAAAAAACACCCCTTCCATATAGATTTATTTTATTAAAACATATGTGTGTAAATTGGTAAAGCATTTTTGCACTTTAATTTGTAATTTAAGAAGATAATCTGAAACTTTTCCGGGCATCCGAACGTCTAATAAGCAGAAAGGGGCAAAAGAGAGCATGAAATATCCGGATATAAGCAAAGCTGTCGAACAGGAAATTCTGGCTTCTTATGATAAACTTTACCGGCTTGCATTTTCATACGTGAAAAATGAGCAGGACGCTATGGACGTTGTGCAGGAGAGCGTATACAAAGCCATGAAAAATGCAAGTCAGATCAAAGAAAAAAAATATATCAAAACATGGCTGTGGCGTATTGTGATTAACACGGCGGTAGATGCAACCCGGCATCAGTCAAGGTTCGTGAGCGATGATCAGGTTCAGGAGGAAGGACAGGAGGATCGCTATGAGGACACGGATATCATGGCTGCGCTTGATACGCTCGAGGAAAAAGAGCGTAAGGTGATCATGCTGAAAGTTTTTGAAGAGTGGACAATCCGCGAAATTGCGGATTGTCTGCATGAAAATCCGAATACGGTGAAATCAATGCTTTATCGCGGCCTGAAAAAATTAAGGGGAAAAGTGGAGGCAGAGATGGTATGAGCAGATTAGATGATATCAAAGGGGCATATGATAACATTCAGGTGCCAGTGGAATTAAAAGAACGTGTGCTGCAAAGCATGGAACGTGGCAAAAAGGATGCGTGTGGAGAAAAAAAAGAATCCGGAAAAACGTTTGCCGGAAAAAGTGAACGGAATCAAAAGAAAGGTCACATGCTTCCGTTTGTCCGCGCGGCAGAAGCAGTGGCGGCAGCAGCTGCAGTGCTGGTCATCAGTGTCAATGTCAGTCCAACAGTGGCTAATGCAATGGAACAGGTGCCAGTATTTGGTGCGATTGTTAAAATCGTGAATTTTACCACGTATTCGGATAAGCAGGAAAAAAAGCAGATGGAAGCAACAGTCAGGGTGCCGGAAGTAAAAGTCATCGGAACAGATGGAAAACCACTGACCAGGGAATCTAAGGAGTTAAATGCAGCAGTATCCGGATATCTGGACAAAATCTTTCAGATGTATAAGAAAGATGTGGCAGCTGTCAGTGACGGAGAGGAAGGCCATGAGGAAATTACTTCGGATTACCGGATTGTCACAGACAATAGGAGACTGTTTAGTCTGCGTGTGGATACGGTTATTGCCATGGGTGGTTCGGACAGTTTTACAAAGATATATAATATTGACAAGAAAACCGGAAAGATGATTACACTGAAAGATTTATTCCGCGAGGGAAGTGATTATAAAAAACGTATTTCCGACAGTATAAAAGAACAGATGCGTGCCCAGATGAAAGAGGACAGCAGCAAGACCTATTTTCTGGATGATGATCAGCCGGAGTGGGATTTCAAACAGATTAAGGCTGATGCAGATTTTTATATCAGCGACAATGGAGAGTTAACGTTTGTCTTTGATAAGTATGAGGTGGCTCCGGGATATATGGGTCTGGTAGAATTTTCGGTTCCGACAGAGAAGCTTTCAGATATCGTTAAGGATGGGTATTTACAATAAAAGTATAAAACATGCATAAAATTTTATAAAACTCGTTGCTTTTTTTGGTACTTATGATATAATGAAACCATGATACTTCTTGTATCAAATACACAGCAAAGGGGTTGGGCATCATGAGAATTACAATTACCGGAAGAAATATCGAACTGACAGAGGGACTGAAGGCAGCGGTAGAGGAGAAGCTTTCCAAACTGGAGAAGTTTTTTGCACCGGATACCGATGTATTTGTTACATTAAGCGTGGAGAAGGAGCGCCAGAAGATTGAGGTAACGATTCCTATTAAGGGGCATGTGATTCGTTCAGAGCAGAGCAGCAATGATATGTATGTTTCTATTGATCTTGTAGAGGAGGTTATTGAGCGTCAGCTTAGAAAGTACCGCACCAAGCTTGCATCCAAGAAGATGAATGTGGCAGACAATTTCAACGAAGCATTTATCGACAGCGATGCAGATGCAGATGAGGATGAGGAGATCAAGATCGTGCGTACCAAGAGATTTGGTATGAAGCCAATGTATCCGGAGGATGCATGTGTGCAGATGGAACTGACCGGACACGATTTCTTCGTATTCCGCAATGCAGAGACAGACGAGGTCAATGTCGTATACAAGAGAAAAGGAAATACATTTGGTCTGATCGAGCCGGAGTGCTAGTTCATAGAAACCGGAGGGCATCCATTGGATGCCCTTTTTTTGTGTAAAATGCATTATTTATACAGTAATACTTTGTGTAAAAAGCATACGCGAATCGCGCCTTTACATCAAATATGTAATAAGATATGATTACATATAGAAACTGACATTGGGGGTTGGTTTTTGATACAAATTCGGGTAGGAAAACAAAAGAAAAAGGAGAAGAAGAAAATTTATACAGAAAATAAAATTGGGCGCTACGTGCAGTTCCTCATAGAGCGGGAAGATTTTTTAGAACTGGTTGCCAGCTGGCTTCTTTCCATAGAGGACGAGCGCATGCAGCTGTTAAGGCAGTTTATTTTTGAAGTGGAGTTATCGGAAACCGAAGAATTAAAAAATGTTTTGTATCAATATGGGAGTTATCTCACAGAGAAAAACTATCTGGAGAGAAAGTTTTTCGAATACATGGCAGAGCTGGTGCGGAAAATGGAACAGAATCGCAGGGCAGCGGCTTTGCCGGCAGCAATAGAATAAAGGGGGAATCCTACCGGAGTTTGTGCAAAAGGAGACTGTAGTGCTGAGCAGTCTCTTTTTTTCTGTACAAGAAGTGCTGGATATTGTTAAAAAAGTGTCTAAAAGAAAATAATATCTTGTGTTAGTCAGGGGCAAACGTATATAATGATACAAAAGGTCTGATGCCGGAAAATAAAAAGGTTCCGGTATCCGAAGGATTATTATTAATGGAAAAGAGGAAAACAGATCATGGATATCATAGTATTAGCAGGCGGGCTCAGCACAGAGCGGGATGTGTCATTTAAGACAGGAAGCATGGTTGCTTCTGCATTAAAAGAAAATGGACACCGGGTGATCTTGCTGGATGTGTTCATGGGTTACAGTGATAAAGAGGAAAATCTGGACGGAATTTTTGACCGTGCGGATGAAATCAGCGTAAAAGTAGATGACATCCCGGAGGTAGCACCGGATCTGGCAGCCGTAAAAGCTTCCAGAAAGGATCAGTCCCCATGCTTTTTTGGACCGAATGTAATCCGTATGTGCCAGATGGCAGATATCGTGTTTATGGCACTGCACGGAGAAAACGGAGAGAACGGAAAGCTGCAGGCAACTTTTGATCTGCTTGGTGTAAAATATACCGGAAGTGATTATTTGAGCAGCGCGATTGCCATGAATAAAGGTATGGCAAAACAGCTGTTTGCAAGTGCGGGAATTCCTGCACCGAGAGGCATTGCCATGAAAAAAGAGAACCGTGAGGATGATGTGACAAAGCTTCCGCTGACACTTCCGTGCGTTGTAAAGCCATGCTGCGGAGGGTCCAGTATCGGTGTGACGATTGTCAGAGATGCAGCAGAGTTTAAGAAAGCACTCGATGAAGCGTTTCACTGGGAAGATGAGCTGGTCATTGAGGAATATGTCAAGGGACGTGAATTCTCGGTTGGTGTGATTGAAGGAAAGGCACTTCCAGTTATTGAGATTGCGCCGATTCAGGGCTTCTACGATTACAAGAATAAATACAAAGCAGGCAGTGCGGTAGAGACCTGTCCGGCAGATCTGCCAGAAGAAGTTTCTGCGCAGATGCGTAAATATGCAGAGCAGGTAGCCGAAGTGATCGGACTGGATACCTATTCCCGTTCGGATTTCCTGCTGGATGAAAATAATCATATGTATTGTCTGGAGGCAAACACTCTGCCGGGTATGACACCGACGAGTCTGCTGCCACAGGAAGCTGCTGTCATTGGAATCAATTTCAATGAGCTCTGCGAGAAACTGATTGCCATTTCCATGAAAAAGTATGAGGGATAATCATGTTTGGATGTTTTTATAAAAATGAACTGGAAAATAAAATGCCGGGGATGACAATTGAAAATATTGCAGCGGCATGTGAGGGGACGTTTGTCGGGGACCGGGACCTGGTTACGAAGGAAATTGCCGGGGCAGTGACCGACAGCCGCCAGGTACAAAAAGATTATCTGTTTATTCCGATCAAAGGGGCACGTGTGGATGGTCATGATTTTATTCCGCAGGTATTTGAAAAGGGAGCACTGGTAGTGCTTTCGGATCATGCACTGCCGGAAGAGACGGGACCCTATATTCTGGTAAGTTCCACAACAGAAGCGATGAAAAAAATTGCAGCTTTTTACCGGACACAGTTATCCTGTAAAGTGGTTGGAATTACGGGAAGTGTCGGAAAAACAAGCACCAAGGAAATGATAGCTTCCGTTTTGGAACAGCGGTATAAAGTGCTTAAGACAGAGGGAAACTTTAACAATGAGATCGGACTTCCGCTCACTATTTTTAAGATTCGCGCAAAACACGAAGTCGCGGTACTGGAAATGGGAATTTCCGATTTTGGAGAGATGCACCGTCTGGCAGCGATGGCACGGCCGGATATCGGAGTGATCACAAATATTGGTTTGTGCCATCTGGAAAATCTTGGTACAAGAGACGGAATTCTGCAGGCAAAGACAGAAATGTTTGACCATCTGCAGGTCGATGGAACCGTAATTTTAAATGGAGATGATGATAAGCTTTCCACGAAAAAAGAGGTAAACGGAAAACCGGTAATTTTTTATGGCGTGGGAGCAGATTCCGCATTTGATATCAAAAAAGATATTTATGCGACAGACATCGAAAATCATGGACTCGAGGGAATGCGTGCAAAGATCCATACACCACAGGGCGATTTCGATGCACAGATTCCGATTCCGGGTGAACATAATGTATACAATGCACTGGCAGGAACTGCGGTCGGACTGCAGCTGGGACTTTCCATCCGGGAGATTGCACAGGGCATTGCATCCGTGCAGACCATTGCAGGGCGCACCAATCTGCTGCATGTAAAGGGAATGACGGTGATTGACGACTGTTACAATGCAAATCCGGTATCCATGAAAGCATCCATTGACGTGCTGGCACATACATCCGGCAGACGGATTGCGGTGCTTGGCGATATGGGCGAACTTGGAGCAGAGGAAAAGGAACTTCACAGAAGTATCGGAAAGGCAGTTGCCGCTTCAGGGATTGATGCATTGTTCTGTGCGGGTACACTTGCGGAGGAATATGCCAGCGAGGCAAAAGCAAATCCAGAGTGTGAGGTACATTATAAGAAAACCCGTGAAGAGATGACGGAAGAACTTCTGGCATATGTAAAAGAAGGAGATACCGTACTGGTTAAGGCTTCTCATTTTATGGAATTTCCAAAAGTTGTTGAGGCACTGACCAAAGAATAAATAAATTTATATAAGAAAGAAGAGGAACAAATATTATGGCAAATCCAGTAGTTACATTTACAATGGCGGACGGCAAAGTGATGAAGGCAGAGCTGTATCCGGAAGTTGCACCAAATACTGTAAATAACTTTATCAGTCTGGTAAAAAAGGGATTTTATGACGGACTGATTTTCCACCGTGTCATCAAAGGATTCATGATTCAGGGTGGAGATCCGCAAGGAACTGGTATGGGCGGCCCTGGATATGGAATCAAGGGAGAATTTGCACAGAATGGTGTCAAAAATGATCTGCGCCACACCGCAGGCGTGCTTTCCATGGCACGTTCCATGATGCCGGATTCCGCAGGCAGCCAGTTTTTTATCATGCACAAAGACGCTCCGCATCTGGATGGCGCATATGCAGCATTCGGCAAGATTATCGAGGGACAGGATGTGGTAGATGCCATTGCAGAGACCGCTACCGATTACAGTGATCGTCCGCTGGAAGATCAGGTGATGAAAACAGTTGTTGTGGATACCTTCGGGGAAGAATATCCGGAACCGGAAACCGTGTAATATTTAGAAAGGAGAGGCAGATTCGAAAGAGTCTGCCTTTTTTGACAGGATGAAATTAAAGGCACTGGTCTATCAACAGAAAGAATGGAATCCTCTGCAATTGTCCACAGGCTTTCCGGTATTTCCGGTGGAAAACATAACGGAAGAAGCGCTTGCTGTGTGGAAACTTCATGCAGAGGAAGTCCTCCTGATTACGCCGACAGATGCAGGGATTCAGGCGGCAGTCCGTGCGCATATGGCGGTGGCTGCCTATGCAGATCCGGCATTTCCGGAACAGAGTTATGCGGGCGCCTGGATGGTGATTGAAGGTTTTGAGGAAGTGGATGATGAATTTCTGGAGCGGATTTTTCAAAGATGCCATGGCCAGCCGTGGGAGATTGCGCGCACGAAACGGTGCGTGATCCGGGAATTGTCGCTGGAAGATCTTCCCGCCCTGGAAAAACTGTATCAGAAAGAAGGGGTAACATGGCGTCTGGATGCAGACGGAGAGAGGATTCCGGGATTTATTGAACCATTGTTTGCAAAGGAAAAAGAAAAAAAATATCAGCAGGCATATATTACCAATATGTACGGATACTATGGATATGGGATGTGGCTGGTTTTTGATAAAGCTTCCGGGGAACTGATCGGCAGGGCAGGACTCGAGCACCGGGAATTTCCGGATGCCGTGGAACTGGAACTGGGATATCTGATCGATCCGGACAGACAGGGACAGGGACTGGCCACGGAAGTGTGTCAGGCAATTCTTGCATTTGCCCGGGAAGAACTGGATTTTCCCAGAGTCAATGCCCTGACGGATCAAAAGAATGTGGCTTCTGTGGCACTTCTTCAGAAACTGGGATTTTACTATCTGGAGGATACAGATGTTTCCGGGAGCCGGACACAACGCTATATCTACGAGTTTTCTTAGGGGAAACCATTGCAATATGAAAAATTATAAATTATAATAATCTATTATATTATGGCATATGGAAAAAGTAGGTGAACGCATGGCAGATATTTCTACAGAAGAACTGGAACGAATTGAGCGCGAGTATCATTCGGGTTCCGACAACATTAAACCAATTCAGGAATTTTCCAAGCCGGAGGACTTGTATGACGAACTGATTGCAAGTATCCGGAAATACCATCCCTCCACGGATATCACATTAATTGAAAAGGCATATCATGTCGCTTTTGAGGCGCACAAAGGACAGGTGCGTAAATCCGGAGAGGCATATATTATCCATCCGCTCTGTGTGGCAATCATTCTGGCAGAGCTGGAACTGGACAAGGAAACCATTGCTGCGGGTCTGTTGCATGATGTGCTGGAAGATACCGTGATGACCGAAGAACAGATGCGGGAGGAATTCGGGGATGAAGTTCTTCTTCTCGTGGATGGTGTAACCAAGCTGCAGCATCTGCATCTGACGGATAATATTAAAAATCCGAAGGACAAGAATGCAGACCGGTTGGAGATGCAGGCGGAGAATCTGCGTAAGATGTTTCTTGCGATGGCGAAAGATATCCGTGTCATTATGATCAAACTGGCGGATCGTCTGCACAATATGCGTACCTTAAAATACCAGTCCAAGGAGGCACAGCAGCGGATCGCCCGTGAGACACAGGAGATTTACTGCCCGATCGCGCAGCGTCTTGGTATCAGCAAGATCAAGATTGAACTGGAAGATCTTTCACTTAAATATCTGGAGCCGGAGGCTTACTATGATCTGGTGGAAAAGGTTGCACTGCGCAAAAATGTGCGGGATGCCTATGTACAGGGACTGGTTGCCGATGTGCGCAGGGAAATTGAAGAGGCTGGCATCAAAGCGGAGATTTCCGGACGTGCCAAGCATTTCTTCTCCATTTATAAAAAGATGGTGAACCAGAACAAGACCATTGATCAGATTTATGATTTGTTTGCCATCCGTATCATTGTGGATACCGTAAAAGACTGCTATGCGGCTCTGGGAATCATGCACGAAAAATATAAACCGATTCCGGGCCGTTTCAAAGACTATATTGCCATGCCAAAACCGAATATGTATCAGTCTTTGCATACGACACTGATCGGACCGAGCGGACAGCCGTTTGAGATCCAGATCCGTACGTTTGAGATGCACCGTACCGCAGAATACGGTATTGCGGCGCACTGGAAATACAAGGAAGTGAACAATGGGGTAACCACTTCCACGACCGTAACCGAAGAAGAAAAATTAAGCTGGCTGCGCCAGATCCTTGAGTGGCAGCGTGACATGTCGGATAATAAAGAGTTTATGACACTTTTAAAGAGTGATCTGGATCTGTTTTCCGATACGGTATTCTGTTTTACTCCGTCCGGAGATGTAAAGAACCTGCCAAACGGTTCCACACCGATTGATTTTGCGTACAGCATTCACTCTGCTGTGGGAAATAAGATGGTAGGTGCCAAAGTCAATGGCAAGCTGGTGCCGATTGACTATGTGATCCAGAACGGAGACCGGATTGAGGTCATCACTTCCCAGAACTCCAAGGGACCGAGCCGTGACTGGCTTTCCATTGTCAAGAGCACACAGGCCAAGAACAAGATCAATCAGTGGTTCCGCAGCGAATTAAAAGAAGAAAATATTCTGCACGGCAAGGAACTGATTAACAATTATGCCAAGGCAAAGGGAATCAATTTCGGAGAAATCAATAAGCCGGAATATCAGGGAAAGATTATCCGCAAATACGGGTTCCATGACTGGAATTCCTGTCTGGCAACCGTAGGACACGGAGGATTGAAAGAAAGCCAGATTGTAAACCGTATGTACGATGAATACCGCAAGGATCATCCGATTACGCTGACAGATCAGGAAGTGCTTGAGGCTGTTGGGGAGAATAAGCAGGAGGATATGCCAAAGCATTCCAAGAGCGGAATTGTGGTCAAGGGACTTTATGATGTGGCTGTGCATTTCAGTAAGTGCTGCAGCCCGGTTCCGGGAGATGAGATTGTGGGATTTGTCACCCGCGGACGTGGTGTGTCGATCCACCGTACCGACTGTGTCAATATTCTGCATTTGTCCGATATGGAGCGTGTGCGCCTGATTGAAGCTGAGTGGCAGGAGGGTGCAGACAAAGAACAGTTTGGCGAGTATCATGCGGAAATCAAGATTTTCTGTCACGACCGTTCCGGACTTCTTGTGGATATTACCAAAGTATTTACAGAGGCGGAGATCAATATTTCCGGGATTCACTCGAAGACCAGCAAGCAGGGGATCGCAACAATTGATGTGGCCTTCCAGACAAAAGGCAGGGGACAGATCACAAAAATTGTGGAAAAGATCCGACAGATTGAGAGCGTGATGGATGTGGAGCGGACGACCGGCTAAGGTTGCGCCGACAGGAGGAAGAAAATGGCAAAATTAAAAATAAATCACTATGTGGTAGGGCCGGTACAGACCAACTGCTATTTTGCAATCAATGATGAGACGAAGGAACTGATCATTATTGATCCGGGCTACAGTCCCAAGCAGCTGGCGGAGCGTGTGCGTCAGGAAGGATGTACACCGGTGGCAATTCTGTTGACACATGGACATTTTGATCATGCAACCGGAGCAGCAGATCTGGCAAAAGAATTTTCGATTCCGGTCTATGCCTATGAGACGGAAAAAGAAACGCTGGAAAACGAAGAGATGAATTTATGCCACATGACAGGGGAACACCACGTGTTCCATGCGGACATATATTTAAAGGATGAGCAGGAACTGGATCTGGCAGGATTTCATATCCGGGTACTGCACACACCGGGACATACACCGGGGGGATGCTGTTACTATTTCCCATACGAAAATGTGGTATTTTCCGGAGATACACTGTTTTGCACATCGGTAGGACGTACCGATTTTCCGGGCGGAAGCATGTCTGATATCATTCGTTCCATCAAGGAAAAGCTGATGACACTGCCGGACCGCACGACCGTTTATCCGGGACACAACGATGTAACGACCATTGAAAACGAGAGGATGTACAATCCATACTTATGATTACTGTAACATTAAACAGAACAGAATTTGAATATGATATTCATTCGCTGATTAAAGCGTTTTTCCCGAAGGAAGATGTGGAGCTTTACTATACGAAGGAAGCGCATGCGGACGAAAAAAATGTGGCGTGTACCAATCATTCTGCGGAGCAGGAAGAAGCGGGGAGTTCCCATTTTTCGATTGATTATGCGGATGACAGAATTTCCATCGCCTGGGATGACGCGCCGGATGGTCCGGCGCGGCGCACCTTTGCGGTGGATTTTTCCAATCGTACAGAGACAAAGAATGCATTGAAGGAACATCTGTACCGCCTGCTGGAGGAAGAGACGGGACAGCCGCTGCCATGGGGTACACTGACCGGTATCCGTCCGACGAAGATTCCGATGCAGATGCTTGATGAGGGAAAAACAAAAGAAGAGATTGCTTCCCATATGAAACAGACCTATCTGGCATCCGATGAGAAAATCAATCTGTCGATTGCCATTGCAGAGCGTGAGCGGGCATTGCTTTCCCGGCTGGATTATAAGAATGGATACAGTCTGTATATCGGCATACCGTTTTGCCCGAGCACCTGTCTGTACTGTTCGTTTACTTCTTATCCGCTGACTGCCTGGAAAACACAGGTTGACGCATATCTGGACGCACTGGAAAAGGAACTGGATTATGTTGCCGCAAAGAATTATCATCGCAAACTGAACTCGATCTATATCGGGGGAGGGACACCGACCACACTTGAGCCATACCAGCTGGATCGTCTGATACGCAAGATCAGGTGCAGTTTTGATCTGGGAGATTGTCTGGAATTTACGGTGGAAGCAGGACGGCCGGATTCCATCACGGAAGAAAAACTTCTGGTGCTGCGAAAGAATGGCATCAGCCGTATATCCATCAATCCGCAGACAATGAAGCAGAAAACGCTCGATCTGATCGGACGCCATCATACGGTCGAACAGACGATAGAAAGTTTTCATATGGCAAGAAAGCTGGGATTTGACAATATCAACATGGATCTGATTATGGGGCTTCCGGAAGAGGATCTTGCGGATGTGCGAAATACGATGGAGATTTTAAAAGAACTCGATCCGGATAATATCACGATCCATTCACTTGCCATCAAGCGTGCGGCACGGTTAAACATTTTCAAGGATCGCTATGAGAGCATGATGATGGTCAATACGCAGGAGCACATGGATCTGTGTGCCGAATACTGTCATCAGATGGGACTCTCTCCGTATTATCTGTACCGTCAGAAAGGAATGGCGGGAAATATGGAAAACGTGGGATATGCCAAGCCGGGCAAGGCAGGGGTGTATAACGTGTTAATCATGGAGGAACGCCAGACAATCGTTGCCTGTGGCGCAGGGGCATCTACCAAACGGGTATGGCCGCAGCCGAATGCGGATGGCACACACCGGATCGAGCGGTGTGAGAATGTCAAAGATGTCGGGCTGTATATGAAGAGGATTGATGAGATGATTGCGCGCAAGCAGCAGTTGTTCTCAGAAAAATAGCTGGATGAAATCCCCTTCCTAATTACAAAAAGAAAAGGAAAGAAAAAGATGGAATCAAAAGTAAAAGAGGCAGTTCAAAGAAAAATGTGTGGTTATAACTGTGCGCAGGCTGTGGCATGTACGTATTGCGAACAGGCAGGGTTGGATGAAGAAACAGTTAAAAATCTTACACAGGGATTTGCAGTAGGCATGGGTGGCAGTATGGAAGCAACATGCGGAGCAATCATCGGAGCAGTAAATGTATTGGGTATGATCAATAAAAATCCGCAGAAAACAATGCAGAGTGCAAGACGAATCATCAGCAGATTCAAAGAACAAAATGGTACCGTTATCTGTAAAGAACTCAAAGGTATTGCAGATGGGGTTGTCAGGAGAGAATGCATTGACTGTGTAAAGGACGCAGCAGTATTGCTGGAAGATGAATTAAAATAAGTGGATATCAATAGCGTTAAGCTTTTATTTGGGATACCGTCTTGGAGATGCAAGACGGTAATTTTTATATGGAAAGAAAAAATCGCCATAATAAAAAATGGCAATTTGATAATACAGATGTACAATATATGTCCATGCAGGCTGTTAGAATGAAGATATCAAAAAACAAAGGAGGACTACTTATTATGGAAAGTGTAAAAGATTTATTGGTATTTATTTTTGGAGTGTCATTTCTGACAGCCGGGACATTGGCAATTGCAAACCCGTTTCTGACAGCAAAAAAGGTAAAAAAATATGCCGGAGGGCTGCAGACAAAGTTAAATAATTTGGAAGAATTGTTGCAGATGATCAGAAATATGAACTGTAGTCTGGTAAAACAGGTGTATTTTAATGAACAGGGAATCATTGAGATACAGGGAAAAGCAGGTAAACATAAACTTTATCTGGAAAATGACAGAATTTTTGTATTAAGGGATGAAAGCGCAAAAGCAAAAATGAACTACAGGATAATTGTGGAAGAGAATGCTATTCTTGATTTTATTGCGAAAGAAGAAAATCACGATCTGCCGATTAATCCATTCAGTCAGTATAAAAAAGCTATGCGGTTAAAAAAAATGTATTGGACAGCCATGATTGGAGTTTTTTCAAGTATTTTCCTGATTGTGGTTGTAACTTTAATGCCTTCTGGGAATGATTACATTCAAATGGTAAAAAACGGATCTCCTAAAGGCTATCCGGACATCACATATCAGGAGGCATTTGGGGAATATTTTTCGAATATAAGCTGGAAATATTTTCAAGCAGATGATGGAAGAAATATTGTGGAGTTTCATGGAAACTGTTTTTATAATGATGATACCGTAGATGTATGTTTTCAGTTTGCTGTGGATAAAAATCAGGGCACATTTTCCACAGAATATATGGGGATTGATGGAGAAGCACAGAATATGTTAACAGTGAGTGCTGTTGTCGATGAAGTTTTTGAAGAATATAAAAATTAGATAAAGAAGTTTGTGGGAAAAACATTATATATGTGCTATAATTGAAAAGTGAACATGCACAGAAAAAACGAAAAGAGATAAACAAATATGTGCAAAACATAAAACGGAGATGATAAAACTGAGCGGGAGCGAAAAAACGAAAAGAAAAACTGGAAAAGCGGAACGCGTTTTAAAAATGTTTGATCTGTTAATGAGTGGGAAGGTTGTTAATAAAGCAAAGGCAGGGCAGCAGTTTGGTGTAGATGAAAAAAGTATTCAGAGAGATCTGGATGAGATTCGTTGTTATCTACACGAACGTGTTGATGATTTCGGGGTTCAGAATGAATTGATTTATGACAGAAGAAAGAATGGATACCGTCTGGAACAGGAAGAGGGTATGCGTTTCTCAAATGAAGAAGTTCTGGCAATTACGAAAATTTTGTTGGACAGCAGAGCTTTTACCAAAGAAGAAATGATGCGTATGCTGGATAAACTGATCGAGTGCTGTGTACCACCGGAGAATCAGGAACTGGTGAGCGATCTGATTGCTAATGAACGCTATCATTATATTGAACCTCAGCATCATAAAGTGTTTCTTGACAAGATGTGGCAGGTGGGACAGGCAATCCATGAAAAAAAGTACATTGAAATCGGCTATGAGCGGACAAAAGATAAAAAAGTTGTCAGACGAAAAGTACAGCCGCAGGCCATCCTGTTTTCGGAATTTTATTTTTATCTGGCAGCATATATTGACAATATTGATAAGGAAAAAGAATTTGACGAAGCAAACGATATGTTCCCGACGATTTATCGGATAGACCGTATTCAGGATGTAAAAGTATTGGAAGAACATTTCCGTATTCCGTACAAAGATCGTTTTGAAGAGGGAGAATACCGGAAACGGATTCAGTTTATGTATGGGGGAAAATTACAACGTACAAAATTCTGGTATAGGGGAACATCTGTGGAGGCGGTGTTAGACCGGCTTCCCACGGCGAAGATCCTGAAAGAGGAGGATGGAAAATTCCTGATCACGGCAGAAACATTTGGAAAAGGAATCGATATGTGGCTGCGAAGTCAGGGAGATTACGTGGAAACGGTAAAAAAATAAAAAATTTTTGAGATGGACAGATGGTGTCTTGGGCAAATGATACAATAAAAGCAAAGTTATTCGCCGGACAAACGTAAGAATTCATTCATGAACTGTTTTACTAAAGTACGCGAAGAAGGAGAAAGTGCACGATACTTCTGAAGTACAGAAAGTTCATCCGCGTTCAGATCGGTATCGAAGACTTCTTCGACTTTATGGGTATACGAAGAATAACCGATCAGATAGTCAACAGAAACATCGAACAGATCGGCCATGGTTTTTAACATATCAATATTTGGCTCAATGGTATCATTTTCATATTTACAGATGGATTGCTGGCTGACATTTAATTTGTCGGCCAGTGCCTGCTGGCTTAGTCCCATCTTAACTCTCAATTCTTTTAATCGGTCCATAATGATATATCTCCCAGATAATACTTTTATTGTAACAGTAAAGAGAAAATATATACAACGCGGAAAAAGTGTTGAAAATAACGCATATAAAGAGTAGAATTGATTGTAATAAAAAGCATAGTGATGGTTCATCATGGAGGGAAAGATAATGATCGTTAGAGTCAATAGGCAATTATTTGACATAGTAAAAGAAAAATATTGCTCGATCGAATATTTAATCGAAGAAACAATATCAATGATATCTCTTACAAATTTGAAAAAGATACCTCTGAACAGTGAAATAAATGATTCGGATATAATAGAAATAGAAATTCCGGAGAATATTTTGAAATCGTTGGAAGTTTGTGTGAGTGAGAAACGAACAATCAATCACATTGTGAATGATGTTATAGCAATTGGATATATATTGGAGGTATAAATGGAGAAAAGTTTTTATGAAAATTATTATGAATACTGCCATATTTGTTCGGATCAAATAAATCAGTGTATAACGGAAAGGGATACATTTGATACATTTCCATTTGAAGAAGCAGAACTGACGTTAAAAGATTATTCATTTGCTATGTTATTGGGAATAATAGGAGCGTTAATTACATCGAGCAAAAAAGGTGAGCAATTATTAGATAAAATTCATCAAATTGCTAGCGAAGGAACGAAATCATCGGATGATACATTCAAAAAAATAATAAAATTTTTATTAGGACATCAGGGGGATTATATTGATTCTGTTCCAGTATTAGAGGGGGGACAGACGGCTAGAAAATTTGTCACAAGACAAGCCAAAGAAATTGGAGATGCATATATTATGAACGGATCGCGTTCAGGACCACATAGAATTTTTTGGGGACATGATATTTTGTCCTTTAAAAAAGATAATCCTTTTGCTATTATGCAAAAACAGATACCAGGAACTAAGGGAATTGTTCAAACGATAAAGCATTTAACTGCGGATACATTTTCTAAACAAGGGTTACCTGTTCCGACTTCTTCATGGTGGGATTATACATATACAAATGATAATGGAGTTAAGAAAGTTGGAAACAAATTGTTGGATTTTTGTAACAGTCTTTATGAAAGGTCGAATGCAAAAGAAAAAATTAGCGTGACTGGTGCAAATAATGATATATTTAATCATATGTTTTCCGTTCATATACAGGATATTGGAACACAACAGTTTGGAAAAATATTATGTGATCGTTATTTGAAATATGCCAAGATTAATACTATAAGTGTGCAGCATCAATTTAAATTTATTTTTTCAGTGGTGCTATTTTATCTTAATTGTTTAATTGGTGCAATTAGGTATGCTATTCCATATATTAATTGGTGTGCCGCATTAATGATGATTAAAGAATTTGGATTGATGATGATGGAAAGTAATCGGGAGACGGTTAAACTTCAGACAGTTACAGATGAGTTACTTAAAGAAGCTGATGAACTGGAAAAGAGAATTATGTTTACAAGTCAATATATAAATCGAATTATTTAGGGAGGAAATGAAATGGTGATGGTGCCTTTATGGATATTTTTACTTTCAGCCCCTGGCTTTGTTATGGTTGGAGGAGCGATACGGCAACCGGAGATAAATAGATTGAAAAAACAAGTTAGAGATTTGCAAAACGGAAACAGTAAGTTGATGCGAGATATGAAAAAACAACAGGAAGATGTAGAAACATTGTTAATTGGATATAGTCAAATGAAATTTTATCAAGTATTAAATAAAAGCAGGCAAAAGCAACATATACGTGAAGAAATTCTTTTGGAATATCAGTCCAAGGAATATATTGATTTGCTGGTCAAGGTTGTAAATGAGGGAGGAAATGAAAAATTATCGGAGGAACAGAAACAATATTTCGAACTTTGTACAAGACTTATGGAGGGCAAGTATATTGGAGAAGAGAATGAAAAGGCAATGAAAGGATATATTTTGAAAAAATATAAAAAGGAAATTCGAACAATGAAAGATCTGAGAATCGCAGATTATGCTAAACAGGCTGTTTAGACAAAGGAGACAGGCATGGAAGATAAAAGTGTATTACAAATAATAAGCGAGATTATAATGGGATTTTTGTTTATGGTTCCATTTGTTATAAATGAAACAAATAACTATGCCCATATCATATGGATAGAGGTGCTTTTTAGATTATTGTATTCGTTTGGAATCCCAATAATCATTGTCAAAATAATGAGTTTATTATACAGATTTATATCGGTTTTAGTGTCAAATTCATTGATGAAGAATGACAGTCGTTATTTCCAGTTGTGGTTTTTGTTTGTAGTAATAGGATTTTGTCTTTGGTATAGATATTTGATTTATTTTCAAAAAGGGTACATATGGGCAGAGATTATTGGTTATATAGTAGCATCTTTTTGGTTTTTGTTAGATGTGAATACTACAAGGTGCAGCCGTGTTTTGAAACAGATTTCAGAAAAACTGGGAACCGAATTGAGAGTGCATAGAGATTTTGTAGAAAAATATAAGAAGTGTGTAGACTATATTAGTAAGGAAAAAACACAGGTGGTTCGTGATATGAATAGGGTTTATGATAAAACGCGATTTCATGATCCATGTAGAAATTTGAATAAAGATATTAATATTCAATATGCGGACGAGTACCTGACACATGTGCCTTTGTATGAGAAAGAATATAAAGGGATTGCCGGTTTGTTTGACGGAATGATCTGTATAAGAAAGTATGCATCGGAAGTTAATAAATATATTGGAAAAATGGAGGAAGACAGGCAATGGATGGATAAAGAGATAAATGTATATAGTGGTCAAATTGAAAAGATGCAGGAGCAGATGGGACTCCTCAAACGCGTACAGGGAAATTACGCTAAAATGGAATCTATAGCAGAGATTAATGATGATAATATAGAATATTATAACAGAATTATTCAAAATGGAAAGCAAATGATTAATAAGAGTACAAAAAATGTAAATGATGTATGGAAAATGAATAAAAGAATTAATAAAATAAGGAGGAAACATTATGGAAAATAAAAAAAACGAAATTGTAGAAATTGAGAATAACGAAGTACAAAACTTTAAAAACAATACTTATTCGGGAGAAGATATGGTAAATATGATGTCTTCTACAATTTCTGCAGTTGAAAGAATGGCAGAGCAAATTGCACAGAATAACGCTGAAAAATATAAGGCACAATCAAATGTGTTGATTGCAGAGATTGAAAAAGAAAGGCAAAACGAGTCTGAAGAAATTAATGCATATTGTAATATAAGAATGGAACAAGAAGAGCATGTTGGGCGTATTATTGAAGGGCATCAAAATAATATAAATAGATTATGGGATAAAGCAATAGAGGCTCAGAGCGATGAAGAAAGGAAATACTGTATGGACTTGTTTGAAGTAGAAAGAAAAAATATAAATAATCTTCTTGAAAACCAAATGAAAGAGATTAATGACGAACAAAATTTACGAATTAAAAATTCGAGACCTCGTAATAAAGGATTGTTTGGATTTTTAAAAAAATTGTAAAATATGATTAGAGGAAATATACAAAATCGATGTCCATATTGTTTTTCAAAGTTAGGGTTGTTAGAAATACTAAGTAGAAAATGTAAAAAGAAGGTTATATGTAAAAAATGTAAGCATATAATTGATGACAAGTTTGTTATTTATTAAATGGACATGAAAATAAAATGGTTTAGAAATCATTATTTTGATGATGTCATGAGGGAAGTAAACATTGCTTACTTCCCTCGTTTGCATTATAATTAAATGCAAATAAAGGAGAAAAGCAGATGCAGAAATCGACAGCAGCCAGTGGAAAATATTTAAATATTGGAAATGAAGGATTTCGTTCGATCCGGAATAGTGAATACGTTGATAAAACGGGATTGATTTGTTTTATGAACAAGTGTCTGGACACACCGCAGAAACTGATCTGTGTAAGTCGACCAAGAAGATTCGGCAAGTCATTTGCAACCAAAATGCTGTGTGCCTATTACAGCAAGGGGTGCGATTCCCGGGAACTTTTTGAGGATTTACAGATTGCAAAAGATCCGGCATTTGCAGAGAACCTGAATCAGTATGAGGTATTATATCTCGATATCACGCTTTTTTTGTCTACGTTAAAGCAGGATGATATGCTGGTGGAGAGGATGGAACAGGAAATCATAAATGATCTGGGAAAAGTATATCCGGAAGTTGGAAAAGAGCAGCATCTGGTCGATGCATTATGTGCATTTCACGAAAGGACAGAAGAAAAGATGATCCTGATCATTGATGAGTGGGATGCCATGTTTCGGGAGTGTAAGGGGCAGACGCACATTCTGGATGCTTATATTCTGTTACTGCGTTCGCTGTTTAAAAGCAGCCTGACGGATCAGCTTTTTTCCGGAGTTTACATGACGGGTATTTTACCGATTAAAAAATATGGTCATGAATCTGCGGTCAGTGATTTTTATGAATATACCATGGTAGATCCCTGTCCGTTGCAGGAATATATAGGATTCACAGAGACGGAAGTGGAAATGCTTTGTAAAAAATATCAGAAAGACTATGCACTAATGCAGCAGTGGTATGATGGTTATTTTGTTGGAGGGATACATGTTTATAATCCGAAGTCAGTTATGGAATCAATTCTTCGAAATAAATTCAGCAGCTACTGGACAAAGACAGAAACTTATGAGGCATTGCGGGATTATATTGATATGAATTTTGACGGTCTGAAAGATGCAGTTATCGATATGCTCGGAGGAGCGGTCTGCGAAGTGGATACAGGATCTTTCCAAAATGACATGACCTCCATGAAGAGTAAGGACGATGTGCTGACACTGCTGATCCATCTGGGATATCTGGCATATGATGAAGAAAAACAGATGGTAGGAATTCCGAATGTGGAAATCCGGCAGGAATTTATACGTGCCATTAAAAACGGAAACCGCATTGAAAAAACTGCACAGATTATATAATACATTGTATTGCCCGAGCAATGCAAAATAGGTATAATAAAAATGAGAAGGGAGTTGAGATAATATGGCAACAACAAATGTAACGATCAGAATGGATGAGGAGTTGAAAAAACAGGCAGAAGAATTATTTGCTGATTTGGGTATGAACATGACAACTGCTATTGTTACTTTTACAAAGCAGGCTGTAAGAGAGCAGGCAATTCCGTTTATTATATCAAGAAATATGCCAAATGAGGAAACAATGCAGGCAATTAAGGAAGTAGAGAGATTAAGGAAGGATCCGAATAAACGGACATATTCCAGTTTTGATGAATTACTGGAGGAAGTAAAAGCAGATGTATAATATTGTATCGTCCACGAAATTTAAGAAAGACTTAAAAGTGGCTATTAAAAGAGGATATGATATGAGACTTCTGGATGAGGTTGTATCGAAATTGGCAAATGGAGAGACATTACCAGATAAAAATAAAGATCATGCACTTGTAGGAAATTTTGCAGGATGCAGGGAATGTCATATTACGCCAGATTGGTTGTTGATCTATGAAATTGATGATGGAGAATTATTGCTCTATCTTACAAGGACGGGAAGCCATAGTGATCTGTTTTAGCAGAAGAATTTTCAAAGTTTTATTTTACAGGAAGAAAAAAGACAGCAGACCGGCATGGATCTGCTGTCTTTTTTGTGAGGAGAGAGGAAAGAAGGGGGCAAAAGCGCAGAATCCGAGAACAATCCTTGACGTATCAGGCCCTGAACCGTATAATAAATGCTGGATAAAATGTGTTAATTTTTCCATGAAAAATTAACATGTAGGAAGCGATACATCAAAGATGTACCGCAATCATCAGCCCTTGCCGAAGGCAATTTTAAATGGGCTGATGTTCAAGAGAGAAAAAAATGGAGGAAATCAAATGGCACTGAGCAAAAAGCCGGTCAACGGCATGAAAGATATATTACCTGCTGAGATGGAAATCCGCGATTACGTGACAAGCGTGATCAAAGATACCTACCGCAGCTTTGGATTTACGCCGATTGAAACCCCATGCATGGAAAATATTGCAAACCTTTCCAACAAGCAGGGCGGCGAGAACGAGAAACTGATCTTTAAAGTATTAAAGCGTGGCGAGAAGTTAAATCTCGAGACCGCAAAAGAAGAGGCGGATGTGGTCGATTTCGGTATGCGTTACGATCTGACCGTTCCGCTTTCCCGTTTCTATGCAAACCATGCCAATGATCTGCCGACACCGTTTAAGGCACTGCAGATCGGAAGCGTGTGGAGAGCCGACCGTCCGCAGCGTGGACGTTACCGTCAGTTTACCCAGTGCGATATTGATATTTTAGGTGAGCCGAGTAATCTTGCAGAGATTGAGCTGATCACCGCGACAACCACTACCATCGGCAGACTCGGATTTAAGAATTTTGAGGTCCGCATCAATGAGCGCCGGATTTTAAAGGCAATGGCAGCATACAGCGGATTTGAAGAGAAGGATTACGACAGCATTTTCATCACCCTCGATAAGATGGACAAGATCGGTCTCGAAGGTGTGGCGGCAGAACTCGAGGAAGAGGGCTATGCAAAAGAGTCGATTGACAAATACTTAGAGCTGTTTGAGTTATTAAAAGACCGCAAGGATGTTGCGGAAGGTGTGGCATTCTTAAAGGACAAGCTGGGAGATTTCATGGATCAGGAAGTGGCAGACAGCCTGACCGAGATCGCAACGGCAGTCAATGCGACAAAGAATGCAGAGTTTACACTGGTCTTTGATCCGACACTCGTGCGCGGCATGAGCTATTATACCGGAACTATTTTTGAGATCGCAATGCCGGAGCTTGGTGCAGCCTGCGGCGGCGGTGGAAGATACGACAAGATGATTGGAAAATTCACAGGCAACGATGTGCCGGCATGTGGTTTTTCCATCGGATTTGAGCGTATTATCCTGCTTCTGATGGAGAGCGGGTTCAAAATTCCGGAGCGTCCGAAGAGAGTTGCTTACTTAGTAGAAAAGAAGTATCCGGCAGAGAAACTTGTGGATGTGATGAAACAGGCAAAAGAAGCCCGCGAGAACGGACAGCAGGTATTGGTTGTCCGCATGAACAAGAACAAGAAATTCCAGAAAGAGCAGCTTTCCAAAGAAGGATACGAAGAATTTGAGGAGTTTTTTAACAAATAGAATAAGGAGAGTATAAAGGAGACAATCATGGCAGAATCAATGAAAGGCTTACACAGAAGCCACAGATGTACCGAGGTAAGCAGTGCCAACATCGGTGAAAAAGTAACCGTTATGGGCTGGGTACAGAAGAGAAGAAATTTAGGAAGTCTGATTTTTATCGACCTGCGTGACAGAAGTGGTCTGTTACAGATCGTGTTTGATGAGGAGAGTGTCGGAGCAGAGGGATTTGCAAAGGCAGGAACTTTAAGAAGTGAATATGTAGTGGCTGTTGAAGGAACGGTACAGAAGCGTTCTGCAGCAGTCAATGAAAACTTAAAGACCGGAGATATCGAAGTGATCGCAACCAGCCTTCGCATTTTATCCGAGTCACAGACACCTCCGTTTGCAATTGAGGAGAACAGCCAGACCAAGGAAGATATTCGTCTGAAATATCGTTATCTGGATCTGCGCAGACCGGACATTCAAAAGAACTTAATGCTGAAAAGCCGTGTGCTCGGACTGATGCGTCAGTTTATGGCAAACGAGGGATTTTTAGAGATCGAGACTCCGATCCTGTGCAAGTCTACACCGGAAGGTGCCAGAGATTATCTTGTGCCAAGCCGTGTGCATCCGGGAAATTTCTATGCACTGCCACAGTCTCCGCAGCTGTTCAAGCAGCTTCTGATGGCATCCGGCTATGACCGGTATTTCCAGATCGCCCGCTGCTTCCGTGACGAGGATCTGCGTGCAGACCGTCAGCCGGAGTTTACACAGGCAGATATGGAGCTTTCCTTTGTTGATATCGACGATGTCATTGATGTCAATGAGCGTCTGTTAAAATTCGTATTTAAGGAAGCCATCGGTGTGGATGTGCAGATTCCGCTGCAGCGTATGCCGTGGCAGGAAGCCATGGATCGTTTCGGTTCCGACAAGCCGGATACCCGTTTCGGTATGGAACTGGTCGATGTATCCGAGACCGTAAAGGGCTGTGGATTCGGTGTATTTACCGGTGCACTGGAAAACGGTGGTTCTGTCCGTGGTATCAATGTCGAGGGACAGGGACATATGCCGCGTAAGAAGATTGACAAGCTGGTGGAGCATGCAAAGGGCTGCGGTGCCAAGGGACTTGCTTATCTGTGCATTAATGAAGATGGCACTTACAAGTCTTCTTTCGCAAAGTTTATGACAGAAGACGAGTTAAACGCACTTGTTGCAAAGATGAACGGCAAGCCGGGCGATCTGCTTTTGTTTGCAGCAGATAAAAATAAGATCGTATGGAACGTACTGGGCGCACTTCGTTTACAGCTTGGAGAAGAACTTGGGCTGATCGATGAGAACAAGTACAATTTCCTGTGGGTAACAGAATTCCCACTTCTGGAGTGGTCCGATGAAGAAAACCGTTTCATGGCAATGCATCATCCATTTACCATGCCGATGGAAGAGGACTGGGATAAGATCGACAGCGATCCGGGTGCTGTCCGCGCAAAGGCATACGATATCGTATTAAACGGTACCGAACTTGGTGGTGGTTCTGTCCGTATTCATCAGGATGACATTCAGGAAAAGATGTTTGAGGTGCTTGGATTTACCAAGGAGCGCGCACATGAGCAGTTTGGATTCCTTCTGGATGCATTCTCCTATGGTGTGCCGCCACACGCAGGACTGGCTTACGGTGTAGACCGTATGATTATGCACATGGTACATGCAGATTCCATCCGTGACGTGATTGCATTCCCGAAGGTAAAGGATGCTTCCGATCTGATGTCTGAGGCACCGGGTTCTGTGGATGAGAAACAGTTAGAAGAACTTGGTATTGCGATCGTAAAGAGTGAGGATAGCGAAGAATAATTTCTATGAAAAAATGGAAAGCAAACTGGAAAAAAATACTCATTGTACTGATCCTTATCTTGCTTTTGGTGTTTGGAATTCTGATGTATGGCAAAGTCAGTGAGCTGACCAACCAGCTTGCCTATCTGCAGGATACGACCAACATCATTCTTTCGGATGTAGGAGGAATGCAGTCAAGCATTGAAAAAACACTCGAAGAAGAGGCCAGTATGGTCGAGGATTATTCCATAGAAGTAATGGATATGGATTTTGCCCGTCACGAGTATAAGGTGGAAGTTTCCGTGATTCCGAAAGAGTATACCGATAATACAACGATGAGCATCTATTTCGGAACAACGGAATGTCCGCTGAAAGCAGACGGTTACATGTTCAAAGGAAATATCACACTTCCGCTTAACAAAACATTCAACGGAAATGTCACGTTCCTTCTTGCAAACGGAAAAAAGAAGACAACGGAAGTGGTGGAAGACTTTGATGGTGTCAGCGGAAAATTTGATCAGGTTTTATCGGGAACGTTAGATGGAACGCCGGCATTAAAGGATGGAAAACTTTCTCTGAAAGGAAAATGTACCTATACGCTTGATAATGTTGCAATGTATCATTTTAAAAGTTTTGAAATAGCAGCATCCCTGGATGGAGAGGAAATCTGGACGCAGGATCTGATGCAGAATCTGCTAGAGGAAAAACAGGAGTCATCAAAGGACGATAAGGATCTGGTGACGACAGAACAGGCGGTGGAGGAGAATTCGGAAGGATCTACCGTTGATTCAGGTTCCGGTACCGTTACCTGCAGGATGGTATATGAGAAGCCACAGCAGCAGAAAGAAGACGTAGAACAGACGCAGGCACAGGAAGGACAAACCCCTTCGCGGAAACAACTGCGTATCTATCTGCGGGCTGTGACAACGGAAGGGTATCGGTTTGAAACGGATCTGCTGCGGGAAGATGCCATGGAAGAAGAAAATAAATGGTCTCTGGATAAGGAAAGCATAGATACAAAGATGTATCGCAGTGTGTATGACCGGAAGGATCAGGAACTTACCATTGACTGAAAAAAGAAGTACGGTCAGTTATGACTGTACTTCTTTTTTTGCGAGTGGCAGGGTAAAGATGAACTCTGTTCCCACTCCTTCGGTGCTGATGACGTTGATATGTTCATTGTGTGCCTGAATAATTTCTTTTACAATAGCAAGTCCCAGGCCGGTTCCTCGTTTATCTTTTCCCCGGGAAAGGTCCGTTTTATAAAAGCGGTCCCAGATTTTTTTGATACTTTCTGCAGGAATTCCGATTCCGGAATCTTTCACGGAAATAAGAACTTTTTCATTTTTGATGCTTGTTTCAATCTTGATTGATGCATCATTGTGGGAAAACTTTGTGGCATTGTCGATCAGGTTATAGAGAACCTGCTGGATTTTGCTCATATCACCGTGAACATATAACTTTTGTCCTGTTAAGACAAGATCAAAGGAAAGCCCTTTGGCAGAACAGGTTCCTTCAAAGGTGAGGATGGTCGTCTTTATCATGCGGTTGATATCGAAATCTGTAAGGTCAAGCATCATACCCCGGTGCTGTCCAAAACGGTTCAGATCCAGAATTCCCTGTGTCAGTTTGGTCAGACGTTCGGTTTCAAACAGGATGATGTTCAGATATTTATTCTGTAGCTCCGGTGGAATGGTTCCGTCTAACATGGCTTCGATATATCCTTTGATTGATGTCAGCGGAGAACGGAAATCGTGGGAAACATTCGAGATAAACTTTCTCTGGTCTTCTTCGAGTGTGTCCAGTTCATTCGCCATATAATCCATGGTGTTGGCGAGGTATCCCAGTTCATCGTTCCGGTGGATCTGTGTGCGCGGTTCAAAATTTCCTTTGGCATAACTCTCGGAGACGATTGTCAGCCGATGCAGTGGACGGTAAAATCCATGTGCAAACAGCAAAAGGAGGAACAGTGCTGTCAGAAAAACAAATTCAATGGTATAAAAAACAATGTTCATAAAACCGTTTGCATTCTGTGTGATGGAGGACACGGTCTTATGGATCATGACATAACTGTGAATTCGGTAATTGCTGGTGATCGGAGAAAATACCGTAAGGTTTTTTTCGGAAAACGATCCGTAAAAGTTACCGGTCATATAATAACGGTTGCCAAAGTCGGAAGTGTTGAAACCTCTGAGCGTTTTATAATTGGCATTTGCTGCATCTTTGCCGACGGATTCATCGGTAGAATCAAAAAGAATATTTCCCTGATTGTCCATGATCCAGATTTGGGCAGAAAGATATTCGCCAAGACTTTGCATCTGTTTTTGAAAATCCTGCAACGAAAAACTGTATTTATTATAATTGTCAGCATAACCCGATGCAATCTGTACAGATTCCCGGTATAGCTGCTGTGCCTCCCGGTTTTCGGCATAATGCGTGATCGCATGCTGTGTGAACGTACACAGGATGATAAAGCCGAGAACCACAAACAGGACATAACCGAAAATGAGTTTGGGGATCAGTGTTTTCTTCATCCTTTTACCTCAAATTTGTAACCGATTCCCCAGACAGTTGCGATCGACCAGGTTTCATGGTCTTTGATCTTTTCCCGGAGACGTTTGACGTGGACATCTACTGTGCGGGTATCCCCGATGTATTCATATCCCCAGATGTGATCCAGCAGCTGTTCGCGGGTAAACACCTGGTTGGGAGAAGCTGCAAGGAAATATAACAGTTCTAGTTCTTTTGGCGGCATGTCAATCAGATGCCCATTGTACATGACCGAATAATTGGACAGATTGACGGTCAGATCCGGATATTCCACACATTTTAATTCTACAACGGACTCGGTTTTGGCAGGCTGGAAACGGCGGAGAACTGCTTTGACGCGTGCTACCAGTTCCTTGGAATCAAATGGTTTTAATATGTAATCATCCGCACCGAGCTCTAGTCCGAGTACTTTATCAAAGATTTCGCCTTTGGCGGAAAGCATGATGATCGGAACGTTGCTTTTGGTACGGATTTCCCGACAGACCTGATAGCCGTCAATGCCCGGAAGCATCAGATCAAGCAGGATCAGGTTAG
>OIYG01000226.1_pt1 | contig 61770 bp, 59 predicted proteins | sample 1587861 | NCBI WGS metagenome assembly OIYG01 (sample SAMN03283272) | human gut metagenome | biome: human-associated habitat; material: feces | host: Homo sapiens | place: Peru | collected 2012
ATGACGACTTGATGAGAGTAACTCACGGTGACGATTATGCTATCGCATGTTGCGTATCTTCAATGGTAGTTGGTAAAGAAATGCAATTCTTCGGTGCTCGTGCTAACTTGGCAAAATGTTTGCTATATGCAATCAACGGCGGTATTGACGAAAGATTGAAAGAACAAATCGGACCTAAATACAGACCTGTAACATCAGAATATCTTGATTTTGACGATGTTATGAGCAAATACGAAGATATGATGGAATGGTTAGCAGGCTTGTATGTTAACACATTGAACGTAATTCACTATATGCACGACAAATATTGCTACGAAAGAGCACAAATGGCGTTGCACGATAGAGATGTAAAAAGATACTTCGCAACAGGTATTGCCGGACTTTCAGTTGTTGCAGATTCACTTTCTGCTATTAAATATGCAAAAGTTAAGGCTATCAGAGATGAAGACGGTCTTGTTGTTGATTACGAAGTTGAAGGCGATTATCCGAAATACGGTAACAACGATGACAGAGTTGACCAGTTGGCAGTTGACGTGGTTAAGAAATTCATGAACATGATTAGAAAACACCACACTTACAGAAACTCAATCCCGACAATGTCAATTTTGACAATCACTTCAAACGTTGTTTACGGTAAGAAAACAGGAAACACTCCTGACGGAAGAAAAGCCGGTATTCCGCTAGCACCAGGTGCGAACCCAATGCACGGACGTGATTCAAACGGTGCTGTAGCTTCATTGGCTTCAGTAGCAAAACTTCCGTTCCACGATGCACAAGACGGTATCTCAAATACTTTCTCAATTATCCCTAACGCATTAGGAAAAGACGAAGTATTTATGGGCGACTTGGCAATCGATTTGGATTGCGGTTGTTGCGAAAACACTGTTGAGTAATCACAAATTATAATGAAAGGATAATTAATTATGACAACAATGCAAGAAGAAAACTTAATAAACTTGTTAGACGGATATGTTGAAAAAGGCGGACACCACTTGAACGTAAACGTATTCAACAGAGAAACATTGCTTGATGCTCAAGCACACCCTGAAAAATACCCTCAATTAACAGTGAGAGTATCAGGATATGCCGTAAACTTCATCAAGTTGACAAAAGAACAACAAGATGATGTAATCTCAAGAACCTTCCACTCATCAATCAGCGGTAAGAACTAATTTATTCGCAAATGATGAAATTATAGAAAGTAAAAATGGCACGGAAAGTTTAATAAAACTTTCCGTGCCTTATTATATTTGTTACTACAAAAACAGACTCTGAATCACCGAATAGGAACAGTAAATTACGTTTCGATTTCTTCTCAACTCATTTTCTAGTCAATTCAGAGTGAATTTTGGGTGAGCCTAGCAGAGCTAGCGTCATTCTGAATGGATTAAAAAACAAGCAATTTTAATTGCATTGATTTTATAATATATATTTATATTTGTTAATATTTTACCAATTTGCATTGAAATTGTACTATGTCAGTAATAACATGGAGTAACGAGTGTAGTTAGTACAATATTGGAATTATGTTATGGCACTAAATTTTCAAGAATTAGTTTTAAATTTACAAAAGTTTTGGTCGGATTACGGTTGTATTATTCAACAACCTTACGATATTGAAAAAGGAGCTTCTACAATGAACCCTGCAACATTCTTGCGTTCATTGGGGCCTGAACCGTGGAATACGGCAATGATTGAACCTTGCAGACGTCCGACAGATGCAAGATATGGCGAAAACCCTAACAGATTAGGGCATTATTTTCAATTTCAAGTTATTTTGAAACCATCTCCTGACAATGCTCAAGAACTTTACCTTCAAAGTTTGGAAGCTATGGGTATTGATTTGAGCAAGCACGATGTCAGATTTGTTGAAGATAACTGGGAATCACCAACACTTGGTGCTGCCGGTGTAGGTTGGGAAGTTTGGCTTGACGGTATGGAAATTACTCAATTTACATATTTCCAACAAGTCGGCGGATTGGAAATCAAACCTGTAGCATTAGAATTGACCTACGGTTTGGAACGTATCGCAATGTATTTACAAAATAAAGAGTCCGTATATGATATTATGTGGAACAACGAATTGAAATACGGCGATATTTACCTACAAAACGAAATCGAACAATCAAAATATAATTTTGAAGTTTCTAACACAGATGCTTTGTTCACATTATTTGATTTATACCAAAAAGAAGTTGAAAACTGCGTAGAATCTAAATTGGTTTTACCTGCTTATGACTACGTTTTGAAATGTTCTCACACTTTCAACTTACTTGATGCACACGGTGTAATCAGTAAAGACGAACGAAACAACTTTATCGGCAGAGTCAGAACTATGGCTTCCGCTGTGGCTAAATTATATGTAGAGCAAAGAGAAGCAATGGGATTCCCTCTTTGCAAAAAATAATAAGGAAAATGAATGGCTGAAAAATTTAACAGAGCAACATTTACCAGAAGTTTCTTGCGACATGTGACAAGAATTAAAGCTCCTGATGAAATGTTAGCAGAAGCAAAAGAACAAGGTTTGGAAAAAACTTTGGGCGTTTGGGATTTAATTATCCTTGGTGTTGGTGCGATTATCGGTTCCGGAATTTTTGCAGTAGTAGGTATTGCCGCTGCCGGAAGTGCTGATGGTTCAAGTGTAGGAGCAGGTCCTGCGTTAATTATTTCAATGATTATCGCAGCGATTGCGTGTATTTTCTCCGCTTTGTGCTATTCTGAATTTGCGACAATGATTCCTGTTGCAGGTGGAGCTTACACATACACCTTTGCAACTTTGGGTGAATTTGCCGCTTGGATGGTCGGTTGGGTATTGATGCTTGAATATGCAATCGGTTTTATCGCAGTTGCTTGTGCTTGGTCAAACCATTTTATCCAATTTTTGGCAGGATTTGAAAATGTTTTGCCTCATTGGCTTGCTCATCCACCTGCTTGGTTAACCCACGATATTTTCAGCGTTGGTAAAATGTTAGCCGAGGACCCTAATATTTACGTTCCTCGTATTTTAGGTATTCCTATTTGTATAAATTTACCTGCTATTTTGATAGTTCTTTTGATTACAGCCATTTTGGTAAAAGGTACAAAAGATTCTGCAAAAATGGCGGGAGTAATGGTATTCATAAAGCTTGCAGTTATTGCGTTGTTCATATTTGCAGGTGCATTTTTTGTTACACCTTCTAACTGGACACCGTTTGCACCAAACGGAGCAACTGGTATTTTCGCAGGTGCATTCTTAATCTTCTTCGCTTATATCGGATTTGATGCTTTGGCAACAGCAGCAGAAGAATGCAAAAACCCTCAAAAAGACTTGCCTATCGGTATTATCGGCTCATTACTTATCACAACATTAGTTTATGTATTAGTTGCGTTAGTTTTAACAGGTTTGCAAAAAACCTCAGGCGGCGGAGTTCCGAGAGCCTTTTTAGATGCTCCGATGGCATACTGTATGTTACATACGGGTCAATCTTGGACAACCTATATTTCATACTTAATCTCAATAGGTTCACTTGCAGGTTTGACTTCAGTATTATTGGTATTGGAAATGGCTGCAACAAGAATTTTGTTCGCTATGAGCCGTGACCACTTTATCTCTGCAAGATTTCAAAAAATTCACCCGAAATACAAAACTCCTGTTCTTTTAACTTGGACTGTCGGAGTTTTGGCAGTAGTCGGAATTCTGACACTAAACTTAGACGTAGCGGCAGAATTGTGTAACTTCGGAACTTTTACATCATTTATTATTGTATGTATTGCGGTTTTGATATTACGTCACACTGACCCTGACCGTCCGAGACCGTTCAAAGTTCCGTTCTCACCTATAACACCTGCTTTGGGTATAATTTGTTGTGGCGGCTTGATGATATACAAAACTGTTCAATCTGGAAGCTCGGCACTATTGTTCCCTGTATGGCTTGGTATCGGTGCTATAATTTACATTTTGTACGGATTTATCAAAAACAGAAACAACGAAAATAAACTCCACAAAGAGTTTGTTCGTTCCGCACAAGAAACACAGGAAGAAATTAAATAGATGAATTTAAAAAACATTTGCCGAAATATATTAAAAAAACGTTCTTTAGATGACCTTATTGCGACAAGCAAAAGGTCAGAACTAAAGAAGACACTTAATGTATTTGACCTTATAGTAATAGGTATTGGTGCCGTTGTCGGAACAGGTATCTTTACAATAATAGGAACAGCAATAACTGGTAGCCCCGAAAGTCCGGGAGCGGGACACGCAATAGTATTGTCAATGATTTTGGCTGCCGTTGCTTGTGTATTTCCAGCCCTTTGTTACTCGGAAATCGCAGCTATGATTCCTGTTGCAGGTAGTGCTTACACATACACTTATGCAACAATGGGCGAATTTATGGCGTGGATGGTCGGTTGGATATTGATGCTTGAATATGCAATCGGAAACATTACGGTAGCAAGTGCTTGGACAGGGTATTTTATCCAGTTTTTAAAAGGTTTCAAACATGTTTTGCCTGACTTTGTAACACATTTTCCTATGTGGTTAAGATACGATTACAAAACTATGTCAAACCTTTGCAACACTTACCATTGGGATATTCATGACAAAATCCCTTACCTTTTTGGTCATATTCCGATTTCAATAAACCTTCCTGCAGTTTGCATCGTATTATTATTAACAATGCTTCTTGTTCGAGGTGTAAAAGAATCAACAAGATTTGCAAGTATAATGGTCGGCGTAAATATGGTTATGATTTTGTCCTTCATTATCGTTGGGGCATTTTATGTAAAACCTGAACAATGGACGCCGTTTTTCCCGTCTGAACCTTCAGGGGTAATTATGGGAGCGTTTTTAATCTTCTTTGCTTATGTCGGATTTGATGCGATTTCAACAACTGCAGAAGAAACCGAAAATCCGCAAAGAGATTTGCCGATTGCAATACTAGGAACATTAATAATTTGTACAATTTTGTATGTTTGCGTTGCCCTTGTTTTAACAGGAATTGTTCCAATCAATAACATTGATATTCAAGCACCTATCGCACACGCAATAAAATACTTAGGTAAAGATTGGTTAAATTGGTTTGCCGGATTGATTTCTATCGGAGCGTTATGTGCATTAACCTCAGTTTTATTGATTTACCAACTCGGCACAACAAGAATTTTATACGCAATCAGTCGTGACAGATTTTTACCGAAATCATGGAGATTAATTCATAAAAAATACAGAACTCCACACATTATGACTTGGATTTCAGGTATCATTGTTATCTTGTGCGGTCTGTTTATGGATTTGAATATATCTGCAGCACTATGTAACTTCGGAACATTTACTTCCTTTGTAATTATCTGTCTTGCGGTACTAATTTTGAGAAAAACTGCACCTGATAAGCCAAGACCGTTCAAAGTTCCGCTTTGTCCTTGGTTCCCGTTGCTGGGTATAGTTATTTGCGGAATTTTAATTATCTTCTCGCTAAATACCCTTAAGACCTCATCATTATACTTCTTGTTGTGGTTATTTGTAGGCATTTTGATATATGCCTTCTATGGTTACAGACAAAAAAGACTTGAAGAAAGCGGAAAAATTCGCCGCAAGTAATATTTTAAAATTATAATAATTTAATATTTAATACAAAACAGACTTTTGCAAATACAAAAGTCTGTTTTTAATTCCCTTGTTTTTCGCCTTTTTCCTTGCCACTGATTAACTCAACAACGTTTCTAATAAATTTGCATTTTGCATAGCACCTGTAGATTCTTTGATTTTTTGTTTGTAGATGTAAGTTCTCAAAGCTTCTCTGATTAACTCACTTCTTGAACGGTTTTCTCCATCTGCTACTTGGTCGATTTTGTTTAAAAAATCTTCGGGCATTGAAATTAATACTCTAGCCATATATTCTCCTTTTTTATTCTCTGGTGCTTACATATATATAAAAACATCGTATATAAAAAAAGTGCTATTTTTATATCTATAAAATATATACAAATTCTAAAACCCTTGATATTATTGGAATTGTAGGATATATCTTATTTTAACATTTCTTAACAAACCTTCAAAAAAAGAAAATCAAGCATGAAAAAAGGCATGGAAAACAAAATATCCATGCCTGTAAAAACTTCAAATTTAAACCTAATAATTCATCATGAACATTATAATAAATCCTGCGGCAATCATTGCTGGTCCAAACGGAAGATACAACCCGTCAGTCGTTTTATTTTTCAAGCCTGAAAGAACCTCTTTGCAAACGAATAAACCGAGCATTGCCAAAACTATCGTGCTACCCCAGTACGCGATAGGATTTTCAAGCCAATTCAACTTGTCGGCAAAAATGTAACTTACTGTATAAATAATAAACGCAACAAGCGAGCCAAAAGTAGTCCAATTCTTGTCCTTAACCAACTTTGTCAAAAATAGCGGAGTAGTGACAACAACTTGAATTATTACGCTTAAAACCAACACAAAAAGCATCAACAAAACTGCTCTCATCAAAGAACAAGGTTCTGTTGTTGCCCAAAGCCCTGCCAAAACAGTTCCAAGCCCAGCCGCAATATAAGAATCACCTTCCCCAAAGGCACGAGAACCCGCAATCAAATACCCGATTCTTGCAACAATTTCCATTACCACAAACCCGACAACACCTGCGACAACCGAGCAAACAACAGGAGAAGCCAAAATTTCTTTAACTCCCAAGTTTAGCGATACGCCTTCTTTATGATAAATATAAGCAGAAGCCAAAGTATATAGCAAACTAAAAATTACACCAATTGAAATAAGCGGTACGGTGTGAGCATCGGCAACTTTTTTCTCGATAATATCAGTACCTGCAATCGCAATAAACAAACCCGTTACGATTAGTGCAAATATATAGGCTAAAACCTGAAACCAGCCGATAGGTTGCATAACCGACAAACCGAAAAGCGGGTCAATCGGGTTACAAATTTTCAAAAATAAAGCTAAAAACATACATCCCGTGAAAAATTCCACAAACGGATATTGCCAACTGATATGCTCTTTGCAATATGCACATTTTCCGCCTAAAAATAAATATGATAAAAGCGGAATGTTATGATACCATTTCAAACGATTTTGGCACTTCGGACACTTTGACGGCGGTAAAACAATAGATTCCCCGCTAACAGTTCTAAGAATAACGACATTCAAAAAACTTCCTATAACAAGCCCTACAACAAATATCCAACCTAATATAAAAAGTGAAAATGCCATTATTCCTCCTTTGTTTCCGCTAATTCTTCTCTAATTATAGTTGCCAAACGGCTCAAAGCACGTTTTAAAATTCTTGAAACCTGAGTAGGCGAAACCTTCAAAACTTTTGCAATATCTTTTCTTGCCTCACCGTCAATGTAGTACATAACAATAGCGGTTCTGTCGTGACCTTGAAGCTTATTTAAAGCATACTCGATAATTTTTTTATTTGCATAAGTTTCCTCAAAACTTTCCCCGTTATCGTCCTGAATCCTGTCCATTAATGTTTCGTTGCCGTCTTGAGTGTAAATATTTTGGTCTAAAGAAATCATATTTTTTGTATATTCAATATTCATAATTTCTTCAACTTTGTCTTTCGGTAATTTTACAAAATTTGCGACCTCTTCAACTGTCGGAATTTTTGTATTATTTTCAGACAACATTTTCATCGCTTCACGAACTGCAGAAAGCTTTTCAACGGTTTCTCGAGGAGTTTTGACTAAATTCGCCTTATCTCGCAAATAGTGATATATTTTTCCCTTAATAACTTTGGTAACGTAGGTTTTAAAACTTCCACGTTCTTCAACCTTGTACGCCTCAATCGCTTGTAGCATACCGATTGCACCGACTTGAACAAGGTCATCTTTCGGAATTGTATTTGGGATTTGATAAAACGACAACACAATTTTTTTGACAACTTTCAAAGTTTCTTCAACGAGATTAACATAAGCAACATGCTTACGTTTGTTGTCCTTTTCGGTTTTATATTGAAGAATTAAATCCTCAAGTTTTTCGAGCTCTGATACCCTACCGTAAGTCATTCGCCTCTCCACCTCTTGATATCATACCATACATATTGCCGAAATGCGAACAATTAAAAATATTTAATAATAAATTGCACAAAAACTCCTTCAATGACCGAATGTAAACAGATTCCGGATCGTAGTCCGGAATAACTATTGGTGAGACCTAGCAAAGCTCTCGTCATTCTGAAAACTTAAAAAATCCTTTGAGTTTACGAAAAGTAAATTAATGCCGTTTGCATAGCAATGCCAACCTACCTTATAAAGGACTGCATCTCAATCAGTGAGTGCATTTTTACCTGTTGAGCAAGTATGCCCAACCGACAATATCAACTCTTCCTTTTACGGAACGGGGTCGTAGCCGCCGGGGTTCCACGGGTGACAGCGGCAAATTCTTTTAATGCCCAGCCAACCGCCTTTGAAAAGTCCGTATTTCATTATCGCCTGCTTTGTGTATTCGGAACACGTTGGCGTAAATCTGCACACTGACGGAGTAAATTTAGAAAACCATTGATAAATTTTGATTAAACCTAAAATCAATTTTTTCATCACAAACTACCCTTTTACTCAGCCATATAAGCATCGCCGATTGAATCAATCGCTTCAACCTTGATATCCGTAATCAATTCGGAATAAGAAATTACGACAACAGTCGGAATATGGCGTTCCAACAACTGATACAACGGCAATCTGATTCTCGGAGAACACAAAATAACCGGCTGTCTTCCGCAAGTTTGATGAGCTCTCAACAAAGTTGTAGCAGTCGTTTCAATCAATTCCTGAACCTGCATCGGATTAAGTAAAAACATTGTTCCCAACTCTGTTCTTTGGCAACTGTCGTCCAAAATCTTTTCCCAATCAGGTGACAAGGTCAACGCATACAAAACTTTATCATCCTGAACGTTCGCCAAGCAAATTTGGCGACCTAAAGCCGCCCTCAAACGTTCGGACAAAATATCAGGTTCTTTTGAAAATCTTGCGTAATCACAAAGTCGTTCAAACACAAATATAATATCCTTGATTGAAACTTTTTCTCTAATAAGGTTTACAAAAATCTTTCTCAAATCACTTGTTGAAATAATTGTCGGAACAAGGTCATTAACAAGCGTAGGGTCTTGCGAACGTACAAGTTCCATAAGTTTTAACACGTCAGTTTTTGTCATAACTTCATCAACATGTTTTCTTACGCATTCTTGTAAGTGAGTAACGATAACATCTGTCGCATCAACCGCAGTAACAAGTCTTGCCGCCTTCGCATCATCACCCGAAATCCAATATGCCTGAGTTTGATATGTCGGGTCAATACCGATAATCGCATCCTCAGGAACTTCCTTCTTCATAGAATCCCACTGATCGGCAATTACCATGAATTTACCCGGGTAAACATAGCCTGTCGCAACCGTATTACCACGAATTGAAATCATATATTCATTCGCATCAAGTGCCGAAGAGTCCATAATTCTTATGTTTGGCAAAATATAACCGAGTTCATCCGTAACCCTTTGACGTAAAGCAGCGATTTTTGCAAGCAACTGCCCTTCCTGATCAGGGTCCGCAATAACAAGCAAATTAGAACCTACCTGCAAACTCAAAATATCAACCCCCAAACGTTCATACATTCTGTTAGGGTTAACCAAATCCTGCATATTCTGTCTGACATTTTCCAACTGTCCCAACTGTGACTGGACATCTGCATTTATCAATACTTGGAAGCCGAAAACTCCCAACGCAATCGCAAAAATAAAGAACGGCAAAGGTGGCAACCCCGTACCTTGCCAAAACCAAGTATGACCTGTTACGCCAAGCAAGAGCAAGAAACCTGCAGCAAAGAACAAGGCATAAGGTTTGCTTGTAATCTGAGAAGCAACGTCAGCACCCAAAGAAGGGCTTGCTGCCGAAGCACGGGTCATAAAGATACCTGCTGCGATTGACATCAGCAAAGACGGAACCTGAGATGCCAAACCGTCACCGATTGTTAATACCGTATATTTTGAAACAGCATCACCGACCTGCATTTGGTTCATCAAACAACCTACGCATAACCCGCCGATAATGTTAATCAATACGATAATAATACCTGCAATAGTATCACCTTTTACGAACTTCATGGCACCATCCATTGAACCCATCAAACTTGATTCTCTTGATAAGTCTTCACGTTTTTGTGTCGCTTCTTCAGGTGATATCAACCCTGCGTTAAAGTCCGCATCAATAGTCATTTGTTTACCGGGCATAGCGTCCAAAGCAAAACGTGCGGATACTTCGGCGATACGTTCGGCACCTTTTGTAATTACCATGAACTGTACAACCGTAATAATAAGGAAAATTACACCACCGACAATCATATTACCGCCTGTTACGAACTCACCGAAAGCATGAATTACCTCACCGGCTTCCCCTTTTGACAAAATCAAACGGGTTGAAGCAATGGACAATACCAAGCGGAACATTGTACCAACCAAGATAATTGACGGAAATGATGATAATTCCAAAGTTCTTTGAACATATAAGGCGAACATCAATAGCACGATACCAAGTGTAATATTCAAACAAATACAAACATTAATAACCCAGTTCGGAAGTTCGCAAAGCAGGATAATTAATAAGAACAGCACGAAAAGTGCCATTGCTATTTCACTTAATACATTTCTGTTTCCTCCTGCCGGTGCTGCCATTATAGTTCTTTCAATACCTCACTGATTATTGATAATTGAGATTCTATCGTTGCATCTATAACTCCGTTTGCCGTAGTAAGAATACAACCGCCTTCCATAATCGTTTCATCTGGAATTATTGAAACAGTTGCCTCAAATCCTTTTGATGAAATAATCTCGGGAACCTCTTGTTTTAACATTGCACATTGTGCCGGATTAACCTTCAAGGTAATCTTTTTTTCCTCTTTTGATAATCCGTTCATAATATCTTTTATATTTTCCAAGATTATCGAAGAGTCTTCAACCGATTCTTTTTTAATGATTTTTTTAGCAATTTCAAGACTTATTTCTAAAATATCAGGAGCAATAGAATCAAATACCGCCTGTTTTGCATTCAGGAAATTACCTATTGCATCTCGTAAATCGGCAATTTCGGATTCTGCAGCGTTCAAGCCTTCCTGATAACCATCTTTTGCCGCCGCTTCTTTGATTGCTTTAGCTTCTTCTCTTGCTCTTGAAATTAAATTTCTGTCATCAATTCGTCTGAAACCACGCCGTCTGTCCCCTCTGCGACGTTCTTGCCTTTGTTTGAAATCAATGTTATCTAAATTAAATAAATCAATTTCTTCCTCTTGCTTTTTGGAAGTAGAATTTTCAACAACAGAATTTTCCTGAGCCTTTTCATTTGTATTTTCTTGCTCAGGTGACACTACAACTTCTTCCTGTTGCTGTACTACCTCTTCCTCAACCGGTTCTTTTCGTTTCTTCTTAATAATCATGATTTAAGAATATTATACACCATTACATAAATGAGTGGCAACAATACTCGCAACCTTTGGCGGAATTTTGTCATAGTAATTACCCTCTAATGCGTTAAATACAAGCCTTTTAACCCCTATTCGTTCGGTTATCAGGATTGTATCTATTTCTTTACGAGAGTATTTTGTCGCAATTTTTCTTAACTTTAATACAACTTTATTTGGAGTTAAATCTGTCGCATTAGGAAGATTTGTTTTAATCTCCTGCAAGCACCTGAACGCATTTGCAGCCCCTACCCTTTGCGGCAAGTCAGGCATTTGCATAAATTTAATTACAGTTTGAGCATCATCAGGTTCAAACTTATTCAAAATAGTTTGAACTTTATCCTGCTTCATTTTATTAAACAACATTGCAACCGTTGCAAGTTTAAGGACTTTTGAATCAACTTTAGGAAACTGAGCAGCAACCGAATCACCTGCCGCACCAACCTGTTGTTGCGGAATATCTTGCGGAACACCATCTGCCTGTTGTTGAGCCACAGCTTGTTGTTCCTGCTGCATCTCTTGAGCCATTCTGTCCATATTTGACTGAGAGGCTGCAAATTCCATCAAACCTTCATCAATCGCTCCTTTATCTTTCAATTCGGTAATTGCTTCAACGTAAGTTTTCTTAACGTGGTGTTCAATCAATTCCAAAATTTTATCTTGCGGAAGACCTTGAGAGAATGTTTGTTTTGCAATTTCAAAAATTGTATATGCAATTTTTTGCATAATCGGGTCCCAATACTGTTGAGGAATCCCCGAACGAATAACGTCAACAGATTTGTGGAACGACCATTCCGCAATAATTTGAGTAATCAAAACGGATTGTTCGGCATCAAAATGGAGATTTTCATCTTCTGCTAAGGCTTTACCCGACAGCATCGAAAAGTTGCCCAAAGTATTAACGACATATTGTTTTTGGAAATCGTTAAAATCTTGAGGCACCATCTCTTGAGCCTGTTGGGCAAGATTTTGGGCAAAACTTTGATAATCAAAATCCTTTGTAGCCATTACTTAAAATTATCCTTCTCTTTTTGTACCTTCTTCAATCCAACTCTTAATCTTATCCGCAGCATCTTCGGTTATTTCACCTGACAATCTGTCTAACGAATCTATCAACTGATTTTCATCAAATTGCGGAATTGAAACCACTTGACGTTGTTGCGATTGATTTATCAAATCTTGTGCAAGTTGAGATTGTCTTTGAGTTAATTGACTTGCTCTTGAATTGATATCATTAAGTTGTTTTTCTTGTTCCAACGCTCTTTGACGCAAGTTTTCAACCTCGACCTCATTTTCTTCCCTGATACGTTTAACTTTTGATGAAATCGCAGAGAAAATAATTACCAAACCAAAGCCTGTCAAAAGAAGTGCCAACCACCAAGGATTACCGGTTTTGTCAGGAGTTGGTGTCGTTTGCTGTCTGTCAGGTGTCAAATATGGGTCACTGCCTTGAGTAAACGCAATAGAAACATTTGCAGCAGTAACCTTCGGACTTGCTGCTCGTGCAATTAAGTCTTTCAATTCTTCCAAAGTCGTATCAGAAGGTAAATTGTTTCTGTCTAACGTTACCGCAATAGAAATATCTTCAACCACTCCAGGTCTTATATATTCGTTTGTTTGAGTTTTGGTTACACCGTATTGAGTTTCGGTTGCCTGTCTTGAGTAAGTTCTGTTTTGGCTTGAATCCGCAGCTCCTGTAGGTAAACCGTTCGGCAAATATGTACTGACCGCATTCACACCTTTTGATTGGTCTTTTGTTTCATCGCCCAAGCCTTCTTTAAAAGACTGCTCTGATACGGAAGCCTTTTTCTCAGGGTCATATTCGATTGAGAATTTTTCAACAGGAGCCTGTCTTAAAAACGTGCTGACTGTTGCAACATAATTTCCCGGCCCCACAAGTCTGTCTAACTGTTTGGAAATTTTTTGTTGCATGTATTTGTCGTTTTCTTCAAGTTTTTGGAGCATTTCGTCTTCTGCATCCATAACACTGTGATAAGTATTACCGTTTGTATCGGTAATTGCAATATTTTCAGCCTTCAACCCCGAAACACTGCCCAACAACAGGTTTGTAATCGCTTTGATTTTCATTTGGTCTAACTTTTCACCTGTCGGAATTACCAACTGAACAGTTGCTGTTCTTGGTTTGTCTTCGTTATCCCACATTGTTGAAGTTTCAGGGATAGAAATGAATACCGTCGCATTTTCAACGTTACCAATACGTTTGATAAGTCTTGCAAGTTCTCCGTTCATTGCTCTTGCAAGACGAATTCTTTTGTCCTCTTTTGTTGAAGTGAAATCACCTTTATCAAAGATTTCCAGCCCGACATTTTGGTCAACCAAGCCACTTTGAACAATCGCAATCAAGGCATTATCCCTATCTGTTACGGTACATTTTTTAGTTAAAGTAGAACAGTTTTTTGCATTCAAAATCAATTTTGATTTTGTACCGTCCAGTTGTCGTTCAACTGTGATACCTTGTCTTGCCAACAAGGCTTGAATTTCAATCGCTTTTCCCAAATTATCCGTTGTCAACAAGTCAACATTAGATTGAAGCTTTGTATCACCAACGGTTTTTGCGTTGTTATCTGCATTTTTTCCGCCACCGCTGTTTGCCGCAATAGCAACAATAATAATGACCAACAAAAGCAGACCGACAACACCGCCGATAATACCATACAATAAAGGTTTATTTTCTAATATTTTGTTAAAATCCATTTCCGTCCCACTGTCTGAATATTTTTATATTTTGTACAAAATTTGAAAGTTAAAATTATACAGAAATCTGTGAAATTCTGTCATAAGCGTTGATAACCTTACCCACCATCTGAGTAGCAACGTTTACCGCAATTTCAGATTTTGACATTGCCGTCATAACATCGTGGATATCAACGTTTTTATTCCCTGACATTACGTCCTTCATCAAGTTGTCGGGAGCATTCATTTCCGTGTTCAAATCTTCAACAAGCCCAGAAAAAACTTGTTTAAAATTCTGAGTTTCAGGAGCCTCAACACTTTCCATTCTCACAAGATTTCTGTTATTAAACCCCGTGTCAAATTTTGTGTGTTGAATTCTGCTTGCCAAATCATACTTTGGAAAATAACTGTTCTGCATAATACTACCTTTCTATCTTATATTACATTATTATAATGTTTTATTTCAACTTTTAGAGCAAAAAATCAACTAAAAGTATGATTATTTCTAGCTTATATTTAATAATAAAGTAATAAAAAGCAAATTATGCAAAATATTTTAGCGTTGATTTTCGAGTTCTTGCCTGATATCCTCAACAGAAACTCTTACAATCGGAGAATTTTCATCCTTTTTCAAAACACAATGTTTTATACCTGATTGAACAATAAATCTTTTACAAAGAATACAAATAAAATTATGTCCCCAAATGTAAATCGTTGCATCTTTACATCTGTCCTGACCCGCTTGAATTATTGCATTTTGTTCGGCATGGATAGAACGACACGTTTCATATTTTGTACCTGATGCGATATTATTTTTTATTCGGTAACATTCCCCTCTGTCGTAACACGATTCAACCTTTGATGGAGTTCCGTTGTACCCCGTTGCTTTGATTTTTTTATCCTCTCCGACAATCACAGCACCAACTTGAGCCCTTATGCAATTTGAACGTGATGCACAAGTTTTTGCCATATCTAAAAAATATTCGTCCCACGATTTAATTCCCATAGGTCAATCCTTTTTGTATTAATATCTGTTATTTCTGATACCTGTATTTATTATACAAATATTGTATTTATCGGCAAGTTTTACAATCTTGTCGCTTTTTTCAGAATCTCCGGCCTCAATAATAAGTCCGACTCTGCCTTGAATTGCCGCATTAATAACTTCTTCCTGCTCAATTACGCCATCAACCGCCAAGACTGACTCTTTGCTGCTTTCACAGGAAATATCCATAGCATTTTCTGCCGCATCCGCCAAGTTCTTTTCCCCTTGAACAATCGCTCTTGTTGCCAAATCTTTAACAACTACCGCAACTTTACTCTTTGAATATTTTGCGATTTTCCAAGCAAAAATAGCATCTTCCGCCAACTGTTGAGTAGGTTTGATTTTACCCGCAACTTTAAACGAAGATTTTGTCAATTTGCTTGTATTTTGTTCTTGAATCAAATACCCGAACGGAGTAACTTTTATATCTTTTGTATTAAATCCTAAAAGCTCTTGTAACGGACTTTTAATTTTTATCACATGAAGTCCCGTACATTTAATTAAATAATCAAGTGCAACCTTGTCATAAGACGGTGCCAGTACATTACGAACCTTCATCGCTTTCAGTTGCAAAGCAATATCATTCGTAACTTCTTTACTAAAACAAACCGTCCCGCCTGCAACCGATACAGGGTCATTTTCTAAAATTTTTCCAAACGCTACATCTGACGAACTGCCCAACGCAACGGCACATAATTTTGCTTCGTTAGATAAAGAACAGGCACTTACGTCAAAAAATTCCGCCAAAACCTCGACAGCCTTTGTCATATTCAAAAAGTCCAAATATTCCAAATCGTCATTTTCACCCATAATTTCATAATCCAAACCGTCCGGAACAGGTGAAATCACTGCCGGTTGGTGAATATTCTCACCGTAAGATAAATCTTTAAATTCATTTATTTCAATAGTTTCCATAATAATCCCCACTATTTTCAAATTAGAGTTTAGCACGAAGAAAACCGCCTATCAAGTTCATAATTCGTAAACTATTTGATTGAAATTTTCAAATTATTCTTGATAAATTAGCATGTTTTTAATATAATCTAGGTGATTTAAAATTTATAATGAGGAAAAGATGGCTATAGAAAATATGAATGACGGAGTTGGTAAAAAGATAGTTGAAGCATTAAAAATGCAAAACGCAGACCACGCTTCTGCAGATGTTGTTATCAGCGAAGACCCGCAAGAAAATGAAACAGAAGACTTGCAAGAAGAACAAAATGTTCCGCAAACTGAAGATTACACCGTTGAAAACTATTCAACTATTGATGACACTATGTTTTCGGATTCTCAAAGCTTCAGCGAGCCGACAATGCCGAATTTGCAAAATTCTATCCAACCGACAGAAAGACAAATGCAAATCAAATCTCAACTTCAATACCAAGCAGCAACTCAAAACTCTGCACCTCAATCTTTCATAGACAATGCTTTTAATCAAAGTCTTAATCAAAATTTGGGGTCATCTTACGTTCAAACCCAAGATGATTTTGAATACCCTGCCAACGTTTCGGTTTTAAAACAACTTATCGCAAAATTACCAGCGGGCGTTTCCAAACAAACAGGTGCATTAATCATTAAACAAACAATGGAAGCTCTCGGTATTTCTATGGGAAGTGTTTTGCAAGAGGCTAAACAAGTACAGGAAACACTTACCCAAAACTCAAAAGAATGCCAAAACAGTATTGTTGAATACCGCAAACAAATCGGCATTTTGGAAGCTAAAGCACAAAATTATCAAAGACAAGCAGCCGTAATGAACGATATCATTAACTTATTCATTCAAACCCGCTAGTAACTTCTAAGCGGCTTTATAAGAGAATAAGTTTTCAGCGTTGCTCTTTATCATTTCGTCACAAGATTTGATTTCAGCATCATATTCACTGATTTGAAGCTCAAGCGTGCTTTTCTGCTGAGTCAGTTTGTCTTCTAACGCCTTCATTTCATACTGTCGCTGTTGCAAAAGCTTTGCTATTTTTGAATCAGCTTTATAATCCGTACCAACCTGTATCAAGTTGTTTGCTGCTTTTTGAGCCCCCGCAATAGATTGTGCAATAAGCATAAGCTTCCAGGAAGCGTTCGATTTCTGCTGTATCAAAAACTTTTTCCTAATTAAACCTATTAGTAAACCCATGTTTCGCCTTCTACCTTTTTTGATCTAGATTTGTACCTTGCAAGAAACTGTGTTGACTGTTTTCGGCTATCAACTGTTCCATTTTGTTCAGTTGATGTCTGTGATAGTTCAATCTGTATTGAGCCATTTTCAGTTTCTTTTTAATCGTCAAAAAATCTTTAATTCCTTCTATCATCGAATTGAACAGAGCCTGTATCGGATTTGTTCTGATTATGTAGTTTTTTGCATACATCAGGAATTCTGCGATTCTTTTCAGATATAGTTCTAGAGTTTCTCGAAACATTTTAATTCCTTACACTTTAGACCTACATGTATTTAAAAACATTTTTTCTTGGAGTATTGCTAAATTTTACCCAAGAACGTAACATTTCTTTACATAGGTCTGAGGTTCTCTCTTTTTATTATACGGTCAAATTCAAAAATTCTTTAATAATTTTATCAAAAAATTTTTAAAAATAAAAGAACCGTCAAATTAACGGTTCTTTTAAAATTTATATTACATATCTTGAATGGCTTTACTGTCGCCTTCAATACCTTCTTTGAGCATTTTCTTGGCAACGTCACCTTGCGTATCAAGCATTTTACAAACGGTTTCAATGTTGCGAACCTTTGTAGATAAAATAACATCGGCACTATTTGTAATATTACCCGAAACATTTTGATAAGCCGCCAAAGCCGCTGAGGAAGTTCCCTGCATTAAGTTACCCAAAACGGTTGTACCTGCACCATATACACCCAAATAAGGTGAAATAGCAGTCAAAATTCCGCCAAAACCTGAAACCGCACTTGCAAACGGCATTACAATATTTGAGGAAATTTTGCCAAGTCCAGAACCGGTACCGATACCGTACGCCGCAGCACTTGAAATATCAGCAAGCCCGCTTACACTTGACGCATAACCTGTCGCAGTTCCGCTCAAACTTGAACTTCCGCCCCAACCGCTAAGGATTGAAGAGGCTCCGCCTGTTGCAAGTCCGTAAATCGAATTGATTGAGGCTGCACCGCTCGGAAAACCTGAGTAGTTGTAGTAACTGTCAACACCGTAAGACGAACCGCCTTTTGTGCCTGAATAGTACGAAGTTCCCGCAATATTCATTGTTTCAGAACTTCCAAAAACAGTTGCAAATGCAGATGGAGCAAGCAAACTTGCCAAATTATACAAGAAACCGCCTGCAGATTCAAAACCGGTACCCGTTCCGCTACCAGAAACAGTCAAATCTCTCAATCTGTCATAAGTTTCCCACATTTGGGCTTTTGCGTTACCGCTTGCATCGCTAAATCGGTTTGCTATTACTAAGTTACTATCATTTTTATAAGACATTTTATTCTAAACCTCTCTGATATGAAGAATATCAAATTATTAACTTTCAAATGTTTTGAAGGTACTTTCGATATTCTTAGAAATAATCTTGTGAACCGCATCCATTTCTGTTTGAAGTGCGTTTTGCTCGGTATCAAGAGCCTTCAAACGAAGTTCCAAAGTTCTGTCTTCTGTTTGAATTTGCTCGGTTTTTGCGTTGATATCCTGAACTTTTTTATCGTATTGAGCCTGTTCATAATAATACTGATTCATCGCATCATTATATGAAGTTTCATCAGTTTTTGTTGAAGTACTCAAATCATAAACCGCAGTAGAACCTTCCAATCTTATAGAAGTAGCACGACCACTTGAATCGTAATCAATAATCGCATATTTAGAAATTTCCTTTGTTGATTCTTGGTTATCTGCATAATAAGAATGCAATGGTGCTGAAGCGTCCAAACGGCAATCTTCCAAAGCATCACCTGTTGATGAAGTTCCTGATGCAAAGTTTACCTTACCAGATTGGTCAGTCCAGAAATAAATATTATCTAAGGCTGTTGTATCACCTGTTTTATATTTTGCCCAGTCTTGAGCAACTTGAGAATCCGGCCAATCAATCGCAATTTGGTCTAATTCCGTTTCATAAGATTGCCAAACACTTGATGCTGATTTGTCCTCTCTATCTACAGTGTTTAAGCATGAAACTTTTTTGTTACCAATCATGTAATATCCTGTTCCGCCTTCTTCCGTTGCTGGAACGTATTGAACTTGCGGATTAGAATTTGTATTTCTGATACCTTTGTATTCGGTAATTTTTGAAGTGTATGTAACGTAAGAGTTATAATTTACACCGTCAGAATCAGTATAATCCGCTGTTCTGATATTTGAAATTGTTTGAGCCGTATCACCGTCTGAGAAAGTGTATTCGGTAGTCGAATAATCAGCAGTACTCGGCGGGGTCGGAACGTCCATTGAATATAATTGGTTCCAAAGCTCAGCACTTTGATTAGACAATGCAAGTCTTGACTGGTTAATTTGTTGTCCTTCATATTCTACGTTTGATTTGCGTGCTGCCAGTGAAATCCATCTGGCCTGAGATGCTGCCATGCCCATAGTGTGATCTCCTTCTATATTTCTATCTTTTTTACTTTCTGTTTTCTATTTAATTATATTTTTCAAAAAGTCAACATTACTGTAACCATTATATAATATATTTCAACCTTAACCTAGTGAAATCGGCAAAAATCAATTAAATGTAGGAGATTTTAAAAAAATATATACTACGGGTTTACTAATTTGTTTGGAGTTTTTTATTTTTCTGATAAAATAGACATAGAGCAGAGTATAAGGAATGAATTTTAATGAAACTTTCATCATCATTTAAAGTTGGTTTATTAACCCTAATCGCATTGATATTATTGGTTGGCACGGTATTAAAAGTCAAAGGCAGAGCGTTTTCTTCAGCAAAACGTATTGAAATCCAATTCAAAGATGTCAACGGATTAAGACCCGGAGCAGGCGTACAGATTATGGGTCTAAAAGTCGGTCAGGTAGAAGAAATTATACCTGTAGTAAAAGGTGAAGACAGTTTTGTTAACGTAAAATTCGTTATTACCGAACCTAACGTTGTAATCCCGAGAGCCTCTTCGTTCTCTATACAACAGTCAGGTATCATTGGTGAATTGTTCCTTGAAATTACACCGCCCAAAATTATGACAATATACGTTCCGATGAAAGGTAAATATTTATTGGATAAAAACGATTCAGTTCAAATGAAATTGAACGACAAATACGAAAATGTCGGTTTGATTAAATCAGTTGACGTAATTTCAAGAGATTCCGTTCCTTATAACCAAAAGAACAATATTAAAACTAAATATGCTTACAAGATTAACTATTTCATAAATCTTCCGGGACTTGTTCCGCCTGAATTTATGAAAGGTTCAATCATCAAAGATAAGGCTGAGTACAAATTAAGATTGGCTGCAATAGATGATATGCCGATTGCCTACAAAAAACAAAATTCGCCATATACAATCATTGAACCTATGAGATTGTCAGATTTCATGGATTGGCAATACAAAGCGGCAGAAACATTAACTGAAACTAACAAAAAAGTTAACGATATTTTGACAGACGAAACAATCGCAGATTTAAAAATAACTATTGCAAACCTTGATAAATTGTCCGCTAAATCTAACGTAACGTTGGGCAAAGTTGACGAACTTTTGGATTCTTCAAAAGCGGATATTGAACAACTTTTGACAATTACTCAACAGGCAACGGACGATTTTTCAAAATTGTCAACCAACGTAAACGAAATTATCGGCGACAAACAATTTAAGAAAACCGTTATGTCAACCGCAGATTCTGTTGACACTTTGGCAAGAAACTTGAATAAGGTAATGGATGCAGCAGATGCAGAACAAACAGGCAAAAATCTTAAAATCATTGCAGAGAACCTTTCTCAAATCAGTGAAAGTGTAAATGAAATTACTAAAGATGATAAGTTGAAAAACCAAATAAATTCAGCAATTACAAACGCAAACAAAGCGATGTCAGAAGTTGCAACAACTTTGGAAACCGTGAATAAAGTAAATCCGACATCAGCAAACCAAGCTTCGGATTTGCAAAAAATTGTTGATGATACAGTTGCTACAACTTGCAACCTGAGAAAATTCTCAGACAAGTTGAACAAACGCTTCTTATTATTCAGATTACTATTCTAATACCATGAAAATCAAAACCGAAATAACAAAAATACATTATCAAAGAAATCCTGAAGGCAAACTTTTTCAATTTTTGAAATTTTGTTCATACTTTTACGGTTTTGGAAGCAGATTGAAAAACTTTTTATACGACAAAAAGATAATCAAGCCTAAAAAAGTCAATGCTTTTGTAATTTCTGTCGGAAACATGACTACAGGCGGAGTCGGTAAAACCCCGTTGGTTGCAGAAATTGCCAAATATCTCGTTGATTGCGGTCAAAAAGTTGCGATAATTTCTCGAGGTTACGGCGGAAGATTGAATAATAAAAACGTTAACCTGATATCTGACGGAATTAAAATTTATTATGATGCCTCTCTAGCGGGCGATGAACCTGTTTTATTGGCGGAAAACACTCCAAACTGTTACGTTTTTACCTGCCGTAACAGATATTTGGCATCAAAATATGCTGTTGAAAAATTCGGAATCAACGTAATAATTTTAGATGACGGCTTTCAACACAGAAAACTTCATAGAGATTTAGATATTGTGCTTATGGATAGCGTTAAGGGTTTCGGGAATGAATGTTTGCTCCCTGCAGGGCCGCTTAGAGAAGGAGCGGAAGCTCTTGAACGAATTGACAAATTTGTTGTAGTAAGCAAAAGCGTTAACCATGAAACAGCCGAAGAAGTTGCAAAAATTATGCAAGACCGTTTGCAAATTCCAACACAGGTTTGCTATACCGAGCCTGATTATGTTTATAATATCAAAACGGGACAACGACTAATGGACGGTATGGAAGTCACTGCAATGTGTGCAATCGGACAACCTCAACAGTTTTACGACTTTTTGAAATCTTTTGTGGTCAAAGATACAAAAACTTTTGATGACCACCACCAATATTCCCCGACAGATATTGTCGATATTACGGGGAACATTATTACAACAGAAAAAGATGCGGTAAAACTCGCAAAATTTGACAGAAATAACATTTACGCACTAAAACTCAAAACCGTTATTGATGTAGAAAAATTATTGACGAAATAATACACAGGAGATATAAATGTATGAACAACAATCAACTTCAGGAAGGAAGGAATACCTTTGTTTACTTTCAGTAATTTCTGCAATTTCTGTAGTGTTCTTGCATACTAACGGCTGTTTTTGGCATTTTAGCAGTGATAAACCTTATTGGTTTTGGGCAAATATAACAGAATGTATTTTTTATTTTGCTGTTCCAATATTTTTTATGATTACTGGAATTACGTTAATTGACTATAAAAAGAAATATTCAACAAAAACATTCTTTTTAAAAAGAATTAATAAAACAGTAATACCATTTGTTTTTTGGAGTTTTATTGCAATATTACATTGTATTTTTTATACGAAATCAATAACGATTTCGGAATTATCGCTAACAACAATATTTAACGGTATATGGAATACAAGATTTATGCATATATATTGGTTCTTTATTCCTTTATTTTTCATATACATGACAATTCCTTTATTATCATATATTGAAGAGAAATATAAAGATAAAATTTTTATGTATATTATTCTTCTTATGTTTTTGTTCAATTCCTTTATTCCTTTCATTATAAATGCCTTTGGATTTGGAATAGACATAACTCAACACTTTTCATTAGGTTGCGATTATATTATTTACCCAATATTAGGATATTTATTGAATAAATACTATAAAAAAATAATATCAAACAAAAATTTAATATTTGGCATTTATACACTCGCTATTACAGGATTACTCGTTCACATTATCGGAACTTATAACTTATCTATGCAAGCAGGAGAAATAATAAAAACATTCAAAGGCTACAATAACGAACCTTGCATATTTTATTCTATAGGAATTTTCATATTTTTAAGACAAACCGAAAAATTTCTAATGAACAATAAAGTTATAAAATGTATTATATTATTTTTATGTAACTATACTTTTGCGATTTACCTATTACACAAGTTCATCTTAGATTACATGCATGCCAATATGGAAACGGCATTAAACAGACTAGGCTTACCTTTTGGAATAATACCAATATGTATAATAGTTACATTCTTAATTAGAAAAATAAAATTTGGGAATAGAATACTACCATAGCAGATGAAAAGTAAATTGGGCATCCATAATTTAATCGCAAAACAAATATCGGCGGAGCATTGTATAATGCTCCGCCGACACAATTACCTTTCCTTAGACATATCCTTTATGACAATTATTTAACTGTCAATTTTTTCTTAGAATCACTTTCAGAATATTTTTTAGGGGCTTCAATTTTCAAAACACCATGTTCCAATTTAGCCTCAGTTTTGTCAACATTGATTTCTTCAGGGAAGTAAACTGTTCTTGAAAATGCTCCGTATCTGAATTCAGATTTTTTGTAAGATTTTTCATCGACTTTGTTTTCTTCAATCTTGTTGGCATTTATTGTCAAATAATTTTTATCGATATCAATATCCAAGTCTTCTTTCTTTACTCCAGGAAGTTCTGCTCGAACCTCATAATCTTTGCCTTTATCGGTAATTTCTACCGGCATTGAAAACTTATCGGCATCTGCCCAATATGCTGCTTCAGGGAAGTAGCTGTCAAAATGTCTGTTCAATAAAGAGCTGATTTCGTCATTCACAGTTCTGATAAAATTCTCCGGTGCTTTCTTAACTAAAAATTTCATAATCAACACTCCTTTCATTTTGTTTCTTATTCTCTACACTTATGTTATAACTCAATTTAAACAAAAACCTTAATTCTTTAACCAAAAATTAACAATTTCCGAGTTCCTACATTTTGACAAAATTCAGCAACAAAAAAATCCGCCGAAATTATTTCAGCGGACTATTTATATTTGGTTTAAAACCTTTACGCTTTTACTTCTTGTTTTTTGAATTGCATATCGTAAAGTGTTTTATAAGCACCGTTTTCGATTTGCAACAATTCTTCGTGAGTACCTGTTTCGGCAACTTCGCCTTGATTAATTACAACAATTTTATTAGCATTTCTGATGGTTGATAACCTGTGAGCAATTACAAATACAGTCTTGTCTTGCATCAAGTTGTCAATCGCCTTTTGAACAATCGCTTCGGCTTTGTTATCCAACGCACTTGTAGCCTCGTCCAAAATAATTATCGGAGCATCTTTCAAGAAGGCTCTTGCGATTGCCACACGTTGTTTTTGACCGCCTGATAATAGAATTCCACGTTCACCGATTTGAGTATTTATACCGTCTTTCAAGGTAGAAATGAAATCGTCCAAATATGCCATTTTCAAAGCATTTTGAATTTGCTCATCTGTCGCATTTTCATTACCTAACAAAATATTTTCCTTAATAGTACCTGAGAACAGGAAGTTATCCTGAAATACTACCGCAATATTTTGTCTTAAAGATTCTAACGTATAATCTCTGATATCCACGCCGTCAATCATAATCGAACCTGATTTAATATCGTAAAATCTTGGCAAAAGATTGACGATTGTAGTTTTACCACCGCCTGAATTTCCGACAAGTGCGATAGTTTCACCTTGTTTAACGTCAAGATTTATGTGTTTCAATATCGGAACATTTTTCACATATTCAAAACAAACATCTTTAAATTGAATATTTGTATGATTTTTACCCATTTCAACCGCATTTTCTTTGTTTCTGATTGCAGGAACCATATCCAAAATATCGAAAATTCTTTCAATAGAGAAGAACGAGAATTGAACCGCATTCAAGTTATTACCGATATTTTTAACAGGTGTGTAAAGCAAAATCAAAGCGGTAATAAAGGAAACAAAGTTACCTGAAGTGATTTGTTTTGACATAATCAAATGAGAACCGTAACCGATAGCAGCAGCAATACCGACAGATACAATAACGTGCATCATCGGGGACAGCCATTGAGTTTTCTGTACCATTTTAATTCTCAAAGTGAAAATACTTTTCAAAATATTATAGAATTTATTAGTTTCATTTTGTTGCAAGTTGTAAGAAGTAATTGTTTTATTACCGGCAAAAACTTCGTTATATTCAGTGATAATCGCAGCATCAGCAAAAACTGTTTTTTCCATAACACTCTTGATACGTTTTTGAAGTTTTGCAACAGGTGCAAAAGCACAACCCAAAACAACAACCGCAATCAACGCAAGTTGCCAAGAGTTGTAAAACAAAACGCAAACAAGAGAAATTGATGAGAAAATTCTCTGAGTGAATACACTCAAGTTATCCAACAAACCTGAACATGCGGAATCCGCTTGGTTGTTGAATTGAAAGACGATATCACCGGAATTACGTTTGTCATAAAACGCTGTCGGCAAAGTCAAAAGTTTTTTGAACATATCAAACTTCAAACCGTTTGTAATTCTTCCGCCAACCCAGGTTGAAAGGTACGCAGACAAGTATTTTAACCCACCTTGAATTGAGGTAAACGCAACAATCCCTAACGGAATATACCAGGGGGAAGTCACTGATTTTTCAACCATTACCAAATCCATGTAAGGCTTCAAGGCTAGTGCGATAACCGCATCAAGCGAACCTATCGGAATACAAATTAACATTGAACACAACGCTCTGAACCAAACAGGACGAACATAAGGCCACATTCTGCTGTAATTCAAAACAAAACGTTGGGTTTTCAAAAATTCAATAAGTTTTTTTATTTTTTCCATAAATAATCCTGTAAAATAAATACTGTACATCTTTTAGCCATGCCCGCAATAACAAGATTTATAAAACTCTCAAACCTCTGCTATTCTTGACTTTTCACAATTTTAATTTGCAAAAATATTCAAAAATAAGCAGACACGCTATCTTGTAATATTTTCGCATTAAAAAGGCATAATCGCAAGAAAAATTAACAATGATTTACGCAAAATAAAATTATAATATCGCTAAAATCTGATTTATGTTAAACTTATACATATTATTTGATATGTATATTTTAGGATAAAAAAAAATGTCCAATGTCAGTGTAATTATACCCATATATAACGTTGAAAAATATTTAAAAAAATGTCTTGAAAGTGTCGCAAATCAAACATTGCAAGACATTGAAATAATTTGCATAAATGACGGTTCAACAGACGGCTCGTTTGATATTTTGAAAAATTTTTCACAAAAAGACCCTAGATTTGTTATTATAAATAAGCAAAATGAAGGAGTTTCCGTTGCCAGAAATGTCGGACTGAAAAAAGTAACTTCACCATACTTGATGTTTCTTGATGCAGACGATTATTTAACCCCAAATGCGTGCGAAGCACTTTATAACAAAATTAAAACCACAAAATCTGATATTGTGAACTTTAAAGGGTATGAAATTTCTGACGAGTGCATCAAAGAAACTTATTACAATCCGAGTTTGGAAAAATTTGAAAAAAGCAACGACTTAAACGATTTACTCCCCGTTTTGACTTACTGTTGGAATAAAATATACAAAACAACCTTTTTGAAAAATTCTAAAGTAGCATTTCCCAAAGGGATAAAAACTGCAGAAGACGGAGTGTTTTCGCTACTTTTACATTTCAAAAAGCCAAAATATTCAAATTTTCTTGATGTTCCGCTGATTTATTACAGAAGAAATAATATAAATTCTGCGACAACAAACACAAAAAACTGTATCGCAACAGACATTGAAGCCTTTAAATATTTAATTGAACAAACGAGTTTTGCTGAACAAAATTTAGAGGTTCAACTTGCGATAGTTGATAAATTTTTAGATGGTGCGGTTTATTATTGGAACACTTACCCGCAAAACAGGAAATTTTATCTGAAAGATTTGAAAAAATATAATGAAATAATTTCTGAAAAATTCAATAAAAATAAGGTTTTACCGCTATTTATCAACGAATATAAAAAGAAAGTCTTACAACAAATTTTCTCAATAAAAAATGACAGCACAAAAACTCATAAAATAATAACTATCTTAGGTTTAAAAATAAAATTCAAAAAGAAATAATACCTGCTCACCTCTAACTCCTTAATATTTCTTTATAAAGAAGGTGGATTTAGCAAATTTAAATCTTGAGGAGCGTTATGGAGTTTGTAGAAAAAAGTAGAAAGGAAAATTATGAGTTTTAATCCCAATATTACAGAAATTACAAACTATGCGTTAACAAAATTAAAAGGAAAAACCTTTGGCGGCGTTTCTAAAGAAAGTGCCGCAGAAGCCGTAGAACGTGGAGTTTCTGAAGCAATCAGACAAGGTCAAAATGCAATTGGACAGGTTCAACAGGAAATGTACTTGTTACAAAACAAAACTGCTCACGAAATTGCACAAATCACATCAGAAAAAGACATAGCAATTTTTAGAGCAAAACAAGAAGCTCAAAAAGAAATTGCAACAGCCCAAAAAAACGCTGAGGAAAAAGTTAAACAAGCAAAAGCACCGAAATTTTTTGAAAAACTATTACCGAACGGAAATAAAATAGAAAGAAAAGTGAACCAAAACGGTGCGGTTATGGAAAAAGAAATCATTACAACCGTTGATAAAAACGAACAACCTGTAGAAAGACTTCTGAGAGCAAAAGTTGAAACTTTAGCAGGTGATATCAGAAGAACGACTTATAATCCGCAAACAGGAAAACCTGTAAAAACTTACACTAACACAAACGGTCCTAAAGTATATGAATACAAAGAAGATGGATTTGCTACAAACGTAAATGATGTCAATGTTAAAAAAATAATGTCACTAAAACCGACAATCGTTGAACAAACTCCGGCAAAACCTGTTCCGGGTTACTGGCAAGGTGAAACGGGTATGGAATTTGAGAGAATTTACTCTGACGGCAGCAGAGATACAATTACCAAGATTTTGGACAGAAATCACAATGACAACACAAGAGTAAAACTTGTCAAAGTTGACAAAGACGGCAATTTTTTGGAAGAAACCACAAAATGGGAAAACGGTGCCGTAAGAACAAACAAAAGAATGCCTAACGGAGCAAACAGAGAAAGTGAAACCTTCATCAACCAAGAAGGACAACCGGTTACTTACTATAGCGAAAGATTATATGACTCCACAACTGGTGAACGTGTAACCACTGAATTTGGCGGGACATATCAAAACCTTCGTTACTCCGCTAAAATTCAAAAAGATGAATTCGGATTATGTACCGGTAAATATAAAGCCAAAATAAAATTCCCTAAAGAATCAGGTAAAAAACCAATGATTATTACGGGAACCCAAACTGAAATCAGAAATACAATTAACGAAATGCTGAAATAATACTGAAAACCTACTTTTTATCTACAAACTAAAAATCCAACCTTAACGGGTTGGATTTTTAGCGTTTATATTTTATCAAAATTATTTCATTGATAAGGATTTTATAACAGTTTTACCGTCTTTTTGTTGGTAGGCTGTTCTTTGCTCAACAGACATTGCCTTTATTATTGTTTTTTGAGGTTTTACAATCGCCTGAGAATTTGCATTATTTTTCAACTCAGATTTTGACTTGGTTTTTGATTTAGATTTGAACGGATTTGTCCAATCAAAACTGTAATTCAAACCTAATTGGAAGCCAACACCTGTTCTTCCGCCATTTCTAAACACGATTTGGAAGAAGGAATTTAATCTGTCTTTCCAAGTTTTCGTAACACCTACGCCATATTGAATATATCCGTGTTTCATTTCAACACTTGCCAAATCAACATTTCCTGCCTTACCACCAACTTGGTCGTTGATATTATACATATATTGGAAGGTTGCATAAGCACTCCAAGTTTCTCTTGCATAAATAAAGTTTACACCCGGAGCAACGTTTATACCATTCAACAAGCCCGAATTCATGCTCATTGCACCGTAATCAGTTCCCCAATGTTGCTTACCGAAGATATTGTAAGAAACAAACGCTGTCGGTTGAATGGTGAAATGTTTTGTTGCGTGCAAGTTATAAGCAAGTTTTGCAGCAGTACCTGCAAACCAGTTACCTGTGTGGTCAGTATAACCTGCTACAGACATTTCGTTATTATAACCGCCACCGTAAGCAAGGACCGAACCTATGAAATCATTTTTCATAAATGTTCCCATAACGCCGCCTTGACCTCCGTTTTGGTACATACCAACACCGTTAAAGGTTTGATGAGCCCCGTTATATCCGATGTAAGCGGTCGGCATAAATTTCCAACCACGTTTCATATTGATTACAGGGAAATCTGCACCAATCAATGAACCGTAAGAATTGTTACCAACCTTCAAACCTTGAGTCATAGATAAGCTTTCAAAGTTTACATAAGATTTGAACCACAATCCGCCGTCTTCTTTTCTATATTGATAAGGGGCAAACTGAGGAAGAGTCGCAGCATACTTGTTAGTATTTTTACTTTGAGCAAGTGATTGTTCGCTTTCCAACATTACATGATTTAATACATATTCATCAATCATTAATTGGTTGTTATAAGTTGCCATTGTTGCAACCTGACCTCTAAATACTTGCGGATTGTATTTAACCATATTTGAGGTGTACCAACCGCCACCTGCGGATTGAATATCGTAATAACCGATTGGCGTAAAGATTTGCTTATCTGTTGCAGTAAATTTAACGTTATCATCAATTTGATTTGCATCAAATACTCTAAATCTTAACTGTCTATCTATTGGGGCAAGACCAATAAAATTAAAGTCATCAACATTCAATGTTCCATTTGTATTTGAGGTTAAATTATTGATAATAAAAGCATCTCCAACTTTATTTCGTCCATCAATATCGATAGAAAGGTTGTTCTTGCCTTCAACAATCATATCATTTGAAATCTGATATTTGTTTAATACACTGTTCATTGCATTTAATGCTGAATTATTTGTCATATTCAAATCACTTACAAAGAAATGATTATCTGCAACACCACTACCAATATTTAATGCAGAACCATTTTTAATTTCAACCGTTCCACCTAAAATATAACTATCTTTCCCATCAATAGTAATATTTGAGTTGTTATCAAATATTGAAACACCTTTATTTTGTTGCAACATTCCACCAAAAGCAGAATTATTTACATTATCAGTTTTCAAAATTCCATCAAGTTCATTCTTAATCAAACCATTCCATTTATCATTAGAGTCAAGATTAAATTCTGCACCATTACTAATTTCAACAGTTGCTCCTTTTTGAATATCAACAGAAACAGCTTGTGCAATGTTACTTGGTGATTTGATGTTTATATAAGAATTTTTTAACAAGTTTAAGTTCCCGCTTGTAGCAATCAAGTCACCAGTCATTGTAGAACTAGTACTTTCAGTCCTTTCATAATTTAAAGTACCACCAGCTAATGAAACTTCACCATTCCAAATATCATTATCTCCAATAGTTACCCAGCCATTATCTGTAATTTGTAATTTTGAATTTGAATCAATATTTGTTTCAACACTACTATTGATAAAACTATCTTTTCCAACAGTAAATGTAGAATTTTCTAACATTAATTTTCCGCTATTTGCTTGAAATATTCCATTTGATGATGCAAAATCTTTAACTGTTAAAGTTCCATCAGTAAGAAGAACTCCACCATTAGAAGCCCAATCAGTAGTTGTACCCAATGTTACATCTCCGCCACGAACAGCCAACAATGCATCATCTTTAATTTTTACTGTTGTTGCTTCTTTTATCACATCTCCTGCTGAAGCAGTCAATCTTCCACTAATAATATCTATAGTTCCACCATTAGCAAAAATTCCACCATTTGAAGTCAAACCATCAATTGTCAAAGTTCCGCTTCCAACGGTATTTTCATCTCCGATAGAAATATTTCCAGCCCAAATATCATTATCATCTAGAGTTATACTTCCTCCGTTTAATTTAATTTCTCCCTTTGAGTTAATATTCACTAAAGTATCTTTTTTAATATAACTATTGTTATTCAACGACAAAGAAGCCTTACTAACATTTCCGATGTTCAATGAACCTTTTTCTACTTTCAATGTACTATTGTAATTCTTCAACGTATTCCAATTTAAAACACCATCCGCAATTGTTGTTTCTCCTCCAAAGAATGTTGAACTCTCATTGACATCAGTTTGACCTGATTCTTGAGTATAAGTTCCTGTATAACCAGAATTATCTGCATTTAAAATTAAAGTTCCTTTATTTTTTATTTCGCTAGTTGCATTTTCACTACTAATACTTCCATTTAATGTATTAGTGCCACTAAAATCAGCAGTAGAGTCATTTGCCATATATATCGTATCAGAAGATTGTTTAAATTCTGTTTGGCTTAAACTTATATTTCCTGCGTTATAAATTGCACCACCTTTTCCACCATCATTAGTTTTGTTACCATCAAATATTGTATTAGAAATTGTTAGGTTCTTAATCCCATTATAAATCGCCCCACCGTTATTTGCAGTGTTATTTGTAAATGTACTATTAATTATATTGCTGGTTATATTTCCTTTTTCATAAGCAATAGCTCCTCCGTCAGAGCCAGAAGATTCATTGCTATTAAAAGTTGCATTATCAAAATTAATAGTTACATTTCCGGTGCCACCAGTTGTAACATCGATTGCTCCACCATAACCAGGAGAATTATTATTTGTAAAAGTTGTATCTTTTATCTTAATTTCAAAATCTGATGGTCCCAGATTATTAACTCCGATAGCTCCACCAGTTTTATTTGTATGGTTTGATTCAAAATGAGAACCACTTATATTTAAAGTATTATTTCCTACCTGCCCAGAAGTTCCATAAACATATATCGCCCCGCCGTTATTTTTGTAGCCAGGACTAGATTCAGTAGAATTATTAGTAAAAGTAGAATTTTTAATAGTCGTAGAAACAGCATTTCCCTTTGTCGCAACAAGAGCCATAGCTCCACCCCCAACAGCTCTTGAAGTTTTTGCAATATCATTATTAAAAGTTACATTGTCAAGAATTAAAGTACCTTCATTATACATTGCTCCGCCCCAACTCGAAGCGTGTTGAATACTATCCAATGTAATGTTATTTAATGTAAGTATTGTATTAGGTTTGACATCAAATGCAAGAGTAGTACTTGTATATTTCTTACCCTCACCCAAAATTGTAACAGATTTGGGAGTATTACTTCCTGTTGTGATAGGAGCAGTAGCTGATATATCACTACCCAATTTTACAGTAACAGATGCCCCCGTTGCATTTTTTAGGGCATCTGTTAATCCGCCAAAATCATTAATTAAATCTTCTGCCAATACAATTTGCGTACTTAATACCACAGCAACAGAAATTGCAATCAATTTAATCTTTTTATTATTCATAATATCCTCAAATCCCAGCCTACAAGTATATTAATTCTATTATAAGCAGAAACTTTTAACAATATTTTGATGAAGTTTTGTTAAAAAAAATATATATAAATTTTTAGCGGATTTTAAAGAATATCAATAATCTTGGTATGATGCTCAACCTTTAAATTATCCAAAAATTTTACAATGCGACTTCGGTAATTAATGCAGATTTTTCGTCCAATTTCGGAATTTTTATTGAAAAAGTATTCTTTGTCCCAATATTATCAAGACTGATTGTGCCATCGTGTGCTTCTAAAATTTTTCGACAAAAATATAAACCCAAACCAACTCCACTATTTGATTCTAAAGGTTTTCCGCAAACATATTTGTTAAAAATATTCACTTTCAAACTCTCAGAAATTTCTTCACTCTCATTTTTAAAATCAAAAACATAAAAACCATTTTCCAACTTAATGGAAATATCCACAACGCTATTTTCAAATGCATAATTTTAAGTTGACATTTTGGTTAGATACGGTGCTGCTTAGGATTACGTTACCAAGATTTGAATTAACATCATTTCCGATATTTATAGTACCTAAATTAGCACTGTTACCCGAAATTCCGCTGTTGAAGATGATTTTACCGTCAACAGAAGTTATCAAATTCAAAGTACCTTCGTTATAAATGTCGTTTGAGGTGCTATTTGCCTTGTTGTCTGTAAATTCAACAGTATTTGAATCGGTTGCGGTGATGTTTGTTATGCCTTTGTTATAGATTGCACCACCTTCACCAGTTGCGGTATTGTTTTTGAAATTCGTATTAACGATATTCAACTCGCCAACTTCACCACCTTCAGCAATTTCGTTGATTACAGCACCGCCGTTAGCAGCTTTATTGTAGGTAATCCCCTTAATATCCGTATAAGAAGCTACAGTAGAATTATTATCACTGAAAATAGAATCGGTCAAAGTAACCTTTCCGCCCTTGTTGATAATCGCAGTGTTAAAACCGTACCAACCTGAACCGTCAGCCTTTTTAACATCACTGATTTTCAATTTCTGTTGTTGTTTGCTGCCGTTTTTAAGAGTTTCAACACCCAACGCGATACCAATAACATTATTAGCACCGATTACGTTCATGCCGTTGCCGTTGATTTGCAACAAATCACCTTGTAATACGTTTGAGGTTTTTCTGTCTATTATTTGAGAATTGTCAAAGATTTTGTAACCTTTATTCCATTCATTATTACTCTCACCAATAATTTCATCAGCCGTAGCGTTATAAATGTAAGTTCTTTGAGCCGCCAAATTTCTGTCTTGCCCTAATGAAACAGCAACAGGCAAACCACCCGCACTAACGACTTGAGTAACTTCCAATGCATTTTTACCAGTTCCGGCATTGCTATCATTTTCAAGTTTTAAACTATAACCCGCATTACTTGTAATAACAGTTGCCAAACTTGCTTCTAAGATAGTGTTAGCCAAAGTGTTATTATTTGCAAAGGTCAATTTAGTTGTAAATTTACCGGCATCAAAATTTGCCTTTGAAAAATCCACACCGCTAGGCAATTTTGAATCCTTAAACGAGAATTTGCTAAGGGTTAATTTACCGTTACCGATGATATCAGAATTAATCTTATCGATAGCACCTTTCAGAGAACCGTTTTCATTTCTATCCAATTCGATATCCAACCACAAGTTAGCATCTCCAAGAACATTCAAGTTTTCAGGAGCAATCATGTAACCTGATTCGATATGCTTATTTAAAAGGTCTAAAGTTCCGCCTTTTAGAGTGATTTTCGCTCCGTCTGTTAAATATTTGCCAACATTTTCAGCCTCAACATAACTTCCGTAACTATTTGATTGTCCGAACGCCAAAGTTCCGTTATGAAATACCAAATTAGCACCTCGCACGGTGTTATTGAAAATAATTTTGCCGTTTGTCGGAGCCAAATTTGTTGTAGCATTGGCTGAAGTCGGTTCCAATTTTCCGTAAGAAACACCGTCCCTGTTTAATTGGATATTTTTGTTTATACCATTTCTAGTATAAGGTTTACCATTATCATCTTTTGCTCCCCCTGCCGCATTGACAATATCGTTAAAAATCAAACTGCCTGAGTTACCTGCATTAAAAGACACAATACTGTCATTTTCAGAAGTTACATCAGTATAATTACCTATATAAATACCTTCCTGCCCCTTTTCGTTCTGCAAACCGGACCCTGCACTTTCAGTAACATTATTACCTGCAAAAACAGTGTCCGCTCCGTCTGCAATAAGCTTTAAATATTTGCCGACAGAACTATTCTGTGGATTGTAAGAAATAGCACCACCTGAAAATCTTGCAGAATTATTAATAAATTTTGAATTTACAAAAGTTATAGCAGTATTTGCCGCAACAACACCACCTGCATCACCTGCATAATTACGTTCAAACAACGAATTTTCAACGTAACCATTAATATTGCCATTTGTTCCCAGTCCGATAGCACCACCCCAACCATTTCCATTATCTGCACTGGTACAATTTTTTCTAAAAACTGAATTTCCAATATTAAAATTAACATTTTTATCCAAATATAATGCACCACCATTTTTGGCTGAGTTGCTTTCAAATTTTATAGCATCACCAATTATTGTTGCTGTTTCTGAGTTTGCAATCGCTCCACCATAGTTTGCAGTATTACCGGTAAACAATACAGAACCCGTCCCCTCAGTTTTGATATCCAAAGTTCCAACACCAACAAGGTTTGCATTATTACCTGTATAAACCCCGCTAAAGATTGCTCCGCCTTGGTTAACGGCATGGTTTTCACTAAAGCTTATTGACTTGCCGTCAGCCGCAGTAATAATGGTAGAAGCAAGGTTATAAATCGCTCCGCCACGACCATAATCATAAGCATTATTTTTACGAAATGAGGAATTACCCATAATATTGGTAACAGCCTTTCCAACCGATGTAATAGCACCGCCGGACACGATTCCTCCTCTTACCGCATTTGAATTTAATGCAACATTATCAAGGTTTAAATTACCGTCAGTATATATAGTTCCACCCCAATTTGCACCCGATGTTTTACCAAAATTACTAATCGTGAGATTTTTCAAATTGAGAGTTGCATTTGGCTTAACATCAAAAACAATAGTATTAACCGTATCTTGAATACCGGTTGCATCTATAGAAAAGCCTTGACCGTTTATTGTTGCCTCACTATAATTATCCGAGTCACCGCCAAATACGATTTCACTTTTACTTGCACTCGGCCAGTCGGTTATATTGCCTGTTAAATTAATATCTTCAGAAGCAGTACCAGAACCCTTAACGGCTTCTTTCAAACTATTATAATCGTTAACATTTGCCGAAAACACATTTTGACTGTTCAACAACATTTATGCAGCGATTGCTGCAATTTTTATATTATTTTTTCTCACGAGAAAAATCCTCTCATCCTTCCTAATCAGTACCTAAATTTTATGTCAAAAGTACCTCTCAAACAAGTAATTTGACATTTTAAAAAATTAGTCAAATTCGTTCAAACAGTGTATAAATAGGGTGTTACAGGCTTCTATCCAATTTACAAAGCTTTACAAATTAGCAATGGAATTATTATTAATAAATTATCTGCCAAAATATTCGATTTCTTTCCACTTATATTTTTTATAAAATAATTTATTTTTTTCCTCATACGAACTGTACGGGTTCAAATAATAAGTCTCGGGTGAAAAAGTTTTAGGATAAAAAGATTTTAGCTCAATGCCGTTATTTTGCATCACTTTTGACATTCCGAGTTCATAATTATAAATTACATCAGATTTGAAACGTTGTTTTTTCACGCCTTTTATAAAATTTTTGAAAAAATCAGCATTGAAAACAGAATTTTTTATAAAAAATAAATACGATTGCAAATGTGAAGAATAAGTGTATTTATAATTTTTTGTAATTCCTTCCAAATTGTGAGTTAACCCGTAAAAATCATTTCTGCAACCGTTTTCAAACAGTTCATCAAGCGGTTTTCCCAAATATAAAATCGAATCGTTAGCAAATAAAAGATGCTCAAAATTACCTAAAATTTCCAATTTTTCCAACACCTCAAAGCCGATTTTATACGACCCGAAATCGTATTCCCCGTGACGAGCAAAAACATAAGAGTCAACAAGATTGTCTAACTTCGCCAACTCGGATTTTTTGATAGGATTATCCCCTACAACAATTATATAATCAACGTGTTTTTTGATTTCTTTCAAATAATCTAGGGTATTTTCTACAATCATTCCGTTTTTATCAAACATTGCAAAAATACATCCGACTCCGTTTTTACGGGAATACTTTTCCGTAAATTTTTGGCAAGGTTCGGCATCTTTCGGGAATTCAACCTCAAGCCTGCTTTTAAATTTAATCCCAAAAATTTTTGTACATTTATGTCTGCCGTCCGAACATTTTGTCATAGAAAATAATTTATTTATTTTTGATTTTCGTTCATTTTGGGTTTTATTTTGTTCTTTTTTATAATGTGAAAAATAAAAAATTTTGTCATTATTTTTGAAATCTTGCAGGTAGGTTTCATTGATGGTCATTGAATTTAAGTGCTTTACTTTTACATTTTTTATCTCAAAATTTTTCTTATTATTTTCGCTATTTTTCAACAACAAATAATCAACACCGTAAAAAATTTTTAATTCCTCAGGTATTTTATAAAAATTTTCTTTTCTGCCAAAAATCACCGAGCCAAAATAATTTTTTGCCTCATTACCGCTAAATTGACTAAACGATACCGCCGAATTTTCAGGGTAAGTTTTGCACTCCTCAATCGGTGTTTCTTCTGATATTTCGCTATCAAGACCGACAATACCAACCTTGTCGGAAGTCAAAAATTCACCAACCTGAGAAAGTAAATTTTTCGGAATTAAAATATCATCATTAATAAATCCCCAATACGGGCAATTCACAAACTCCATACCTAAATTAAATGACGGATTCACATAGATATTTTCGTAAGGAGCAACCACCTTCAATTTGCTATGCGTTCTGCCAAGACCTCGTCTTGTATTATCAATGACGATAATCTCTTCAACCTCGTCAGACTCTATCAACTCATCTAGCAAAAGATTCAAAACAGGTTTACATTTTTGCAAAGTCGGTATTATAATTGAAAATTTGCCCATTTTTCCCTCTATTTACAAATTCGACGAACATAGCCGTAATATTCGTTATTTTTGTATTTTTCCACAATTTCATTGATACTGTCTTTATTCAAAAAGCCCATTCTATAAGCAATTTCTTCCAAGCAGGCAATCTTGATTCCCTGATTTTCCTCAATAGTTTCAACATAATTGCTTGCTCTCAAAAGTGATTTGTGAGTTCCCGTATCCAACCACGCAAAACCACGTCCGAACAACTCAACATTTAATTTATTATTCTTCAAATAGATTTTGTTCAAATCGGTAATTTCCAACTCGCCACGAGCGGACGGTTTTAAACTTTTAGCGTATTCAACAACTTTATTATCGTAAAAATACAAGCCCGTAACCGCATAATGAGATTTCGGTTCTTTCGGTTTTTCTTCAATCGAAATCGCTTTGCCGTCATTGTCAAATTCAACAACGCCAAATCTTTCGGGATCTTTTACCGGATAACCGAAAACAGTTGCTTCGCCGTTTTCTTCAGCCGTTTTAACCGCATTTTTTAACATTCCGCTAAATCCAGGACCATAAAAAATATTATCGCCCAAAACCAAAGCCACTGAATCCTGTCCTATAAATTCTTCCCCCAAAATAAATGCCTGAGCCAACCCGTCAGGACTTGGTTGAACTTTATACGAAAAATTCACCCCGAAGCGTTCACCTGTTCCCAAAAGTTTTTCAAAGTTAGGCAAATCGGAAGGTGTCGAGATTATCAAAATATCTCTTATTCCTGCAAGCATTAAAACCGAAATCGGATAGTAAATCATCGGTTTGTCATATATCGGCAATAATTGCTTAGATACACCCAATGTACTCGGATATAATCTCGTACCGCTACCGCCTGCTAATACAATTCCCTTCATTTTTACCTCTACTTTCTGATTTTCATATAATCTTTTAATGCCAATTTCCAATCTCGACACAAATTTCCGTTTTCCATTGCCGAAAAGGCAGGACGATTCGCAGGTCTCGGGAATTCGTCAGTATTGCAGGGTTTCAAATTGACACTCACTCCTGCCTGTTCAAAAATTTCTTTTGCAAAACCGTACCACGTTGTACATCCGCCACCGCAAGTGTGATAAATACCATAAGGCAAATTCCTTTCAATAATTTCACCTATCGCATTTGACAAATCCACCGTCCAAGTCGGACAACCTTTTTGGTCATCAACGACCTTCAACTCAGGTTTGTCAGCCAACGACAACATAGTTTCCACAAAGTTTTTACCGTGCTTTCCGTAGAGCCAACTTGTTCTGCAAATATAATATTTTTCACAATTTTCTTGAACAGCTTTTTCGCCTTCCCACTTCGTCAAACCGTAATTATTCAAAGGATTTGGAGTATCTTTGGGCAAATAAGAAGTTCCTTTTGTTCCGTCAAAAACGTAATCCGTTGAAATATAAATCAAGGTAATCCCTTTTTCCGCACAGATTTTGGCAAGGTTTTCAGTTCCGCCAGCATTGATTTTTCTGGCAATTTCAAGATTTTCCTCAGCCTTATCAACATTTGTATAAGCCGCACAATTTATCACAAAATCAGGATTTTCTTTAGCCAAAATCGCTCTAACCTGTTCCAAATCAGTAATATCCAAACTTGCGATATCCGTTCCGACAACGGTATGACCAAAGTTTTTCAACACAGGACACAAGTCGTGTCCCAACATACCGTCAGCCCCTGTAATCAATATTTTAGCCATTATACCAAATTCGCTTTCTTTTCTTCAATATGTTCTATCCAATCCTGATTTTTCAAATACCAGTCAATCGTCAATTTTATGCCTTCTTCAAAGGTAATTGAAGGTTTCCAACCGAGTTCTGCTGTAATTTTATCATTAGAAATCGCATAACGTCTGTCGTGACCAAGCCTGTCTTCAACGTATTTGATTGAGCTTTCGTCTTTTCCCATAGCCTCTAAAATCAAATGCGTAATTTCCATGTTAGTTTTTTCGTTATGTCCGCCAATATTGTAAACCTCGCCGATTTTACCCTTATGCAAAACAACATCAATCGCTTCGCAGTGGTCATAAACATACAACCAATCACGAACGTTCAGCCCGTCACCGTAAACAGGAACTTTCTCACCCTTCAAAAGTTGAGAAATAAAGAACGGAATCAACTTTTCAGGATATTGATAAGGTCCGTAATTGTTTGAACATCTTGTATTCAAAGTCGGAAGTCCGTAAGTTTCGTGATACGCACGAACAAGCATATCCGCACTTGCCTTACTTGCAGAATACGGGCTGTTTGGAGCAAGCGGTGTTGTTTCGTAAAAATATCCCGTTTTACCTAACGTTCCGTAAACTTCATCGGTTGATACCTGCAAATATTTTTCAATACCAAGCTCTTTACAAGCCTGCAACAAATTCAAAGTTCCTTGAACATTTGTCTCTATGAAAATTTCAGGATGCTTAATAGAATTATCAACGTGAGATTCTGCAGCAAAATTCACAACATAATCTGACACGTTTACCAATTCTCTAACCAAAGTTCTGTCACAAATATTACCGTGAACAAATCTGTAATTCGGATTATCTTCAACATCTTTCAAATTTTCTAAATTTCCGCAATAAGTCAATGCGTCTAAGTTTATGATTTTATAATCAGGGTGCTTTTTCAATTCGTGCCTTACAAAACAGCTTCCTATAAATCCAGCCCCACCTGTTACTAATATTGTTTTCATATTTTACTCCCTACAATTCTTCCATTCTTTGTCCCAATGTTTTTTGAGCCTTGTCTTTTTCTGACAAAATCGGTTCAAAATCAATATTCCAATCGACATTTATGTCACTGTCGTTCCAAATAATTCCGCAATCGGCTTCAGGACAATACTCTCCACTTGCCTTATACAAAAGTTCAACTTCATCGGACAAGGCTACAAACCCGTGAGCAAATCCCGCAGGAATGAACAACATTCTTTTGTTTTCTTCCGATAATTCGACCTTCACATATTTGCCAAAAGTTGACGACCCCTTGCGAATATCCACCGCAACGTCATAAATTCTGCCCTTTGAACATCTTACAAGTTTAGCCTGAGCATGCGGAGCCTTTTGGAAATGCAAACCTCTCAATACACCTTTTGTTGATTTTGAATGGTTATCCTGATTAAATTCAACATCAATTCCATTTGCAAAAAAATCAGATTTTTTGTAAGTTTCCATAAAAAATCCACGAGCATCGCCAAAAACTTTAGGCTCGACCAAAATTACATCTTTTATCTCTTGAGGTTTAAATTCAAATGGCATTTAATTTCTCCTGTAAGTTTCCATATTATTCTTCGTTCTTATAAATTTTATACCAAAAACAGTCAATGCTGTTCTTGTATTTTTATCCGTAACAATCTTTTTTATTGAAAATATTTTTTCAAAAATATTATTATATGTGATATCCCCGTAAAATCCGCAATCAAACAAATAAACATATTGCTGATTTTTGAACATATCGGACATCAAATACGCACCCATTGTACCATAAGTTTTACCGCCGATAAAATATTTACATTTTGACAAAATATACATCGACAAAATGTAATCACAACCCAAATTATACGAATGATTACCGTCATTTACCGATATTTCGTACAAATATTTATCCTTTGTCTCCTCATATTTATACTGCGGATTCGGAATAACTAAATCACCAAAATTTTCAACAAAACGATTATAAATTTCAAGGCTTTCCGTTGCAACCCAAATATGTTCAACTTTTTGCTCTTTTATAACCTCTTTAACCTTCTTGATAACGGTTTCGACATCAGGTTGAATATTATGTCCATAAGGCTTTTTAGAAACATAATCAGTTCCTCTGCAAAGTACACCCAAAATATTTGACTTATCACCTATAATTTCCTCATATTTTTGGGTTAATTTAGCCTCAAATTCCTTATTAAACGTCAAATATTTTTGATAGTCTTTAGCATTTTTATTTTTGCAAACTTCATTTTTACTGTTTGGAATATCACTCGGTATAAACATAGAGTCTTCATAAGGCATAAATTGGCTAAGGCTTATTGAAATATTCATACCGTCCTGAATTGACTTCAAATTATACTCTGTCGGCTGAGTAAAAAAATATTCCCATGCATTGTCAAGATAAACTCTGCAGTCCTTGAAATACTGATTATAATGGTGCTGTAAATCTACAACAGGAATGTATCCGTTTCTTTCAGCCCAAATTATATACGAAACTACACTCGCAAAAATCGCAAATATTCCACCATTATTATAATCATGCCCTATGACAAGATACTTATTATCTCTTTTCTCATTCTTAACCATTACGATACATATTGTACCACAAATTTAACATATTTGAAATTATGTTATATTATTAAATTATTATTTCACAAAAAAGACGCAAGCAAAGCCTACGTCTTTTTCATATTTTGTAATTTGTTAAAAAATTAACCTGCGATTAAATCTTTTACTTCTGCTGCAAATACTTTCGGATCAAGTTTGATACCAGGACCCATTGTAGTTGCCAAGTAAACTGATTTAACAAATGTACCTTTTGCTGAAGCAGGTTTTGCTTTCAAGATAGCATCTGCCAAAGTTGCATAGTTTTTAACCAAATCAGCTTCTGAGAATTGAATTTTACCGATTGGGCAGTGAATCATACCTTGTTTATCAGCACGGTATTCAACTTTACCTGCTTTAGCATCTTTAACTGCTTTTGCAATATCCATTGTCACTGTACCTGTTTTAGGGTTTGGCATTAAGCCTTTAGGTCCCAAAACACGACCTAATTTACCTAACATTGCCATACAATCAGGTGTAGCAATCAATGTATCAAATTCAAACCAGCCGCCTGAAATCTTATCGATGATTTCTTCAGCACCAGCAAAGTCAGCACCTGCTTCAGTTGCTTCAGTAGCCTTAGCACCTTTAGCAATAACGCAAACTCTAACTTCTTTACCCAAACCTGCAGGTAAAACTACAGTTGATCTGATTTGTTGGTCTGCTTGTCTAACGTCAATACCTAAACGCATGTGGCATTCAACGGTTTCGTTAAACTTAGAAACTTCTTTTGAAATTTCTTGTAATTTTTTAATTGCATCTACAGCCGTTGAAGGTTGTACAAAACCTTCCAGCATTTCCTGCATTTTTCTTTGTTTTTTAGTTATTTTTGACATTTTTTAGTTTTCCTTTCGTGGTATTAACGGACTTTCGTCCTTCCATCAATTAATCTTTTACTGTTACACCCATTGCTCTGCAAGAACCTGCAATCATTTTCACTGCAGCTTCCATTGTTGTAGCATTCAAATCGTCCATTTTAATTTTAGCGATTTCTTCTAACTGAGCTCTTGTGATTTCAGCAACTTTATCCTTGTTAGGTACAGATGAACCTTTTGGAATATTTAAAGCTTTTTTAATCAATACAGGAGCCGGAGGTGATTTGATAATGAATGTGAAGCTTTTATCTTCATAAACATCAATAACAACCGGAATAATATATCCTGCTTTGTCTTGAGTTTTAGCATTAAATTGCTTACAGAAATCCATGATGTTAACACCATGTTGACCTAGTGCCGGACCAACCGGTGGTGACGGATTTGCTTTTCCTGCTTCGATTTGAAGCTTGATTTTTCCTACTACTTTTTTTGCCATTTTTTTCTCCTTTTGTGGTAATAACGGTTTCTATTTCTCAATAAAAATCCTTCCACATTTTTGTACTATCTTCTTTTTAATTATAGCTTATTGATTTGTTTGTATTCCAACTCAATCGGAGTTTCACGACCAAAGATGGAAACATTTGCTCTAAGTTTAGATTTATCCGGATAAACTTCAACAATATCCGCATCAAAGTCTGCAAACGGACCTGAGATAATTCTAACTTTGTCACCTGCTTTAACGTCAAGTTCGATTTTTTCAACTTGAGAAGTAGATCTGTGAAGAATCTTTTTGATTTCACTTTCTCTTGCAGGAATAGGTTTTTTCGCTGAACCTACAAATTTTGTTACACCTGAAGTGTGTCTTACAACATACCAGCTGTCTTCGTCCATAATCATTTCGACAAGAACATAACCCGGGAAGATTTTTTCTTCTTTTTCTTGTTTTTTACCGGCCTTCATTTGAGTAACCGTTTTTTGAGGAACTTCAATTCTGAATATCTTGTCGCCCATGTTCATGTATTCAATACGTTTTTCAAGGTTCACTTTTACCTTGTTTTCGTAACCGGAATAGGTGTGAACAATATACCATCTTTTTTGATTTTTCTTGGCTTCTTTTTCAGCTTGAACTGCTTGTTCTTGTGCTTGTTCTTCCAAGATATCTTCGTTTAATTCTTCTTCCATAGTTTTTTCTTTTTTAGTCATAAGCCACCTTTAGTTATATTTTTGCTTAACGTTTGGTTTTATTAAACCGGCTTAATTAAGCCGAATAATCCTTTAAAGATTAAATCCATTAAATATATAGCAACAGTAAAAACAAAGACAATCACAATAACAGAACCGGTTTCAAAAATCACGGTTCTTCTTTCAGGCCAACTGACTTTTCCCCATTCAGCTTTTACACCTTTAAAATATGTTTTTATAGCTTCTACTGCTTCATTCATTTTAACAATCCTTTACTTGAATTAAAATCGCGCCCTGAAGGACTCGAACCCTCGACATCCGGTTTTGGAGACCGACGTTCTACCAACTGAACTAAGGACGCCCGATTAAAATTTTGAACACGGAAGACAGAAAGCATTTCCGCCTTCCGTATCTGAAATCTTACTTAGTTTCCTTGTGTGCAGTAGTTTTTCTGCATCTTGGACAATATTTATTCAATTCTAATCTTTCTTTAATATTTTTTTTGTTTTTAGTTGTTGTGTAGTTTCTTTCTTTACATTCTTCACATGCTAAAACTACCATTCTGTCATTTTTTCCTTTGATACCCATTGTTTTATTTCCTTTTGTTATTAACTTGTCTTCTATTTAAAATAGAATGTGGCATTTACACATTCTATCTTTATCGGCTTATAGTTTTATAATATACCAAAAAAAATAAAATGCAAACTAATTGTAAACAAATACTACATTTTTACCAATAAAAAAGCACTTTATAAAAAGTGCTTTTGATATATTATTTTTTAATTAAGACTTATAATTCTCTCGTCGCACCCGCTTGAGTTGAATAACGGGCAGAGGTATCATTTCTCATCTTATTTACATATAATTGACAATTTTTAACATCTTGTTGTAATTGAGTTAAATTGCCTTCCAAACAAGTGAAAAGTCTTTCAGCATAAAGTTCTGCACTTTCACGAATTTTAACGGCCTCTTCAGTTGCTTGAAGTCTAAGATTTTCGCTATCTTGTTTTGCAAGATGTTTCATTTTTTCGCAATCTTCCATAACTTCATTTTTAATACGAGCACCTTCTCTTTCAAGAGCTTTTTTCTGGTCTGATTCAGACAAAATTCTGTCTGCTTCGTTTTGTGCATCCTGAACAATTCTTGCAGCCTGTTGTCTTGCTTCGTTAATCAATCTTTCTTTGTCACGAAGTAAAAGTCTTGCTTCTTGAACTTCAGGCGGTAATGCTGAGTATATTCTATCTATTAAATCTTCAATTTCTCTTTTGTTTACTACTGTATATTTGAGTACGGAATAACCTTCATCTAAGGCGATTTCCAACATTTTTAGTAAATCGTAAACTCCGTTTTGTGGCATGCTAGTATCCCTTTTATCCCTTTCACATTTATGTAATTAAAGTGTGCCATGATAACGGGTAATTGTCAAATATTATTTTTCCATGTAATTACATATTTTAACATATTTTTCACCTGTCTAAAGTTTCTGCTTTTGTAATCTCTTCAGGCAAACTTTTGTAAACTTTATTAATTAAATTTTCAAATTCCTTAACACTCACAATCGCAAAATCAGCAAATTTTATTGCTTTGTCCAAACGACATTCAAGTTCTTGCAAACAATCGAACGGAGAGGTTTTAGAAGTTGCGATTTTGTCATTTTGATTATGGAAATTAGTATCAAACTTTTTCAAAAGCAATCTTGCCTCGTGCAAATCGGACGGCAAAGAAGAATAAAACGTATCAATAAACTTGTAAAATCCCGTAGTTTTAACGGCTACATACCCCCTGAATATCGGCAGTGAATACCCTGACTGAAGTTGTTTTTCAAGATTTTTGATTGATTCTTTACTTTCAAACTTCATCGACAAACTCCCTTTTGCCCTTCAAATAATTATATACCGGCTCAGGAACGAATTTTGAAATATCTCCGTCATTTTCCAAAATTTCTCTGATTGTACTTGAAGAAATGAAGTTATATTTCGGTTTTGTAGTCAAAAAGACCGTCTTAATTTCCTTACATAAAGCACTGTTTGCCTGCGATAACTGCATTTCATACTCAAAATCCGAAACAGCACGAAGCCCTCTTATAAGCACTTCTGCGTTACGTTTTTTTGCATATTCGATAGTCAAACCGCAAAACGCATCAACTTCGACATTCGGAATATCTTTAACGCTTTGCTTAATGAGCTCGACACGCTCCTCAACCGTCAAAAAGCCCGTTTTTTTAATATTGTGAGCAACGGCAATAATAACCTTGTCAAAAATTTCTGACGCATTCTTTAAAATATCCAAATGTCCTTTTGTTATCGGGTCAAAACTTCCCGGATATATCGCAATTTTCATTAATAATCCTCTTTTTGTTGGTTTAAATATAATGCAAAACGACAAAAATAGCAAGATTAAAGAATAGTTTTGCGATTTTTGTTGTCAAATTGCAGACTTAGAAAGATTTGTAAAGTTATGTAACAATATTGAGTAATTCACGCAATTTTGGTTATAAAAAATATTTTATTAATATATACAAACGATACATAAAGCAATTTATATAAAAGACTACCTTCTACTTTCTACCTACTAATCTTTTACACGAGGAATTGTAAAAAATTCCAAGGAAGCTTCTTCAAGAAGCTTTTTTTTTGCGTTGAAATATGGTGAGCATAGCAAGGCTTTCGTCATTCTGAAAACTTAGAAAATTTTTGCGAATGCAATGAGCATTTTATTTTCTTGTTATTCAGAATCTGTTTAAAATTACTCACTACAGGTTCGTTGGTTCACTTTGTAATAATCTGTTTAACCTCGCAACAGATTCCGGATCGGAGTCCGGAATGACAGCTTGGTGAGTTTAGCAAAGCCCTCGTCCTTCGGAAATCAATCAAAAACCTATCCGACAATTTTGACGCCGCTGCTTGTGCCAAGCCGTACCGCTCCCGCTTTTATCATATCCAGTGCAGTTTGTTTATCTCGAATTCCGCCTGATGCCTTAACCTTCAAACCTGCAGGTGACACGGTTTTATACATCAATTCAACATCTTCCGCTTTTGCTCCGACACCGCCTTTCACAAAACCTGTCGAAGTTTTGACAAAATCTGCACCACCTTTTACAGCACATTCGCAAGCGTAAACAATTTCTTCTTTTGACAACAAATCGGTTTCAATAATAACCTTCAAATTATGTCCCTGACAAGCCGCTTTGATTTGATGAATTTCATCAACCAAATAATCAGTTTGCTTATCTTTGACCTTAGTAACATTTATTACCATGTCAATTTCGTCAGCACCATCACGAACGGCATTAATAGTTTCAAAAATCTTTGTTTCTGTCGTATTTGCCCCCAAAGGGAAACCAATAACCGTAACGACTTTCACATCAGTATCTTTCAAACATTTTTTTGCTTCCGACACATAACAAGGATTTACGCAAACACCTAAAAAATCATGCTCTTTCGCTTCTTCAAAAGTTTTGTGCAAATCTGCCATTGTTGCATCTTGTTTTAGCAAAGTGTGTTCAATATATTTATTCAAATTTTCAGTCATAAATCACCTATCCTAGCGAGATAATTTCGCTTTTAATCTTGCTTCCGCTCTTGCAATAGCAGCCTCAGCCCTTTTTGCATCTAAACGTGCTTCTGCGTTGCGTAATCTACGTTTTGCTCTTTCAAGAGCTTCTCTTGCTCGAGCCTCATCAATTTCTTCATCCGATTCCGCCAAAGTGGTCAAAATCAAGCATTCTTCATCTTTGAACTGCAAAATACCGCCCATTGTAGTAAAGAATTTGACCTGTTCGCCGATTACAGCCTTTGTAACACCAATATTCAAAGCCGTCATTGTCGGAATATGACCTTTCAAAATACCGATTTCGCCGTCAATGGTTTTGGTAAACACGGAATCCACTTCACCTTCAAAAACAACTTTTTCTTGTGTGATAATTTTTAAAAACATAAATTACACCTCAATGTTTTTTGCTTTTTCAACAGCTTCCTCAATAGTACCCACCATATAGAAAGCCTGTTCAGGAAGGTCATCATGTTTACCCTCAATGATTTCTTTGAAACCTTTGATAGTATCTTCAACTTTTACATATTTACCTTTAATTCCTGAGAATTGTTCTGCAACAAAGAACGGTTGAGATAAGAATTTTTGAATTTTTCTTGCTCTGTTTACAACTTCTTTGTCGTTTTCTGACAATTCATCCATACCCAAAATTGCGATAATATCTTGCAATTCTTTGTATTTTTGCAAAATTTCAAGAACTTTTCTTGTTACGGAATAATGTTCTTCTCCGATAACATGCGGATCTAACGCTCTTGAATTAGATTCCAACGGGTCAACTGCAGGATAAATTCCCAAAGATGCGATATTTCTTGACAATACCGTTGACGCATCAAGGTGCGAGAAAGTTGTTGCCGGAGCAGGGTCTGTCAAGTCATCGGCAGGAACATAAATTGCCTGAACCGAAGTGATAGAACCGTCTTTTGTTGAGGTAATTCTTTCTTGCAACTCACCCATTTCGGTAGCCAAAGTAGGTTGATAACCAACGGCTGACGGAACACGTCCCAACAACGCCGAAACTTCCGAACCGGCTTGAGTAAATCTAAAAATATTATCAATAAACAAAAGTACGTCTTGTTTTGAATAATCTCTGAAATATTCTGCAGCAGTCAAGGCTGAAAGTCCTACTCTCATTCTTGCTCCGGGCGGTTCGTTCATCTGACCATAGACAAGACCAACTTTATCTAATACGCCGCTTTCTTTAAACTCATTCCAAAGATCGTTACCTTCACGAGTTCTTTCACCAACACCGCCGAACACAGAAACGCCGTCATGTGCCATTGCAATATTGTGGATTAATTCTTGAATCAAAACGGTTTTACCAACACCTGCACCACCGAACAAACCGATTTTACCACCTTTTTGGTAAGGTTGAAGTAAGTCGATTGCCTTAATACCTGTTTCCAAAATTTCGATTTCGGTGTTTTGATCAACCAATTTTGGAGATTCTCTATGAATCGGCAAATATGTATCTGCTTTAATTTCGCCCATATTATCAACCGCATCGCCGACAACGTTCAAAATTCTACCTAAAATCGCATTACCGACAGGAATTTTGATAGGTTCGTTTGTGTTAATAACCTTCATTCCACGTCTTAAGCCGTCAGTTGAAGACATCGCAACAGTTCTAACTCTATTAGACCCCAACATTTGCTGAACTTCCGCCACGATTTTTTCGCCATTGTCGTTGTAAATGTTTAGTGCCGTGTAAATATTCGGCAAATCTCCCGATGGAAATTCAACGTCAACAACAGGTCCGATAACCTTTGTAATTATGCCCTCAGCAGCAATTAAAGTTTCCATATCTACCTCTCTTTTTATATAACATTAAAAATTTTTCTAATTAACTTCGACATTATTATATAACAAGAAAAAAAATTATGCACCCTATTCAATCAGCGAAAATTAACGCTACTTAATAGAATTTGAAACCAATATCAAATAAACTCAAGCAAAATTTTTATCGAAAAACTAATCTGTAACTCGTTTTATCCATTTGAAATAATCAGGTCTTCTGAAAAGAATACTTGAACAAGACATACCGTTTTCGGCAATACCGCTGTGTTTGTCGCAATATTTGTTTGTAGATCCGCTTGCTTCCGCATAATCCGTGCCGTTTTGTCCCATAGGCAGCAAGCCGTTATCAGTAAATTGCAATACAAACAAGTCATGACCTAATCTGTTCGGCGGTTTTGTTCCGTTTACGTCAACAAAAACATAAATTCGCTCTTCACCACTTCCACCCGGTTGTTCTACCATAACAAGCGAACCGTCAGGCATCAAAATTTGACCGTCATCAAAGTAGTTCTTCTCTAAAGTTCCGTTACCTCTAAAGGTTAAATAACTGTTTTGGTTATAATCAAAACAGCCAGTAGGCATAGGATTTTTAGCAAAAGCACAACAATCACCGCAATCCGTTGAATTTGTAAGATAACTCAAAAAGGTTCTGTAAAACGGATTACCCATTCTGTCATAAAGTTTAGGGTCAATCGCAATATCATCGGCTTCCATACGTTTAACAGCCTGTTGAATGACCGCATAAGTTTTTAAAAATTGTGTACGAAAACGAGTGTCGTTAACATTACTTATCAAAGAAGGAATTGTCATTGCGGAAACAAATCCGATAATCCCGATAGTTATTAACATTTCCGCTAATGTAAACGCTTTAAATTTCATAATTCCTCTTTTTCATACCCTTCCACTCGGCACAATTACCTAAGATAATTATATAATTATCTGTTTTTGCGGTCAATAGAAAAGAGAAAAAATCAAACAAAAACATGATTTTTGTAAATCTGTAATAAAAATTTTCACAAGACTAGCAAAAAAGTTTTTTCTCATGTATTATAGATTCTATAACACCCAAAAAGAAAAGAAAGAATATGCTAGTGTTATCAGAAAAAGAACTAAGCACAAACGACAGAATCTACAAACCGGATTTCAACACTCGGTCAGGCAGAGAATTACTGGCGTTTTACCTGCAAACAAAATTTAGACAACTATACCTTTACGACAAAAAACAAGACTCCCCTGTGTTGAATTTGGTCAATCCGAACTTTGTGGAAAGATTTGCAAGAAGACTAATCAACAATCCTTCAAAGAAGTTGTTAATCGGGATTACGGGCGAATCCGCCTCCGGAAAATCGACAATTTGTCACGAAATAAAAAGTGTAATCGAAAAATTGTCCATGCCTGTAACAGTTTTGAGTACAGATAATTATTTTAACGATATTTCTGCATTAATTAATAAATACGGTTCCTTTGACAGCCTGCGTGATAACGGTTATGACGTAGATGCTCCGTCAAGCTTCCAACTGGAAACTCTCAGAACGGATTTGGAAAGGTTGTCTGAAGGGAATGACATAAAAGCCCCGATGTACCTGCCAAACGGCACAGGTGTTTCCGTACCGAAAGCAATGGACGTTCATTCACAAAAAATCATCGTTGTTGAAGGAATTGCAACAATGTATGACAACATTCAAGATGTTTTTGACATTAAAATCTATGTAGAAACGGAAAATGAACTTCGTAAAAACAGATTTATGACAAGAGCAGTAAAAGAACGTAACCAAAGCATGGAAAATGCCCTAAAACATTGGCACTACATTGCAGATGCTGGCGAAAAATACGTTAAACCGTTCAGAAATCAAGCCGATTTGGTAATCAACGGAAATTCTGACCTTGGCTACTTTGCAAAAGTTTTGCAATATATTTACGAAATTACAAACAATTTCCAAGTGTAAAGAGTTTGAAATAGAACAATTAAACGAAAAGGTCACCCTGAACCGGTTTCGGGGACTCATTTCAACATTGAACACATATTACAATGTCAAATTTAAGTCGGAATTACGATTCCGACAAGTTAAATAAAATAATAACATATTCCACAAACAATTACTCGGTTTTTGAGGTTTGGACTTGTTGTGAATTTATATAATCAATCTGTTCTTGAGTTAAGCTCTGAGCATGCCCGCTATTATCGATATAGTTCGGGGCATTTTGCGGTTGTATCGCAGGTGTTTGATTTTGTTGGTTTTCGTACTGCTGTTGTTCTTCAGGGGTTCCGAGTTCGGGAACTTTCGGTTCGTCCCCATACAAAAACTCGTTCATTCTCTCATCTGCTCTCAATTTGTCCTTCTCGGCATTAGAAGCACCTTCCAAAATTTCGTCCAAAACAGTTTTATATGCAGAGGCGTTAGAACACGTTTTGTAATCCTCTAACATTTTGTTCAAAGCTCTGATATTACTCAAGGCTACACTCTTTTTATCTGAATCCATAGACATCTTTTTATCAGTCAAATCGTACAATGCAGTAGCATTATGTTGAGCATAATCAAGATAAACACACGCAACATTTTTCATCGGAATATTTTTATTAGCCTTCAATTTTTGATTGAGAATATCGGAATATTCAAGATATTTGTAATATTTATCCGAAGAAGAAATTTGAGTATTTTTATCAAGTGTATCAAAATCAAACTGGTTTTCCAACTGTTTCATCTCCGAATATGTTGAAAAAGAATAAGATGCAAGAACGATGCCCACAATCAAAACCCCGACTCCGAGCATTAACATTTCGTTACTGGATATTTCATGTCTTGCCATATTCTCTTCTCCCACTAAAATCTTAAAATACCTCACATATATTATACCAAAATTTTATAATATTGGTATAATAAAAATAAAATAAGTAAGCAGGTGATAAAATGAAAAAGATTTGTTATATTTTAGCCTTATTAACGATTACCGTAATAAGCACACAAGTAATAGCAGAAGTCGTTACGACACGAAAAGTTCCGACAACTGCAACAGGCAGCAAGTTATCAAACAGCGTTAAAGCATGCACTCCGTACAGTGAAAAATTAAAAACTGAAGCCTTTGGTATGAATTTAGATTTCAACGTAAAAATTTCAGGTTGGTCTAATAATAAATGTATAGTTGATTTTGTTGCTAAAACTAACGGTGCGGCAAGTTCATTTGCTTCTGTTTACGGAGTTTCCTCGTCCGAAGCACAACTTTTAACCTTTGAGCCGAGTGCCCATTGCGAATTTACTCAACAACAACTTTTATCTGTTGGTGATTCAATTTTGCAGGAAGAAGCTCGCAGCAACGGTCAGACAAAAATGTTAAAAAATCCGAACGACATTGATATTACTTCATTTTTAAACCCATCAGCATCTGACTCTGCTTTAATGGACGTAGTATTTAATCAAGGGGCATGCCAAATTAAAAATATAAGCAAAAACCCGATTAACCTAAACTCAATACTCGGATTTTAAGAAAAAAGGAATAACAATTTATGAAAAAACTACTTACAACAATTGTATTAACAACAGCCATACTCGGCACATTACCGATAACTTACGCACTGACAAATACGCAAATTGATAATCAAAAAGATATAAACCACGACACGGTAACCCAAATTCTAAGCAAAAAAGCAAACAAAGACGCGGTCTGGGAAGCTAAAGCAAACGAATTAACAACAAGATATTACAACAATATCAAGACTTGCGAACCTGCTCATTTCGACCAATACATAGACATTTTCGGACTAAAAATTTCTATAAAAGCAGATATTAACGGTTGGATTGATAACAAATGTAACTACTCATTTTCAGGAAAAATCGGCGGACTCGGAAAAGATATAAAAGACGTCTTTGAAATAGATATCGCAGACAAAACAATAAACAAATTTGAACCAAAATTTGAATGCAATTTCACAAAATCAGATTTAGAAAATATAGTTACGGTAATAAAAGAAGCCAGTGCAAGCGATAATGAGGCGATTTCTCAAGTCTTGCAATCCCCGGAGAAAAAATATACAAAAAACAATTCATCCGCACTTACAAAAAATGAAGAAAAATTACTCTCGACATTAACAAACGGCAAAACGTGTAAATTGTTGAATAAAGATGAACTTATGAATAATTTTTCGGAAATAATGGAGTCAGGAGAATTGTAATCTTTGATGAGTGAAATTGAAGTAAAAACGGTTGATAACCTCAAAATCCGTGCAAATCATCTAAAAAACGGACACGACCAAGTGGTGATAATTTGCCCCGGTTGGTTTATGACAAAAGACTCAAAATCACTTAGCAATTTGGCAAAGGATTTGTCTGAAATTTGCGATATTATTTCTATGGATTTTCGAGGACACGGCAAAAGTGAAGGTTTTTACACCTTTACTGCAAGAGAAGAACACGATCTCAATGCGGTAGTCGAATTTGCCCAACAACACTATCAAAAAGTTTCACTGCTTGGATTTTCACTTGGCGGAGCGTTGGTAATCTTACATTGTGCAAAAGATAAACAAATACACAAATGCATTGCGGTTTCAGCACCAACTGAGTTTTTCAAAATAGAAAACCGCATGTACTCCCCTAGAGCTTGGTACCCGACACTTTTTCAGAAATTTGAGATAAAAAGGTGGCTTTCCATTCGTGCGGGAAATCCTTTTCTAAAGAAACCCAACCCGCTTGAGGTGGTTCAAGAGGTGGAAACACCAACATTATTTATTGCAGGAGAGAAAGACCCTACTGTTTTTGCATGGCACACAAAAGCCTTATTTACCAAGGCAAACTGCAAAAAATCTTATCTTGAATTCCGAAACGGCAATCACGCCGAAGACTTATACAATGATTTCAGAGATGAATTTTTAAAAGCGTGCAAAACTTGGCTCACCGAAAACTAGTATCGATTTTCACCCGTACCCGAACGATATCCGCAGAAAGAATAAATAAACGGCAAAGCTCGTTCTATGTGGATTTTGTCCGCAAACGGAATTTTAGCCAACACACAAACCGCAACCGCATCATCTAAATTTGCGACCATATCAACAAGTTTCAATTCACGTTTAGGTTTCTTGGCTTCTTTACCGCTTCTGAGACGATTAAACAAAGCAATCGCAGCATTTGAACCTACGCCAACACCCGCAATAGAAGCGATAATTTTTGTAAAATTGTTGTTTATTTTAGGATTTTTGGACTTTTCACAAAACTTGATAATCCCGTCAACAAACAACATCGGAGTTGCCGTCAAGGTCATTTGAAAAGCTCCTTCCTTCCATTTTTTCAATTTGTCATTTTTTGATTCGCCGATGGAACTTAGCAAAATGCCACCAATATTACCACACGCAGCCATTGAAAGCATTTCTGTAACACCATATTTTAATTTGAACAAATTTTTAGTATTTTGTTTTTTCATCAAATACATTACGGGAATTGAAACACCCGCAACAGAACCGGACAATGCCTTAAATTTATCCCATTTGGTAACTGTAGATTCCGGATTTTTTTGAGGCATATTAATGTGACCGTATGCAACTTTACTGTTTCCGTTTTGGAAATTGCTCATACGATGTAACGGCTGATTATACGCTGTAACCGCTTCTATAGGCATTACGAATCCTTATATTACCAATTAGTGTACTTTGTACAATAGTATAATCCAAAAAAATATATTGTAAAGACCTAAAATCTTATTTTAAAAGGCAAATTTGCGGTTTGAGTTGCACGGATAGGCAATATTGACCAGTCAACACCGTTTATGTAATCATTAACTTTTATGTCGGAAATATTGTTATTTTCATCATATTTTGCACTATATTCTCTCAACAATTTATGATTTCTGTCAAATAATTTTTCTTTGACAACATTGCCAGCCTCGTCTTTTTCAAAAACGGTGTCTATATACAAATCAGGTAATGAGGTAGTGTAGTAACAAAATTTATCTTCGTTAACCTGTGAATACGCTTCAACTTGTCCGTCTTTATCATAAACGGTATGAACACCCGTTGAATAGTAATATTCTTCCAAAAGGTCACCGTCAGCTGAATTTTTCACATATTTATAAATCCCGTCAAGTCCAGTTTTATTAATTCTTCTTTCCAAAGATTCGACATATAAAAGGCTGTCATCATTCTTATCATAAGTCATACAATCAGTAACAAGTCCGTTTGAGTCGAAATTACAGGATTTATATGTTTCGCCGTTTTCTTCATCACTCAAAATTTGAGAATATTTATTATCAAAGAATTTACCGTCCTTTATCAAAACTTCTAATTTTTCAAGATTTGTCGGTGCGTTTACAAAATTAGGAGTATTTTCAACCAAATAACGATTTTTATCGTAAGAATATTTACTTATTATCGGTGAAATTTTCGGTACGCAAAAATCAGGATTTTCGCCAGTGAAACAATTTTCATCATTTTTAGAATATTCAAAACGTACAAGTTCTAACGAATTAAAATCATTTTTTACGATATAAAAAAACGATTTGTTCGGATTTGATACAAAGGCTTCACTTGGCCAATCTTTAGAAAACGAAACATTGTCATTATCCGCAATGGTTTGCAACCTGTTTACAATATTTAGCGACATTTTATCTTCAAGTTGCAAAATCCCGTTTATTGTCGCATCAGAAGCTGATGCAAAATTTGTCACACCACCCAACATACAAAGGGCAACAAAAAATTTTAATAAATTCTTTTTCATTAATTCCTACCTATCAAAATAATAATAAGGAAAATGCAACACCTTCACATCATCTGATAATATTAAAATTAAACGATTGCAAGTTTTACTTTGCGTTGATTATTATTTTTCGGTTCAATTTTGCGTAGGTTTTCAATTCTTGCCAAAACCTTCACGGCTTTTTCATCTTGAGGTTCAGCCGATAAAAATTTGCGGTAATATCTTTTGGCATCTCGAGAATTTCCCAACTTGTCAAAACATAAACCAATTTCAGAATAAACTTTTGTATATTTAGGATTAATTTTCAAAGCATTCAAATATAAACTCAACGCTTGACTATACAAGCCCATTTTTGAAAGCAAATAGGATTTTCTCAAATAAGCACTGATATAATTCGGTGAATTTTCAATTAATTTTTGATAAATCATCATTGCCATATCAGGTTCATCGCAACATTCATGTGCCAAACCCAAATTGTAGATAACTTCGGGATTTTCAGGCTCAAGTTGAATTGACTGAATAAAACATTTTATAGCCTTACACGGAGTATCCTCTGCCATGTGACACAAACCGAGTTGATAAAAATAATCGGATTTATCAGAATCAAGCATAACGGCTTTTTCCAAATATTCAATCGCTTTGGTTAATTTACCCCATTTTTTATAGCAAACACCAAGTGAATAGTAAATTTCCGCATTATTTCTATCAAGAAGTAAAGCGTTCAAATAATTTGATACTGCTTCCTTAAACTCATTATTCGCAAAAAAACTGTCACCTTTTGTTTTGAATGTGTTATTAATGAGTGTTTTTGAAACAACAGGGCTCATATAACACGACTTTAAATCATTACTGCTCAACTCTTTTTCCTCTTTCGTTTATTGTAGATTTTATTTCAAATTTGTTGAACATCCGTAAGATGTAAAAATTAATCAATCGTTGGATTTATTAATATAATTGTGCTATAACAGTAATATGAAAAAGAAGATTTTTGTATTAGGGATAGCTTGTATATTAACATTGTCGCAAACACTTGCCATGGGGGAAGAAATCCACTTGGGCGAAGTTGAGCAAACAAAAATAGAATTACCTAAGGTTGAAGTAAAAAACCAAGCGTCTATGGTTATCAGCGAAAAAGAAATTATGGACGAAATTATAAAACTTCAAAAAGAAAAGGATATGGACGACATTGACAACCTTTGGAAAGGAACAGTCGAAAATAATCAGGTTATAGGTTTTGCACTGAAAAAACTTTCAACACCTGAAAGCCAACGCCGTATCCACTCTTCACTTATGGCAAAAACCCTGTCCGCTATCGTATCTGGTGCAGCACTTGCTCCGTCTTTGGTAGGGGCTGATTATGCAATCCAATCCGGAAGTTACGCTGCAGGCAGAATGATTCAAAACTTTATTAACAGAAAAAATATTCCGCAAGAAGTTCCGCTGACAGATACCGAATTGATTGAATTGGCAGGACTTGTAGAAAGCTTGCAGGACAAAATTATCAATGCGTATTACAACTACAAAAATGCACTGTCTCAGTTGAAAGAAGTTCGCTCTCGTGAAATGCTTTACAGTAAAAATTATGTAAAAGCAATGGATGAAGAAGACTTTTTAGAAATCGCAATATCTTCCGCATTATACAAAGACATGCAACTTGAAGAATACAAATATGCACAAATGGCTAAAAAATATCACTTGGAACTTCAACGTCTTGCAGGTAAAAAAGTTGTTGATAACTTAAATATGTATCAATATGATTACAATTCCACTTTAGTAGGAGGAACTAATGTTAAAAAATAAAAACATTTTCGCAACAATATTATTATTGGGATTAACCGCAATTCCGGCATTCTCTGAGGAAATTTTGCCTGATATTGAGTTTCCGAAACCTCCCGCTTTTAGAGTCGGAATTTCTGAAATGCCTGAAAAACAGTATATCGAAGCCGAAGAAGTAAAAAGTGCAAAAGTTGAAAAAAGCTATGCAAAACTTGACAATTCACAAGATGCGGAAATCAATGACTACACTTACGCAGATTTAGATTTAAAAAGAATGTCAAAAGAAATTTCACAAGAACTTGAATATGACGGACAAGACATGTTATCGGATTTGTCTTTGCTATGGCAAGGTGCAGCAATGCAAAGCGAAACAATAAATTTTGCACTGTATAAACTTGCAAACCCTGATGCTGATAAACCTGATGAAAAATCAATCAAAAAAGTTTTGACAACAATCGCAAGTATGTCAACCCTTGTCGGTGCCGGAATCGGGAACCCGATTATCGCAGGCACTTCACTTATCAGCGGAAACGTACTCGGGATTATGTCTCAAGACACAAAAGCTCTTAACTACAAATACACAAAAGTAAACGATGCAGATATGATTATTCTTATCCGTAAAGTCGAAGATTTGCAACAAAAAACAGTAGATTTATACTATGACTACATGAGTGCAAAAAAACAAGTCGAACTCATCGCCGATTTAGTGAACGAACGTCAGGAAAAATTTGAGTATGCTCAAGCAAACAACGCACCAAGAGAACTAATCGTCATCACAGATGCGTATTATAGAACAGCTCTTGATAAATTGAGAAACGCAAAATCAGAATTCTTCTCAAAAAGAGCAGCACTTGAACAATTTGTAGGGAATGAAACACTTTTACAATTTGAACAGGAATTAGCGGCAAGAGAAAGCGGTGAAAAAGTAGCAACCCAAACACCGCAAGAACAAGAGGCTCAAAACGAAGAGTATTCTAAAACCATTAAAAATGTTGAAAACTATACTCAAAACCTGTCACAAAACCAACAAAGTGAAGAAAATTCAACCATTATGCTAAGAGGTGCGGAAGAAAACCAATTAAACATTGCGAAAAACGAATCCAACGTTAATGCGGACAAAGTTACGGGCTTATCTTCAAACTTGCCGAACGACGAAAAATCCACCCAACAGACAAAAAACAAAAAAGGGTTCTTCAAAAAGTCTTCATCTAAAAATGAAGTAACTGAAACTACAGAAACAGAAAAGCAAGTAAAATCTTCAACAAAAAAAGTTAAGGAAAAGAAGGAAAAACCTGCAAAAGTTAATAAACAGAAAATCAATCAGAACCTGATATTTTTACATAGAGAAAGACAAAACGCTGCTCAATCACAATCTCAAACTCAACAGGTTCAAACTGAACAACAAACAACACAAACGGTAACAACTCCGCAGGCTCAATTACCGGATATTTTGCCGCCTGTTCAGCAGACCAACTATTCAAAAATCGACACGTCTAACCTTCCGCCACTGGATGAGATAACTCCGCCAAAACTTGATGACGGATATTCAATCCACAGAGAATACGATTTCGGAGGTTATGGTAATGCAAATAGTGACTTACCGCTGTAATACGGGCAAAGAAAATATGGCAATCGATGCCCAACTTCTTGAAGATTCTATCAAAAACAAACTGACAGAACCTGTTTTCAGACTATACGGCTGGAAGCCTGCTTGCGTATCTCTTGGTCGAAATCAGAAGGAAGATTTTATCAATTTTGACTTATTAAAAAAGTTAAATATTGATGTAGTCAGAAGACTGACGGGCGGAAGAGCCTTATTACACGACAACGAAATAACCTACAGTTTTGTCTGCCCGACAACTTATCTCAAAAACGGGGAACACGTTGTTTCTTCATACAAAGAAATTTCCCAAATTTTGATAAATAAATTCAAAAAACTTGGAATTGAACTGAATTTTGGAACATCAAAAGCAATCAAGACAAAATTTGACTATTGTATGTTGTTATCAACGGGAGCAGATTTATGCCACAATAATAAAAAACTTATAGGCTCCGCTCAATGTCGAAAACACGGATATATCCTGCAACACGGGTCAATTTTGTATGATTATGATAGGGAATTATTAGAAAAAATTTTCAACGAACCAATCGACACAAATTCAATAACTACAATAAAAGAAATTAACCCCAACCTGACAAAAACTGACATAATCAAGGCTCTTTGTGATTAAAAAATATAAATTAATTCAAAATGGTTATTGATAAAAAAAAGGATTAATAGTAAAATTTACTAAGGGAAACTATAGAAACTTAGTAGGGAAATATGATTAAATCAAATAGCGAAATTAAGGCAATGGTAATGGCTGCGGGTATGGGTTCAAGATTAGAACCGATTACTCTAAAAATGCCAAAACCGTTAATCAATGTAATGAACACTCCGATTATGGATATTATTTTAACTCAACTTCATAATGCGGGAGTTAGAAACGTAATTTCAAACACTTATTATTTGGCTGATCAAATTATTGACAGATACAAAAATAATAATTTGGGAATAAACTTTAGTTACATAAAGGAAGATACCCTATCAGGAACAGCAGGCGGCGTGAAAAAATGTCAACATTTCTTTGACGAAGGGGAAGCCTTCATCGTAATGTCAGGCGATATTTTGACAAACGCAGACATAAAAAAAGGAATTGAAGCTCATAAAAAATCAAATGCAATCGCTACTATCGGTGTTAAGGAAGTTTCTCACGATTTAGTTTCAAATTTCGGCGTTGTTGTTACTGATAAAGAAGGTTTTATCACGGAATTTCAAGAAAAACCGTCAAAAGAAGAGGCTAAAAGTAATTTAATCAATACTGGAATTTACATTTTTGATTACAAAATTTTTGACTACATTCCTGAAAATACCTTCTATGATTTTGCGAAAAACGTGTTTCCGAAACTTTTGGCAGAAAAACAAATAAATACCTTCACCGTTGACGGATATTGGAACGACATCGGCACAATAGAACAGTATAAACAATCAGTTCAAGATGTTTTCAACGGTGTTTGCAAAATTAAACATAATGAAGTTGTTGATACGAATTTTGGAAGTTACACCTGCGGTAATACGAAATTACCAAAGACCTTGCGAGTTGTAGGAAACAATGTTATCGGTAATAACTGTAAAATCGGTGAATATGTAAAACTTGAAAACTGCATCGTATTTGATAATTCAGAAATCAAAACAGGTTCAGAACTTGAAAACTGCATCGTTTTGCCAACGCCCAATCACGAAAAATTCAAATCGCACTTAGAACATAACTATAAATCGGTTGTTACGGTTTAGTTTAGATTTTATAAAATAGCGGCACGCCCATTCGGTCGTGCCGCTATTTGTAATGTTATACTTTAAAACTTATTTAACTTTACCAAGAAAATCAATAACCTGTTTTAACCATTTTCTTGTCAGCGGTGAAATTTTTGTTAAATCCTTACCAATTTCAACACCTTCAGGACCATATTTCATAACTTTACCATCTTTGATTAACAAATCTAAATTTGTTCCATTATCCTTTATCAAAACACGGCGAGTTAAATCAGTCTTTCCGTCATTACAATGTAATTCAACTCCGTCCGCTGCAGCCTCAGCAGCTTTTATCAACCATTTATCCCTAAAAACTTGTGATTTATAACCCGTATTTTTATTTTCACGCCATATACAATGACCGACATCGTCTTTGGAAGCCAAAGGTTTAATGTTTGAAAACGAATGATGTTCTGTTTTTGATAGCAAAGAGGCACCGTTTTTTCTTGTTAATAACAAATCTCTATTATAACCATAACTACTTGGATGAAATGCTTTTACATCTAATGACATACTTTTACCTACTTTCTTTTTATTTTTACCTACTTTTTTGAGTAAATCGATTTTCCCTACACCGATATAAAAACAATCGAAAGCTAATAGTTGCTCCGCCCCGCCACACCATACCATACCATACCATAA